>Ga0208375_1000447_pt1 | contig 59965 bp, 54 predicted proteins | sample RifOxyD1_FD_184038 | JGI IMG/M metagenome (GOLD analysis project Ga0208375, IMG submission 184038) | Soil microbial communities from Rifle, Colorado - Rifle Oxygen_injection D1 (SPAdes) | ecosystem: Environmental > Terrestrial > Deep subsurface > Rock core/Sediment | place: Rifle, Colorado... | reverse complement strand
TTAAGATTTCAAAATACTCTTCCGCGGACTGTAGGAAACTGGACTAGTTTACTATCGTTAGTTACGCTACCCATATGGTTTCTAAAAAAGCGTCTTGGCTAATCGTCACCGGCATTTTTTTACTGGGCTTAATCCTCAGAACGGTTGGTTTGACTTCCTATCCCCCGGCACTTAACTGGGACGAAGTCAGCCATGGGTTTAACGCCTACTCGCTACTGGTTACCGGCCGGGACCAATGGAGGACCGCCTTTCCGTTTCCCAACTTCAGAGCCTACGGCGATTACCCCACGGTCTTAAATTTATACGCCACCGTGCCCTTTGTGGCAGTTTTGGGTCCGACCGATTTTGCCATCAGGTTCCCCCACGCCATTTTGGGGGCCTTAACCTGTCTGATGCTTTACGTTTTGGCTTACCGGCTCACCCCTGATAGGTATCTGGCCCTATTTGCCGGACTTTTAACCGCCATTTCTCCCTGGACTTTTTTCCCTTCCCGGGCTGTTTTTCAATCTAACTGGATTGTCTTTCTTTTAAGTCTGAGCCTGGCCCTTTTTTATAGCCGGCGTCGCCTGCTGTCGATTGGGTTTTTTGCTCTCAGCCTTTTTGCATATCACAACACTAAAATTTTAGTGCCCTTGATCATGGTGTATTTCATTATTAAGTTTCGGTCTCAGAAAAAAATAGTCATTGCCTCAATAGCCACCTTGTTAGTTGCAGTTTTGCTTTTGATAAATCCCCAATCCAGAGCCAGGAATTCCTGGGTGGGAATTTTAGACTCCGGAGCAATTTCATACATAGAACAGAATAGAAACACTTCACAATTACCTGGTCTTCTCACTAAACTCATTTACAACCGTCCGGTCTATTTCCTTTCCTCGACTCTATCCAACTATCTGGGGTATTTTTCTCCCAAGTACCTTTTTGTTTCCGGAGGTACCCAGTATCAGTTTAGTGTCCCGGGTTTTGGTCTGTTAAATCCGGTTCTTTTACCGTTTTACTATCTCGGCTTATATTTATTAATCAAAAAAAGACACGATTTACTTTTATTATGGATTCTTGCTTCACCCATCCCCGGAGCCATTACCCGTGACCAATTCGCCGTCATTAGGTCCACCACCATGATTCCGGCAGTTCTTATGGCTGTGGTATTTGGTGTTATGTCACTCACTAAATCTCTGGGTAAGTCCTTTTTAGTATTTCTGTCTGCTGCCGTAATCATTTTCTCCGGCTTTTACTACTACTATTTTTTCCACGATTACTCAAATGTATATTCCCAGGACTGGCAATACGGCTACCGGCAGGTCACTGAATTTGTTAAACAAAACTTCGATGAATACGACCGCATTTTAATCACCAAACGCTATGGTGAACCTCACGAATTTATTTTGTGGTACTGGCCCTGGGACCCGCAAAAACTGTTATCCGACCAGTCATTTTCTTCAGATTATCATGACGCCTGGTACTGGGTGGGTTCTTTTTCTAAGTTTACTTTTATTAACGACTGGGAGATGTCAGATTTTGTCAGGGACATGACCAAAGGCGGAAAAACTCTGGTAATTTCTTCACCGGAAAACACGCCCCCTGGCGGTATTAATTTAAAGCAAATAAACTTTTTAAATGACCAGCCAGCCTTTATCATCAAAGAAATTTAATATGTCAAAGCGACTGATTATATTTTTTGTCATCATCTTCTTGGCTTTTGCTCTCAGAATTATCGGTCTGGGATCCCGTCCGGTAGGATTCACCTGGGATGAGGCCGCCTTAGGGTACAACGCCTACTCACTGTTACAAACCGGAAAAGACGAATACGGGGTGACTTCCCCATTGGTCTTTAGATCTTTTGGGGATTACAAGCCGGGATTATACGTTTATTTTACGGTTCCCTCTGTGGCTATATTTGGACTTAATGAGTTTGCCACCCGCTTGCCATCTGCAATTTTCGGGTCGCTACTTGTTGGTCTGGTTTTTGTCCTTACCCGGTATTTGTTTCCGGAAAATGAGTCCCGCGCTCATTACTTTGCCATGATTGTTTCAGCCTTTAATCCCTGGCTTCTAAACTTTTCCCGGGGGGCTTGGGAGGCCAACTTGTCGCTTTTACTCACGGTTCTGGCCGCAACTTTATTTATTAGAAATACTATACGTAACCAACAAAATCCGATAACTAATTTGCTGCCGTTTCTGTTTTTCGGTCTGACTTTTTGGAGTTATCAAAGCGCCAAACTCATGACCCCATTGGTAATTTTTTCCTTGGTGATTGTATATCTCAGGCAAATTCAACCAAAAAAGCTGATTACCCCATTCATTTTGTTATTCGTACTATTATTGCCGATACTTATAAATCTGGGCAGCCAATCTGGCAGACTCAAAGTATTTAGTGTGTTTAGTTATCAGCGCCAGCCAGCTGACGTTGAAGAAATACTGCGTCAGGATAACACTCAAAATAAAGATCTGATTTATTATGTTTTTCATTCGGAAATATCGGACCAGCTTAAGGGTGTTTTTCAGCGTTACTTAAATCACCTAAGCCCTCGTTTTCTCTTTTCAGAAGGGGATTGGACCAACACCCGTCATGGAGTGTTCAGACAGGCTTATTTCTACTATACGGACTTGATATTGATCGCAATCGGGCTTATTTATTTAATTAAAACCAAGTCCAGATCTTTGGCCTTACTGCTACTGTGGATAGTCATCTCTCCTATCCCGTCAGCTCTTTCCCGGGATTTAGTTTCAGGAGTTCGCAGTTTGTCTCTCAGCGTTCCTCTCTGCATAATTTCCGGACTTGGGCTATCGATTCTGGTCAAACGAAAGTTCTTTTTCATTCCAGTTGCCGCAGTCGCCGCTTTTCTTATGGTCTACTATGCTGAGTTTTACGTTTTTCATCAGGGCTTTTATTCCGGACAGGATTGGATTTATCCGTACGCTCCGGCATTTAACGTCATTAAAAACGAATATCCGAATTACTCCAAAATTTATTTCACCGACAAACTCGGCCAGCCCTACATTTTTGCTCTCTTCTATCTTAAATTTGACCCGGCCGTTTACCAAACCCAGGCCACCCTGCTTCAGGATCAGTCCGGCGACGTTGGCCAAGTTACCCAATTTGATAAATTCAGATTTGGCCCTGTATTTTGGCCTTCTCTAAGAGGAGAAAGAGATGCGCTGTTTATCGGAGGCCAATACGAGTTGCCCGAGCAGGATCTGGTAGGCATCCCGGGGCTTTCAAGAATTTCCGATATTAATTATCCCGACGGTACACATGCCTTAAGAATAGTCGGCATTAAAAAATATGAATAAATATTTGATATTAATTTTAATTCTGGCCGCCTTACTCAGATTCACCGCTCTGGCTGTCTTTCCGTCCGGGCTAAACGCCGACGAAGCTGCTTTGGGTTATAACGCGTATTCGCTTCTGTTGACCGGAAAAGATGAACATGGCCATCTCATGCCGGTAAACTTGGAATCTTTTGGTGATTTTAAGCCTGCCCTATACGCTTACCTGCTTGTACCACTGGTTAAAGTCTTGGGGCTGACGGAATTTGTGGTCCGTCTGCCATCGGCTCTCTTTGGAGTACTCTGTGTATTTTTAATCTATGTATTTGTTCGTCAATTAATGCCCAATAAATCCCAGGCTGGTTCTGTTTCAGCGCTGTTTTTGGCAATTTCGCCCTGGCATTTGCATTTTTCTCGAGGCGCTTGGGAAGTAAACGTTGCCACCACTTTGATTTTGTTGGGGCTGGTATTTTTCCTGCGCTGGTTGAAAAGCCCCCGGCTGCCATATTTGGTTGCCGTCATGCTTTCCTTTTCTCTTTCAATGTATTCGTATCAATCCGCACGGGTGATTGCTCCTATTTTGGGATTAGGACTAGCTGCCTGTTATTTCGGGACTTTCTGGAAAAATCTAAAACAATCTTTTCTGTCTCTATTTATGTTAGTTCTATTCCTGACTCCATTTTTGGTTTCGATTATTTCATCCGACGCCGCCTCCAGAATTGGAGGCGTTGGTCTAACAGCGGACATTGGACCGGTTAATTTTGTTCAGGAACTTAGAGTTCAGCACATAGGCCCCAGCAGTCTGGTTGGTAAACTTCTCCACAACCGCCCGGTAATCTATTCTCTGCAGTTTATTAAAAATTATTTGACTCACTTTGAAGGAAATTTCCTATTTGTAAACGGAGATGTTATCGAAAGAAACCGGGTTCCGGAAACCGGACTGCTCTACTTTACCGACGTCATTTTAGTGGCCTTTGGCGCAGCTTTCTTGATTTTAAACTGTTCAAAGTATCCCAAGTTTCGGATTGTTTGGCTTTGGCTGGCGACAGCACCCATCGCCTCAGCTCTGACTTTTCAGGTTCCTCATGCCTTAAGGGCCCAAAATTTAGTGGTTCCCATGATCGTTTTAACATCAGCCGGACTTATTCAGATCATACGAGTTTTCACTCATCCGAAAATTAAATTTATAGTCACTCTTTTGCTTGTAGTTACGTATGTTTGGCAATTTACCCGTTACCTGCACCAATATTATGTCCATTATCCGAAAACCTATCCCAGCGCCTGGGAGTATGGTTTTAAAGAATTGGTTGCTTACGTTGCCCAAAACCAATCCAGATATCAAAAAATCATCGTGACCGATAAATTTGATCAGCCGTATTCATTATTCCTGTTTTATTTAAAATACCCGCCCCAGCAGTTCCAGGGTAACCACAAATTAACGTTCAGGGATAAGTACAATTTCTCCACCGTGAGAGATTTTGATAAATATTCTTTCACCAATACCTCCTGGGACCTTGTTCGAGACGTTCACGGCTCACTGATTATTGCAGCCGCCCAGGATATTCCGACAGTCGGGGTCAATATTGTTAAAACCATTAATTTCCCAAATGGTCAGCCGGGATTTAAAATCATATCCAACTAGATAACATGAACAAACCAAATTTATCTGTAGTTCTGGCTACCTACAACGAAGAGGCCAATTTAGACCGATGTCTTAAGTCAGTTGCGGATATCGCCGATGAAATTGTGATAGTTGATGGCCAGTCATCCGACAAAACAGTGGAAATCGCCAAAAAATACCACGCCCGAGTCATCAGTACCACCAACAAGCCCAACTTCCATATCAATAAAAACATAGGTATCGATGCAGCTTCAGGCAAATGGATTCTCCAACTGGACGCCGACGAAGCAGTTTCTCCGCCCCTGGCCCAGGAAATTAAATCAGTCACAACTCAGGAGCTGAGTGGATATTGGATTCCCAGACTGAATTATTTTCTGGGCCGTCCATTAACCAAAGGCGGTCAATATCCTGACTACACCTTAAGGTTGTATCTAAACGGCAGCGGCCGCCTACCCGCCAAAGACGTGCATGAACAGGCCGTTGTGAAAGGGGAAGTGGGTTATTTGAGTTCTGACTTATGGCATTTCAACACTCCTGACTTTGATAATTATTTACTGAGGTTTAACCGCTACACTTCACTAATCGCCACCCAGTTAAAGGAAAGCCGCACCCCGATTTCTTTTTGGTCTGCGCTCAACTATTTATTTCTTAAGCCGGCAGTTGAGTTGTTCATGATTTATATCCGCCATCGCGGTTACGTGGATGGTTTTCCGGGATTTGTGTTTGCGCTGTTTTCCGGCCTGCGTTTTGCTGTAGCTTACATTAAGTATTGGCAGATTACCGAATATCCCAATGATTAAAGTTGGTTTCATTAACATCCAAAACAGCGGCCATGCCGGTAGGGGAATCGGCACTTACGCTTCAAATCTTTTAAAGGATCTTTACAAGTATCAGGATGAATTCCAGGTTCAGATAACCGAAATTTCTACTGACGATCCGAACTTTAATTCTTTCGACCTTATCCACTACCCGTATTTTGATCTTTTTTTTCACTCGCTTCCGATACTGCACACTCCGAAATTTGTAGTCACCTGCCACGACGTGATTCCTCTTGAGTTTTCTAATCACTATCCGCCCGGCGTAAGGGGGGCTGCCAACCTTCTTCTGCAAAAACTGGCACTAAAAAACGTTTCGGCAGTAATCACTGATTCTTACGCTTCCGTTAAGGCGATCAGAAAATATCTTTCCGTTGATCATTCCAGGATAAAAATGATTTATTTAGGACCCGTCAAAGAAGTACACAAAATTACCGATCCCAAAAAACTTTCCTTAGTGAAAGAAAAATTTAATCTTCCCGATAAATTTATTTTAAATGTCGGCGACATCAATTGGAACAAAAACATCCCCGGACTCATAGAAGCTTGTGAGAAGGTAAATCTACCCTTAGTCATAATTGGAAAAGGCGCCGTCACGGTGGATAAGTTGGATCCAGGCCATCCGGAATTAAAACACATCGGCTTGTTGCAGGAAAAATTTAAATCCCCGAAAATTTTACGTTTAGGTTTTGTTTCCGACTCTGAATTTGCCGCGGTTGCCTCCATGGCGATCCTTTACTGCCAGCCATCTTTTGCCGAAGGTTTCGGATTCTCTGTCCTCCATGCCATGGCTTGCGGGGCCCCTGTTGTTTGCAGCAGATCCCACTCTTTACCGGAAATATGTGGTCCGGCTGCCGTATATTTTGACCCCCAAAACCCGGATGAAATTGTTGCCGCCATGAAAAAGGTTCTGACCAACGCTTCTCTTAGGTCCGATTTAATCAAAAAAGGCTTTGCCCAAGCCGGGAATTTTTCATGGGATACTGCGGCTATTGCAACGCTTAATGTATATAAGTCTATAATTTCCCGTACATGAAGTTCAAAACTATTTTAAAACATTTTCTGATCTGGCAGACGTTGATAATCGTCATTGTAACTATTTCAGTTGGCACCCTGCCGATTCGGCTTAGTGATTCCTATTTGGGTGGCGGCATAACGAAATTTTTAAAAAATCCAATATTGAATTTTCGTTCAAATTTCGATGGAGTGCACTACGTCTTAATTTCAACTCATGGTTACAATTACGGTCAACAGGCGTTTTTCCCTTTCTACTCATCGTTGATCAAATCCTTAAATAAATACACAAAAGCTTCAATATTGTCTGGAACTTTGATTTCATCACTGGCTTTTGTGCTGGCACTGTATTTTTTGACCAAGCTAGTCAAGCTTGATTACCCGGTTCATGTTTCATTTTGGTTAGTTCTCATACTAATGTATTCGCCGGTCAGCTTTTTCTTCACCTCAGTTTACACTGAAGGTCTTTTCCTGCTTCTTACAGTCTTATCGTTTTACTGCGCCAGAAAAGGCCATTGGCTGTTAGCCGGAATCTTCGGTTTTTTTGCCAGCTACACCAGATTTATCGGAATTTTTCTATTCCCGGCTCTGGCCATCGAATTGTGGGAGCAGAAAAAACCTATCGCAAAAGCTTGGCCGCTTCTGCTTATTCCGCTTGGGCTTCTGACTTACATGTTGTACTTAAATCAAACCACCGGAGATCCGTTTGCTTTTTACCATCTGCAAAAAATCTTTAATCAGTCCCGGGACACCCAGATTACTATGCCGTATCAGGTTATTTGGCGTTATATAAGGATGGTTGCCACTGTTAACAGGGCAGACCCGCTTTATATCACCATCTGGCTGGAGTTTATCACCGGTTTGGGTTTTCTGGTTTTATCAGTGGTTTCCCTGTTTAAACAACGTCTGTCATACGCCTTTTTTAACTTTGCCGCCTATCTCATTCCCACCCTAACCGGAAATTTTGTGTCCTTACCCAGATATGTGCTTATTTGTTTTCCGGTCTACATTATTCTGGCCCAATATATTTCTGACCATCCCCGGTTTCGAAAAGTGTATCTGGCTGCCAATTTTATTTTTATGACCGTCTATTTATCCATGTTTGCCAGAGGGTATTGGGTGGCATGAAGTCGAAACTGGGGATATCGACGGCGATTTTAGGATTTATCGGAGTCTTTTTCCTTATTTCGCTAAGTATATTTTTTACCAACGACGATTTTTTTCTCTTAAAAATAAGCCAGGCAAGTTCTATCTCTGATTTTATTGGATTTTTTAACCCATTTTACGGACCTGACGGGTTAGGTATGTATCGGCCGTTGACTATCCAGGTTTACTACTTTCTGGCCCGAAACATTTTTGCCTCCGCTCCGCAAATTCTAAGGATTGTTAGTTTTCTGACTATTTCCTACGCTGGCTATCTGGTTTATCAACTTGCCATAAAACTTTCAAATTCAAAATCAGTCGGTTGGTATTCGGTATTTTTCTATCTGGTATCGGCCACCCACTTCGCCCATTTGGCCTACAGTGCCACTTTTCAGGAGATCGGCTTAACAATTTTTGTTCTCCTGGGAGTCTTATCACTTTGGAAAAACGCCTACTTTTCGGTTTTATATTTTGTATTTGCCTTACTTTCAAAAGAAACTGCGATCGTCTATCCGATACTGATGTCTTTGGTTTATGTATTTTATTCACGAAACACCAACCCCCTTAGCCGAACGCGGCTAATTTTAATCCCGCTTGCCTACGCGGCGATTATGTCGGGATATGCGTATTTTCGTTTCTTTCATTATGGATTTGCCGCCGGAGATTCTTACATTTGGGAAATATCACCCAAAATTATTAACACCTCCGCCTGGTATTTATTATGGTCGCTCAATCTTCCTGAAATGTGGGTGGATTTCATAGGTCCGGGTCTAAAAATAAACCCTAATCTAGTTCGTTTTTGGGGTCGGGAATCATTTTCGATTTTATTGTTATTTTTAATAATTGCTCTTTCCTTTATCAAAACGCTGGCAAAATCATCTCTTAAGTCAATAATTTTCACTGTCGTCTGGTTTCTGGCTTCCTTAGGACCTCTGTTACTGTTGCCCTGGCATAAATTTACTTTTTATCTTACCTTGCCTATGGTGGGCCTGGCCATTTTTTTGGCCGTTCAGATATCTAAGGCCCCGGCTAATTTAAAGAAAATAATTCTTATCTCCTGGTTTCTATTATCCTGGGCTACTTTGTCACTTACTATTAAAACCAATTGGATTTCCAATGGAGCTCAGACAGCCTACAGACTGCATAGTTATCTTAAAACTCACCCAGAAAACTTCTTGGGGAAATCCCTGGTCTTTTACGATCAGATCTCGGACGATTCTTTGCCGTGGCAACCAACTCAGGTCGTAAAGACTGCTCTTTCTGACAATAATTACTTCCAGGTGTACTGGCCGGGCACTTCGGCCGTTTACCTGTCCCAAAAACCAGCTAAAATTGATTCTAGCGCCGTTTATTTGCCTGCGCGTCAGTTTATAGGTTACTAGCTATGAAAGTTGCCATCATCGGATCTGGATTTACTGGGTTGGGAGCAGCTCTAGCTTTGGCCTCTAAAGGGCATCAGATAACTATTATCGAAGCTGGGTCAACTCCGGGAGGATTGGCGGGTGGTTTTAAAGCTAAAGATTGGGACTGGAGCCTGGAGCATCATTACCACCATTTGTTTGGTACTGACAAGTTTGCTTTGGATTTAGGTCGCCAGGTAGGCTGCCCCATCAATTTTTATTCAGTAAATTCCTCAACCCTTTACCAGCACCGTTTTTACCGCTTTGACAATCCGGTAGCCTTGCTTCAATTTCCGCTGTTAAATCTGTCTGACAAACTGCGGACCGGTGCAACTCTAGCGTTTTTTAAAGTTTGGCCATTCTGGCGCATTTTTGAACACGTTACGGCAAACAAACTTCTAAACACACTCATGGGCTCAAAAGCCTTCGATATTCTTTGGCGGCCATTATTTGAAAAGAAATTTCATTCGTTCTGGTCTCAGATTAGCGCTGTCTGGTTTTGGGCCAGAATTAAATTTCGCACCCAGGCTCTTGCATATCCTCAGGGCGGTTTTTTGGAACTGGCCACTAAAACCGTAATTTATTTGAAAAAAAACGGTGTGGAATTCCGGTTCAATTCCCCGGTAACCAATATCGAAAAAAAATCTGTAGGTTACAAAGTATCTACCGGTAAGTTCTCACAGCAATTTGATATTGTCATTAGTACCCTGCCGGTTTCTGCCACGCAAAAAATTGCCCCTTTTTATTCCCGGTCCGCTCAAATTAATTATCTGGGGGCCGTAAACCTGGTTTTAGAACTCAAAAAGTCCTTACTGCCAAACAATATTTATTGGCTCAACATTAACGACTCAGATTTACCATTTTTGGCTGTAGTCGAACACACAAATTTTATAAACTCGGAAAATTATGGCAGAAAGCCGCTAGTATATGTCGGCAATTATTTACCTGCCGGCCATCCCTATTTTAATTTAACTGCAGGCGAGCTTCTACTAAAATATCTGCCGGGTCTAAAAAAAATTAATCCTGATTTTTCCAAAAGCTGGGTGAACAATTCATGGATATTCAAAGCCGCCTACGCTCAGTCTATAGTCACTCCTAATTTCAGTAATAAGTTACCACCCATGACGACCAACTCTCCTGGTTTCTTTGTAGCTAACATTCAACAGGTATATCCTCAGGACAGGGGAATTAATTACTCGCTTAAACTTGGCTACAAAGTAGCCGAATATGTTAAATAAAATTCGCTACGCGCTTACCACCACTACCCTACGGCAATCCGCCATTACCGTATTTAGCACCGTAGCCAACGGCGGCTTGGCTGCCGTTTTTTACTTGTTAATTGCCAGATCGCTTGGTCCTACCCAATACGGCATGTTTGCCTTAATAGTAGCTACAGCCGCCATCATGACGGTGGTCTTTGATTTTGGCAACGACAGGGGAATGGTTAAATTCATATCGGGTTTTGAAAGTCAGCCCAAAAAGATTCACCAGGTTCTCAAATTTTCTTTTCTCACTAAACTCGTCTCCAGCACGTCTCTTGTCATCATTTGCACGGTCTTTTCCAAAGAGTTGGCGGTCATCATTTTCAATCAACCCCTAATGACTCCTTACGTGCCTTTGATAGCCATCGCATTTTCCTCTCAATTATTCTTTTATTTTGTAACTTACTATTTCCAGGCCAAGGAACAATTTGTCTGGTGGGGATTAACTTTTGTGGGAGCCAACTTTATCAGACTGATTTTGGCGGTGATTTTGTTAAGCCAGGGTCGCATGGATACTGCAGTTGCCGCCTGGCTTTTTATTCTTACCCCGATTTTAAGCTTTCTCATCGGCATCAAAAAAATCGGGCTGGATTTTTTGAAGGTATCCATCGAAAAAAAGATGATCATGGAAATTTTATCCTTCAATAAATGGGTGATTGGATTTTCCACTATCTCAACCATCAGTTCCAAACTTGATACTTACCTGACTTCATACATTCTAAAGCTTTCTGATGTCGGCGTTTATGGACTGGCTAATCAGGCGGTTATCATTATGCCCAATTTGGTCTCAGCACTGGGGGCAGTCACCAGTCCTAAGTTTTCCCGGTTTGATAGTCGCGAACACAATCAGTCTTACTTGACAAAATCACTGCTGTTTTTTGGCCTGGTCAGTTTAGCCTCCGTTATTGTCCTTCTGCCTATTGGTGTCGGATTCATGGTTTTTTCCGGAAGTGAATATTTGGCCGGCCTGTTTCCCTTCGTCATAATATTGCTTGCCCAAGGACTGTTTTTAGCTCTGACACCGATCCGGGACAGTATTCTCTACTATTTTTCCAAACCGCAATTCTTTTTTTGGGCGGGCCTGGTCCATGGCGCGATAACTCTTTTATCGGGTGCTCTCCTTCTTCCCAAATATGGTTTAGTAGGTGCAGGCCTGTCAAATTTATTAGGACAGACATTTCTAAGCCTTGCGGCGGTGATTTATTACCTTAAACTGTCCAGACATGAATCTTAAACGTGTCTATGTGGTTATTCCGGCATACAATGAACAGCCACGTCTTCCTTTAGTCCTGAAAAAACTGGCCAAGTTTATCGCCCCAAATAGAGTAGTTGTCGTCGACGACGGCTCAATAAACCCCATTAAACTAAAAAACGACAGTTGGCTGCTTCGTCACCAGTTAAATTTAGGTAAGGGCGCTGCCATGAAGACTGGAGCTGATTTTGCCTTCAGTAGGGGAGCCGAGGCGGTCATCTTTATGGACGCCGACGGTCAGCATGAACCCAAAGAGATTCCCAATTTTTTGTCGCACCTTAAAAAAGGCTTCAACGTAGTCTTCGGATCACGTAAGCCCAGCTTAAACACTCCCACGCTTAAGCTATTGGGTAATAAATTTTCCTCCTTTTACATCAGCATCTTTTTTGGCGTATACATTTCGGATGTCCCGTCAGGATTTAGAGCCTTGGATAAAAAAGCATATTCTCTTTTAAAGTGGGACTCATACCGATATGGTGTAGAAACCGAGATTGTGGCCAGATTGGGGATGCATAGGCAAAAATTGAAATGGATAGAATTTCCCATAGAAACGATTTATATGGATAAATACAAAGGATTTACTATAATAGAAGCAATTAAAATTTTGCCTGAAACCATATGGTGGAAACTTTCTTAGGCGTCCAAGTCATCTCGGTATTCTTTGCATTGTTTATGATGTATTTGGTAAGGCTTCATTACAAACGCGGAAATTTAGGCCGGCGTGAGTTTTTTACCTGGAACGGAGTCTGGGTGGTATTCATCGTCTTCACCTTCATGCCCCATCTGCTTTCTCCTATTTTAACTAGACTAAGTATAGTCCGGGCCCTGGACCTTTTGATGATAGTGGCTTTTATGATACTGACCTACATTATTTTTATGGACCACATTGCCATCAGGGATTTATATCGGAAGATAAACCAAATGGTTTCTGATAAATCTCAAAAATATCCTCAAAAATCTTCGAAGAAATGAAAATTCTTCTGGTTACCCAAACATACTTGGATTCATATCCCCCAAGAAACCTTTCCATGGCCAGTGCCGTTAAGCAGGCCAATCAGCTGTCCAAAAGACATCAGGTCTTAGTTTTGACCAGTGGCCGTAAACTGTCCAAAGATACTCCCAGTCCGAACCTGACGATTTTAAGCGTTCCTGGAATTTTGATACCAGATCCTGTCAATTACGCTTTGTGCCCGCGCCTATTACTCGAATTTATTAATCAGGTGAAGTCCTACCAACCGGATGTAATTATGGTATCTAAGTTTATGTTTTTTTCATCCTTAGTTATTCCTATTGCCCGAATTATGCACCAAAAAGTCATTACCACTACTGATACCTTCCCTGGAATCAACTGGTTTCCTAGATCAAAACTAGTCGGAGCAATCATGTGGCTTTACGCCAGAATTATCGGATTGCCCCTTTTATGGTTATCGCATGTGGTTATATTGCTTTATCCTGGATTGGAGCCTATTGCCAAGCGATACAGACTAAACTATCAAACCATTCCCAACGGAGTTGAGCCAGCACTTTTGCACAAATTACCCCCTCCAGCTGATTTACGTAAGCCGAAAAATGAATATTGGGTTGGATTCGTAGGCAGAGCCGAATCAGTCAAAGGTTATGATATCGCCGTGGATGCAGCCAGACTTCTGGTGACTCACCCGCATATTAAATTCGTGTTTATTGGCGGAAATCAAAAGGAAACTTCCCAAAAAAATACCATTTTTCTTGGATTTAGGCATGATATATACAATATCTACCAATTATTGGATTGTCTTATTGTCCCCTCAATTTCAGAAGGACTGCCGAATGTCGTTATGGAAGCGATGGCACAAGGCGTTCCCGTCGTCAGTCGGAAAATTGGTGGTATCGCCTATCTCGTAGAACCAGGCAAGACTGGGATTTTTGTCGATTGCAACTCGGCAAATGAATACGCACAAGCTATAATCAATTTGTATCAGGATCTAAATTTTAGCGCCCGATTATCAAAAAATAGCCAAAACTTCATTAGACAAAACCACAACTGGAGTAGGATAATTAACCTGTATGAAGATCTTATTAAGAATCTATGAAATTATCGCTTTCTACTTTTTCATCTTTGTTCCAGTAGCCTACGTTCTTAATTATTGGGGGTTAGAACTTTCGGTTTTAGTTTTTATACTTCAGGCTTTATTAATTTGTCTTATTGTATACATAACCTCACATCTAAGGGCAATTATATCCGGACTTTTTCGTCACAAAGCTCTTCTTGCTGGACTATTAATTTTTTTAGCTCTTCAGGGTCTTTTCTATTATTTTTACTTCACTATTCCAGAGTGGGACGGCTATGCAGTCATTCTGCAGATCGAGCAGCAACTAAAGGCATCGTCATTAATTAGCGCCTATAGACCGTTTTTCCCGGCCTCAATAACTCTCATTTCTGCGGCAACCAAGCTCGACCCATATTTTGTATTCACCATTATTTTTGTCCCGCTTCAGGCTTTGCTTGTCGTGAGCGGGTATTTGCTAGCGTTCAAAAGAATATCAAAGCCGCTGAATTCTCTCTTTTGGATACTGCTATTTTTTTCAATTCCTGTATTGAACATGGAAATTGGAATTGTAAGAGCTCAGACCCTTCTGATAATCGGCCTGGCTTTGTATGCGGCATTTCTTTCAAATTCATACCCAGCTTCTCTTAACAAAAAGAAAATAATCAATTTCATAATTAGCTTCGTAGGGCTCTTTTACCATGAGCTGTTTATTTTCTTGTTGTTACATTATTTTATTAATTTAGTCAAAACCCAAGTTGGTAAGTTTTTAAATCCCAAGTCAAAATTAACAGACAAGCAAATTTCCTTGCTCGTGCTTTCGACAGCTCTTTTCATGACTTTGTATGCTCTGGAAATAATTCCCACTCTGGGATTTTTGAAACTGTCCGTAATAAATCTATTAGGCAGGATAACGGATTTTCACAACTGGACTTTGTGGTATTTAAACAATTACGGCTCGGATGGCATAAATATTGGCTGGAACGGAATATTCGAGCTATCGCAGTTTTACTCGTACTACCTTAGTCCAACCTTACTATTTTTACTAATCATAATGCTCGTTGGAAAGTGCAAAAGCTTTGCGGATCTTTTCTCAAATTCATATTTTTGGGTTGCTCTGCTTTGTTTTTCATTAGCTGAGATATTTCCCAGACTCGGCTATTACTATCTACCAGAGCGGATGTGGTTAATTTTTGTTTTGTTTTTCATCTTCAGTATTTTTACAAACGAGAAATGTATCAAGTGTTTAAATAACCTATCAAAACTTACGGTAGTAGTTCTTATTTTTAGTGAAATTCTGGGAATTATAGGTTCAATTTATGTATCGTATGCAAAGAAATCTTTAACGTCAAAACCTGAGTACGAAGCTGCGCTTTGGATAAAAAACAACACCCCTCCTACCGCACAATTTTTCTCTCAAAAGGCCAATTTACCAATGATTACTTATTTTGGCCGCCGGCAACTCCTTCCCGAATCTGATTATTTCTTTTTGGGAAGGACTATTCAGCTTGTTGAACCGGTAGCTGCAAGTCAAGAAGTCCAAACCGAGGAGCTGCTCCTAAAAAACATCCGGGAATTTGATTACTATAAGGGTGATTTGAATCTATTTAATAAAAACATTGGCATATTAAGGTCTATTCAAAGAAGTTCGACAATAGGCTCTTCTGTCGTGGACAAATCTGACATCTATATTTTGTATTCGTTTCAGAAATTTAATAGCATTTATTCAGGGCGCCAATGGTGGAAAGAAGTCAATTATTTTGGCCTTGATTTATCTAAGTTTTCTAAATACGAGCTGGTTTATTCCAAAGATGGAGTTTATATATGGAAAATTTAAATTGATATGTGCGGCATAGCAGGGAAAATAAGTCTCAATTCAAAAAATATTACACTTTCAGAAGTCGTGGAAATGACCCTGGCTATTAAGCACAGAGGCCCTGATGACGACGGAACGTACGTTTCCCCTAATCATAAAGTCGTCCTTGGTCACAGAAGACTCGCCATCATCGATTTGTCACCCAAAGGGCATCAACCGATGTCATTCAAAAACCGCTATTGGATTATCTTTAACGGGGAAATTTATAATTTCCAGGAAAAAAGGCGAGACTTAATCAAAAAGGGATACAAGTTTAAATCTCAATCGGACACCGAAGTTATTATGGCGCTTTACGACAAATATGGTTCCCGCTGCTTGGATCATCTTAGGGGAATGTTTGCATTTGCCATCTACGATCAGCTAAAAAATACCTTGTTTTGTGCCAGAGATCGTGTCGGCAAAAAACCATTCAAATATTTTTTTGACGGACAAACCTTTATTTTCGCGTCTGAACTCAAGGCTATTTTAACTCAAAAGGAAGTAAGGCCAAAGCCCGACTACGCTGCGATTAATGACTACTTAACCCTTCAATACTGTCCCTCCCCGTCTACCGGGTTTACCAACATCCAAAAGCTTGAACCGGGACATTTCATATTTTTAGACATCACTAAAAAGACATTTTTAAAAGAGAGGTACTGGAAACTGGATTTTTCTCAAAAACTGGATCTTTCCGAGGTTGAATGGGAGTCTGAAATTCTGCAAAAACTTGAAGAATCGGTCAAATTGAGAATGATTTCAGATGTTCCTTTAGGGGCCTTTTTGTCTGGCGGAGTAGATTCCAGCGCGGTAGTAGGGCTGATGGCCAAAAACAGTACTCGGCCTGTAAAAACTTTTTCAATCGGATTTGCCGAAAGCAAATTTAGCGAGCTGGGATACGCCAAACAGGTAGCCGACAGATTTCACACCGACCACACCGAATTTATTGTCAGGCCAGAATCTGTAGAAGAGACACTTCCCATGCTTGTTGAGCATTACGAAGAGCCGTACGCTGATTCAAGTGGCCTTGCCACGTATTATGTATCAAAACTGACCAGGCAACACGTCACAGTTGCTCTGAACGGGGATGGGGGAGACGAAAATTTTGCCGGGTACCCTTGGTACACAATTCATCAGTTCTCATTATTTTATGAAAAATTTAGACTTCTCAACTCATTAGTAGCCAAGCCCTTATGGAAACTCATATACGAAAAATGCCCCTCAACTATTACCGAAAGAGCTGTCAGGTTCTCAAAAATGATTGATAAAAACTATGCCCAAAGATACGTTGACTATTTAGCCTATTTCCCTAAAGAAGAAAAGGAAAGGCTTTACACTAAACGGTTTAAGTCTCAAATGTTAGGACTTGATACCGCCAACATCTTAGCCGGACGTTTCCAAGAATCAGGAACTCCCGACAAGCTGGATCAGGCTTTTTATACCGACATCAATACATATTTACCGGATGATCTTTTGGTCAAGGTCGATATTGCCAGTATGGCGGTAAGTTTAGAAGGTCGCTCACCGTTTCTTGACCATGAATTTATGGAACTAGCAGCCAGAATACCATCATCGCTTAAGCTCAAAAATCTGATTACTCGTAAATATATTTTAAAGCGGGCCTTAAAAGGTTTATTACCAGCAGAAATTCTTAATCGACCGAAAATGGGATTTGGGGTTCCGATATCCGTCTGGTTTAAAGACGATCTTAAGCCTTACACAAAAAAGATGTTGTTATCGAAAAACAGTAAGATTCTTGAGTTTCTCGAAAAGGATTATATTCTGGGACTGCTTAATCAGCATCAAAACACGGCCGTCAACTTTTCCGCCAGAATCTGGGCCCTACTAACCTTAGAACTCTGGCTCAGGCAACATTTTTCCTAAAATGAGGCTAACCCTCGGCTTTACATTGCTAATCACGTCAGTGGCACTTTTAATTTTAAATGTATATGGTTTGTTTAAACCATGGGAAAGTTCACTAATCTATTCAAATAGCTTCACTCGCCCCCCCGGAGGTTCTCAGTATAGTTATCTGCAGACCATGGAATTGTTGAACAACCTGTCAGGAGAACCTGCGGACATTGCCTCGCAAGCAACCGACATCATTTTTAAACGAATGGTTCACTATTGGGACGATGTTGGGATTGATGCGTATCATTTGCGGATACCCATTTATAAAAACTATCTTTTCTATTTACTCAGTTTCATTAAACCATCCATTTATCTTAAGTATGAAACCTGCGATCCAAATTTGGCCCTTGCTCGAGGGGTGGGGCTTTGTTCACAGCAAACCTTGGCCTTAGTTGGAGTATTGCAAAAAAAAGATATTTCCGCCAGAACAATCACGCTCAACGGTCATGTGGTGGCTACTGCTCAGGTTTCAAAAAATCCTGAAGCTTGGTGGATTTTTGACCCTGATTACGGAGTAGTTATTCCGCACTCAATCGAGGAGCTGGAAAAGGATCAAACATTAGTAGCGTCATATTATAAAAACGCTGGATATGCAGACGAAATAGCAACTTGGGTTATAAATAAGTACACCGGTGGAAAAAATGTCGTTTGGTCTGAGGGTATTTACGGTTATCCCGACTGCTCACCGTTTAAAAGCCTGATCCGGACATCTTGCAATTACCTTATTTGGATAGTCCCTGTTCTTGGTATAATCTCAGCCGTAATTCTTTTTAGAAAACTCCCAACCGCATCGCGATGAGAATTTCTCACCTTAAGTATTTAGTCGATCCGATTACCAAGTCTCCCTTGCGGTTGATGTCTCTATCTTCAAATAAAGGCAGTTTAGTAGCTGGAATTTTGATTTCATCAACTGATTGGTACCCGATAATCTCAGGTGTTCCCAGACTGTTGACTGGTGATCTTAAGCAAAACCTCCTCTCTCAGCATGCAGGTTTCTTTAATAAATACTTTAATAAAATGCCTAAACACGTAGTTCAGGAATGGAGTAATAGTTTGAAATCAAACAATTTTGATGACCACACCACAAGTCATCAGCTAAAAACCGGAAGCAGTTTTGCCTACGAGTGGGAAAAAATCTACAAAGAAAACAACTACGAACGACAAAATTACCTGCACTTTCTTTCCCCATATTTAAAATCAGCCGACCTGGTTAATAAGCTGGTGGTGGATCTGGGCTGTGGATCAGGTCGCTTTACCAAACAAGCATCTTTGTTGGGTGCAAAAGTTGCAATAGGAGTAGACTTGGGCGAGTCGGTGGAAACGGCATATCGGCTGTGTCGAGGATTGTCTAATGTTTTAATCGTCCAGGCTGATATTTATCATTTACCATTCAAACCGATTTTTGATGTCGCTCAGTCGATTGGGGTCTTGCATCATCTACCAAATCCCCAAGCCGGGTTTGCCTCCTGTGCCACCGTTTTAAACAAAACAGGCCGAATTCTCATTTGGGTATATAACCGCAGAAACAACAATCGGGCTTTGTATTTCTATGAGCCATTGCGCTCCCTTAGCCGCCAGCTGCCTAAACCGATTTTATACAAACTCTGCTATTTTCCAGCCGCCGTAGTTCATTTAATTAACTTACTTACCAAAAACATTCCCAACGCTCCTTTTGGTTACTATCGCAATTTTCCTTTTAATATGAAACTCAACGACGCCTTTGATGTTCTTTCCACGCCCAAAAGTAATTATTATTACGTTGAACAGATAATTGCCTGGTTTAAGGCAGCCAAATTAAAAAAAATCCTGGCCTTCGAACATCCTGAGGCCGGCATTACTTGTATTGGGACTAAATGAGCCAAGATAAGCCCACTGTAATTCACCTGATTCAATCCTTGGGGGTGGGGGGGTGTGAAACAGCACTTTTGCGAACGCTTCCGTATTTGCCTGCTTTTAATCATTTTATCCTGACTCTCAAAAAACCCGGCCAGCTGGCTGGACAGTTTGAAAAAATAAACGTACCTGTAATACAACTTAAACATTCGGTTGAATTAATCTCTTTTGCCAAGAATAAAAAGGCCAAGCTGGTCATTACCTATATGTTTCATGCTGATTTTTTTGGGCGCATCTTTCAGTTTTTTTTGAACTGTCCGGTAGTCCCGTATTTGCGCACCACTTACAACTACCCCAAATATTTTCCAGCCAGAATATTTGAAAAAGTAACTTCTCCGTTTGTACGCACATATTTGGCCAATTCACCTGCCGTAAAAACGTTCTATGTTCAAAAATTAGGAGTAGCAAAAGAAAAGATTCGCGTTATACCCAACGGTATAGACCTTAACCAGTTTCGAAGGTCGGCTAAAGCGTCGAACCAAATGCGCAGGAGCCTGCACATTGCCCGGGAAGATTTTGTAATTCTTTGCATGGCAAATTTTCACCCCAACAAAGGCCATCAGTTTCTTATAGATGCTTTCGGAAAATTAACGGCTGACAATGTTTGGCTTCTCTTGGCAGGTGACGGGCAGACCAAGACTGCTATGGAAAAGTTGGCGATAAGCTCCCCCAAAAGCGATAGAATCAAATTTTTAGGTCAAAGGAACGACTTTTCAAGCTTACTTTCAGCCAGTGATATTTTCGTACTTCCGACTTTTTTTGAAGGTTTAAGTAATGCCCTGATCGGGGCCTTGGCGGCCGGAGTTGCCGCGGTTGCCACTGACATTCCGGAAAATCGTGTTCTAATTGTCCCAAACCAAACCGGCTTGTTGTTTCCGGTAGCTGATACTTCTGCTCTGGCCAGTCAGTTAAACCTTCTACTATCCGGTTCAGTTCTTAGATCAAGGCTGGCAGCCTCCGCCAAAAAAAAGATTGCAGACGAATACAACATAGTTACCACCTCCAAAGAACTTACCAAAACCTTAAGAGAACTCATCGACCAGCCTTAATCAACAGCGAACTTAAAAATCTTGTTAGCTAGGATGATGTTTAGACCCAGACCTAAGGCCATTACTAAAACTAGTCCCGTCAAACTTAACCCCTTCCCCGCTAACACAATCATCAAACCCACCAGTCCGTAAGACACCAGGGAAGTAATCGCCGTAAATCTAATGCCTCTAACTCCGTAGGCGTTGATCAACCACCACAAAATGTTGCAGTAAAAAAACAATCCGGCGTAAACAGTCCACGCACCCGCCAAAGCCGGGTCAAATACATACTCCCCGCCAAACAATTCGATTCCGATGCGAATCAAGAAAAAAATTCCAGCCAAAACTGCAAAAGAAACTCTCTTTGTCCACCAATCCAATCTAAGTTTAAGTTCAATTTTGTTCTTATGAGCCGAAACTATTGGAAACAGTACATTAATGGCCAGCGCTATCAGGGTGTTCACTCCTGCCATCGCCCAAAAATAATAGGCGCTGTAAAGCCCTACAGTCGTCAGGTCAAACGCAACCCTGACCATTGGTTTGTCTAAATATGCCATCACCAGTCCGCCGACTCCTCCTATTCCCGCCCAAACGGAATATTGATTAAACTCGACCAAGCTCAATTTCTGTTCTTTTGAAGCTGTTGGGTGTGGTCTTGACAATAACGTAGCCAACGCATAAGTCGAGATATAGGCTCCAGTCATAAACAAAACAGGGTAAATAATTAGTTTGTCGTCGATAATTAAACACACACTGGCACCGACTGCCAGTATTGCCAGCTCCAGGATTTTAATCCTGGCCTGATTCCTAAACATCATCAGACCCCTCAGCCTGGCATCAGCCAGGGTCCGGAATGCGTAAGCTACTCCTAAAATAATCGATGAAATCGCTCCATTAATTCCAGTTAAGTACAAGGCGAACAGAAATATGATAACCAGGGATGTAAAGATTAACTTTTTTCTGTCCCCAAGCACATTCATTGCCATCTTCCAAACCTGGCTAGGAGGATTCTTATAATCTTTACCCCGGGACAAAAAATAGGTTACCCCTGTGTCGATTCCAAACAACAAAACCAGACTCACAACATAGCTAAAAGTAATTATCAGATTAAATAAACCAAAAAGTTCTGATCCCCAATATTTTCCAAGAACAAAAAGAATTAGCAGATATCCAAGCATCCAACAAAACGTTCCCACAGCAGAATGCAGCAGTGCTTTGGGAAGATGAAAACTGGTTTCAGTCACAAGTAGCCATTATAGCGTTAATCTCTGGGGGCATTATTCATGAGCACATAAAAATTAGGGTGCAATTGCTGATAATTGTATTTATTAATTATTGGATACAGAACTTGCGTCATGTGAAAATTTTGTTCCAGGCGGATCTGGCTTTCTGGCAAATAAATAATTTTGGGCAATTTGGTCTCAATGTCAGATCTCAAAATACTTAATTTCTCACCTGTGGACTCTCCTTCATATAGTTTAAGCAGTGAGTCCAGCATAGTGCTCCATTTGTTTGAATGTTTTCTGTTCCACACTACATAAGTAATCGGATTGTCTTTTAGTAAAATGTAGTCATTGGCAGTTGAATATTTCTGCACCGCTTGAGATAAGACCGGATCAGGATAAATAACGGGTTTGGGATAGCTTCTGGCATAAACGTCCACCAAAAAGTTATATCCAAGCATTACTGTCGGCCAAACCATGAAAAGAAGAAACACTATAACTGTAAGAATTTTCGTTCTTTTTGAAAATTTGAAATAAATTTGACTTAAATATTTACCTCCAAATATGGCAGGCAGTAATAAACTAGCCGTCCCCATTAAGTAATTGTGATCCCAATAGTTTCTTCCGATCGTTATACTTAAGGCGCCTAAAATTACCCCGGCAATCGTTGTTAACGAAAACGCGCCCAGCTTATGGCGAAAAATGAAAAAAATATAAAATGGAACCAGCGCTGACAGTACTTTAAGATTGTAGTAGTTAGCTGATAACTTTGACCACGCATAAGAAAGAGTTGCCGGTTGACTTGAATGCATTTTGCTGTGAACAAACTCACTTACCAGAGTACCAAAATATGCATCTGCCGCATTGTTTACAATTAAGTAAGATAGAAATACCACAACCACGGTTATCCCACCTGCTATAGTCAGAAACAAATGCGTTAGCGCCTGTTTACGCTTTATTGTTAACTCGTAAACAAAAACGACTCCCATTATTGCTATAACCGTCAATACAAACGGCTCCTTGCACATCACTGAAAATCCTAAGAATATTCCTGCTAAGTATTTGCTAAAGTCATTCTTTAACTGAACCCCATTGTTTAAGTTCAAAAAAATTGACACCATTGCCAAAACGGCAAATGCTAAGCCATACGTTTCGACATCGTTAAGAGTGTGGTGAAACGGCAAGTATAAAACAATGGTCATGTAGTGCAGTGTCAAAATTGCTGCCAAAAGCTTAAACACACCCAATCTTACTAGACATATATACAACCCGATGAGGCTGGGAATAAAAATTAAAAATGGCATCAGTTTAAAATTATTTACGCCGAAGAGCAGAAGCCCCAGTGCATTTACAAAAAAAATACCCGGCGGTTTTATTTCCAAAAAATCCCGATATGGAATCTCACCGTTTAGGATATTGAAACCAGTCCAGACAAAAACCGACTCATCAAAACCCAGAAATGAATAAATAAACTTAATCGAAAAAACAGCCGTCAACCCAAGTATTATTGTTAACAAGCCTACACTAAGCCAATCTATTTTTCTGTAAAACTGCATTTGCATATATATGATGCAGTTAACAGTCTATTAAATGCAACCGTATTCTCAACCACAGGCTCAAGTTTTTTAAGAATATTAACGATCGGGTCCGGACAAAAAAACGGGACCAAGCCGCCAAACATACTGCTTTCAACTCGGCCATTATTATCGGTAACCCATTTATTCACCTTGGCCGCTGGATATGATTTTTCTTCATGCGCCCTGTGATAACTTGAGGTTTTTTCTATCAGCTTAAGTATTGGGTTATATCCGTTCGGTTCGGCAATAACCAGGATTTTTGCAATTCGGGACAGTTGTGAGATAGCTTTTTCGGGTTGGTAAACGTGATGTAAAACACCTCTGACAACAACTACATCAAACCTCTTCTTCAGCGAGCTCAGGGTATAGATGTTTCCGGTTTTGAACGTCAGCTTCGGATTTTTGAATTTTCTCTTTGCCGATCTGATCGAAACCCTGGCCGGATCAATTCCCAATATCGACTTAGGTTTGAATTTCAAAAATTCAACCGTATACGTCCCGTCACCGCACCCCACATCAGCAATCGTCTTGCCAGTTAAATCTCCACACATGGCGTGAACCATCTCGCTTAGATGCTCGTTTGCTATCCTGCATGACAGCCTGTCGGTCGCAGTGTATTCATATCCTGAGCGTGCCTGAACATCCCTATTAAATTCATCAATATTTTTTTCCAAAACCAGGTTAGCCATGTCGGAGTATGCTCTTGACGATGTACCTCGGCCTTTGTTTAACTTCTTCAAATATCTTACCAATGTATTCGCCCAACACACTGATACTTAGAAGTTGTACAGAACCGATGAACAACACCACAATTAATATTGTTGTTGTTCCCTTAGGCGCCGAATCCGGCCAGACCAACCTGGCAGCAATCTGAGCTGCAATGGCCAACACAGAAACTACAAATGTTGCCAATGATACCAAAGTCACGATCTGTAGTGGGACATAAGAAAACGAAAAAATACCTTTTGTGGCCCAATTAAAGTTGCGATACAGATTATTAGTAGTTTTACCAAACATACGTTCTGGGCGAATGTATGGCACTCCCACTTGCTTAAAACCGACCCAGGCTCGTAGCCCCCTTAAAAACCTGTCTCTTTCCGGAAATGTATTTAAAGCATTAACTACCTTTCTGTCCATCAGTGAAAAATCGCCGGCATCAAGAGGCATTGGAACATAAGACATCTTATGAAATACTCTATAAAACAGCTTGTATAAAAATTGCATGATCACCGGTGCCTCTCTTTTAACCCGAATGCCATAAACGACATCATATCCCTCTTTCCATAGTGGGTAGAATTTTGCAATCACCTCAGGAGGATCCTGCAAATCCCCATCCAATAATGCCACCGCATCGCCGGTTGCTATGTTCATGCCGCTCGTGAAAGCCATTTGAGAACTGAAATTTCTGGCGTGGTTCACAGCCACGGTATTCTTGTCCGCCTTTACAATTTTTTTGAGCACTTCTTCTGAATTGTCTGGGCTTCCGTCATTTATAAAAATTATTTCGTAATCCACCCCCATCTTCTTAAATGTCTTCGTCAGTCGTTCATGCATCACGGGGATTGCCTGCCCGTCTTTATAACAAGCGATTATGGCACTTATTTTGTCCTTTTTTTTCATTGCCTTTGAGTCAGGATTGTAAATGATTTTACCAATTTTGAAATCTCTTTGCCTTGGTCCATATTTGTTTCAAAATTTAATTCTCTTTTAGCGGCAGTTACATCAAACTTTCGTGGGCATGTAAACGTATAAAAGGTGTCCATCGATATCGGCAAGTTTATTTTAGTAATGCTTTTTGTCAAGTCAACAATTTTCAGCCCTATTTTTACCAAAGTCGGGGAGAGGTGTCTACTTGGACTTCTGACATTAAGGGCTTTGGAAATTGATTCAACAAACTGTTTGAAGGAAAACGTCCTGTAGCAAGAAACAATAAAAGTTTTATCAAATGCTTTTCTATTATTGATGACCAGTTTGATAAATCGAGTCAGATCTCTAACGTGAGTAAGCTCAAAGTCGTGAGTACCGGTTCCTACATAAAAAAATAAACCGCTTTTTATCAATTTGAAAATTGGGAACATGCCGGGATTTCCCTCGCCATAGATAAACCCTGGTCGGATTATAGTCAGCGGTATTTTGGCTCCTGATGCTTCCTGTTTGACCACCTTTTCTCCTTCCAGTTTTGAAGCCGTATAGACCGTTTCTTTGGGTTGTGACATACCGGCAAACCAATCAATAAAGGCCGTGCTGCACAAAATAAACTGCTTAACCGATTTAGACCTGATTGCGGCTCGGATCATATTTCCAGCCAGCCCGGCATTGACCGAGTAAATTTCTTTCACGGAAGAAGTGGAATTTGGTAGCAGCCCGGCCAGATGCACCACAATCTCACTTCCTTTACAGGCCATCTCCAATTCCTTTTGATTATCAAAGTTCACTGCGACAATTTTTGCCTTCGGAAAACGCCCTAACTGAGGATATGATTTTCCCGATCGGACCAATAAAACCAGCTCATGCTTGTTGTACAACTCTTCAACCAAATTGATTCCGATAAAACCCGTACTGCCAGTGATGACTACTTTCATGGCTTATTCAGACTCGTCTCTCACAAACACATCTTTAACCGTTTCTGCTCTTTGTATCAGCCGGACATGATTCGCTTTATCAACCAAAATCGAAGCTGGTCTGGAATACAAAAATTGGTTTGATTGGCAATTAAAATATGCCCCAGTATCGCATATTAATACCACGTCTCCCACTTTGGCCCGAGGCAGCATTCTTCCGGAGACAATACTGTCCGATGAATATAACAAAGGTCCTGCCATTGAGGTTTTTATTTCATGCTCTTTACTGAATATTTGAATGTCTCTGTATTCGGAATAGAAAGTTAGGATTGGCATCAAATTTGTACCGGCGTCAATAATGGTCCAGTCATTAATTGGACTACTTTTTGTTTCCACCACGCTACAAATCAGGTGAGTGGTATTGCCGACCAAACTTCTTCCTGGTTCTAAAAATAAATGTGGGGCCGCTAAGTCATTTTCCGCCAACTTCTTTTCCAGGTAAGTGCAAATCTCATTACTGACTCGCTCAAAATCAAACTTTTTATGCTCAAAAGTTTGGGGCTGACCCAGTAGTCGTTTCGCAAATTGCATTCCCAAATCCGTCACTTTATATGCAGTTATTTCCGAAACCCCAAACCCTCCACCCAGGTTCAAAGTCTTAATGTTGATATCCAGCTTTGACTTTAACATCGCCATAAAAGTCACCAACTCATCAATGCCGATTAAATAATGTGCCGCCGATTTCTGATTCGATCCCGTATGACAGTGGACTCCGGTTAAATGCAGATATTTTTGAGAAGCAACATACTTAGCCAGAGCAAAAGCGTCCCCCGACTCAAGACTCACTCCGAAGCGGTCATAACTAATTCCCAAAAGAGCTTTTAATCCCACCCGGGTCGAAGGAAAACTCAATCTTATTCCGACATTGATTTTTTTTTGTAACCGGGTTGCCAATTTACTTAGTCTGATCGCCTCACCCATTGATTCTAAATTGATAATCGAAAAATTTTGTTTGAGTGCTTTTAGAAGTTCGCTATCGGGTTTAACCAGTCCGTCAAAAAGAATCTCACTGCCGGTGTATCCGGCCTTACTACATGCATAAATATCGGTTGCCGAACAAACTTCCGCCCAAACACCCTCTCTCTTAAAGATTTTTAACAGCGGAATATTATTATTAGTCTTGACTGAATAGGCGAGTGTAAATCCCCCTGAATAATTTTTAAACCCTGATCGGTACTTTTTAATGTTTTCTAATACTGTTTTTTCATAAGTGACAAATAGGGGACTGCCGTACTTAGCCAGCCAAACTTTACTTTGAGAAAGATTTGGTCGAATGGACATATTATTTCTTAGGTTTTTCAGCAATCGGAGCCAATAAGCTCCCGTGACTTCTTAAAAATGAACTATTGGTTAGTAAGTCGCACACCCAAACAAACGGAGCCATCACATATTTCAACTTTGGCGATCGCTGATACAAATACCAATCAATTAGACGAATAAACCACGGCATAAAGTAGGGACCAGTTTTAGCCACGACCCGGAAACCACATTTATTAAGGTCGTCGGTAATTTCTTTCCAAGAAAAGCTATGTTCCCGACCATCTTCCTTATAACCAGTGTCCGCCAAAATATCAAGAATAATTGATTTACCAAACCATTCGTACTTATTCGGAACTCCGACCACAGCTCTCCCGCCTGGCTTGAGCACTCGATATATCTCTTTCATGGCCTCGATCGGCCTGGGGATGTGTTCAATTGTGCCCATCGTGTAAATATATTCAAAATAATTACTGGGGTATGGCAACTTTCTGATGTCTCCCACCACCGCTTTTACTTTTAGACCTTTTGCCTTAAGTCTTTTTTTGGCTTCCGCCACCAGCCTAGGGGCAATGTCTACTCCATGAAGTTCAGCATAATACTCGTATATCCTGTCAATCAGGGGGGTATGATGAACTTCGTTCCACAAATCTAACTTTAAAAACCTGCCACCTTTTTTTGCTGGCCTCAGATATTTGTCACAAATAAACACCTCTCCCTTAAAATAGGAATTACTGCTCAGTGCGCCACGAATTGAGACGAAGTTATCTGCATATTCATCCCAGAACGCCGCCCTAACTTTATCGTCCTTGTCGCGTAGGGGGTTAAACTTAATTGTTGGCTTTTTCCCGTTCATCGTTTTAAGTTAATATACCAGGGAACTCGGCTTTTTAACATTCTTGGAAAAATTTTGGACACTTCGTCAGCCGTCTCAGGCCACACACTCTTTATGTTTTTAAATATCTGCATCACTGCCTTATCCTCTTGAGCCCAATGGGAGAACCCGTCATGCACATAGTCCTTATTCCTTCCGGAACCAACCAGAATTACCGGTATTCGCTCATTATTAATGTAGTTTCTGATAGTTTCAAAAGGCCTGTAAAGTAAAAAGGGAGTGATTGAAAATGCTATGGGTATTTTATTTTCTAAGGCCAGTCCTATCGCAGCCCCGATCAGAGTTTGTTCTCCCACCCCCACATTGACAAAGCGATCAGGGAAATCAGTTTTGATCTGATCCCAAATTTTGTATCCCAGATCACCTGTCAAAACATAAATATCCTTGTTCTTTTTCATGGCATCATAAACTTCATCAGCAAATCTCCGCCGCAAATTCTGACTAAAGTCTGTCATTTTAATAATTTCATAGCTAAGTTGAACTCATCCTGATTCATAACGTGGTAATGAGCATCCTGTCCTATCAAAAACGGAAGCTGTTGAGCAACTGTTTTAGCAAAAAAGATGGTTGGTCTTCTAAGTTTAACCCTTAATTTTTTCTTTAATTCATTAGTTGAATGACCGTCGACTTTGATTATTTCAAGCCCAAAACCCTTAAGCCGTTTTTCCAAAGCCTCTGGATCAATTGGGTCATACGCTCCCCATCCATTAACGCTTACTACAATTTTTAAATTAGTAATCTTCATTGAGTAAATCACTCTCAGAGTTTCCCATATGCTACCTTCATCGCACTCACCATCAGAAATCATGCAGAAAACGTTTCTCTTTTTGTTGGCCAGTGCCATGCCCAGAGCAATGGGTAGTCCCTGACCCAGACTTCCCGAGGACAAGTCGATTCGGGTTTTAGGATTTCTGTCCGGATGCACATTGAGTCGACTCAAGCTGGGATTTTTAAGGTACCCACGCTTTTCCAGCACCGCATACAGAGCTACAGCCGCATGTCCGTTTGAAAGTACAAACTTCTCAGACTCTTTCTTTACAGAATAAATAGCATCTATGACGTCAATCGCACTCAAGCACGATCCAATATGAGAAGTTTTTCCGTCATAAATGATCTGCAATATTTTTCGGCGTAATTTCTTCTGGTCGTTGCTTAACTTAAGCATAGTTTCTATATCGTTTTTCGTTATCGCCGATCCACTTGGCGGTCAACTCAATACCCCTATCTAGCGATGTTTTTGGGATCCAATCTAACATTGATCGTGCCTTAGAGACATCTCCTACCCAATTGTTGGTGTCCCATTTCCGGTTATTCATTCCACCCCATTCAAACATAGTGGTTTGTTTCGTAATTCTCTGTGCCAGTTCGACCACCTCTTTAATCGTTGACTGAACACCGGTTCCGATATTAAACTTCTCACCCGGAAATTTGATCAACTCGCTGATTTTTAAATAAGCATCGACTATATCGTCGATGTAAATATAGTCTCTGGCAATCTCTGGAGCCACCAAATTCATTTTTTTCTGATGTAGAAGTGATCGCAAAAGCGTTGGTACAAATCTTGTTGGCTCCTCAAACGGTCCGTAAGCCGAAAACAGTCTAAGTGTTACGATGGGTCTATTTTCTTGTCGAGCGATATGGCTGCACAGTTGAGATTGGGTGCACTTGGTTACCGCGTAGTAACTAGCCGGCTCAAGCACGTCCGTCTCTCTCATTGCAAATTTTTTATAGCCATATTCTGAGGAACTGCCGGTGTTTACGAATAGTCGGTACGGAATTCTGTTGCAAGCTTTAAGTAAATTCCATGTCCCCATGATGTTAGTTTGCATAATTTGATCAGCGTCCGCCTGATATGAATATCCGCCATACGTAGCCAAGTGATAGATAACATCTGGTTTAACCTTAGAAATAATATTATTAAGTTCGGTTGGGTTTGTAAGATCCGACTTATGAATGTGAATTTTGCTTAACAGATCATCAATCCTCCAAGTTTTTGCTTCCTTACGCAATATCACGTGTACGTTTTGTTTTTGCTCAACCAGTCGCCTACATAACACAGATCCCACAAATCCCGACGCTCCCGTTATCAAAAACCTACGCCTACTTTGCATCTGGTCATTATATAACTAAATTTGCAACCTGCTACAGAAAATTAATAATCAGGCTATTTGATATAATCGCAGCATGCCTGAGACAGCTTCCAGAATAAAGGTAAGGGAATCGCCTGATGTTATTGAAAGATACGAACAATTAAAAAAATTGGGTCGGGAGATGTTTGCAGACAGCCATCTGTTAAAAACTGGTGAAGTAAATGACCAGGACGTCGTGCTTGCCAGGCAATTAATGCAAGAGATGGCCAAGGAAATAAAACCAGCAGTCTGGTCAGTATACTGGGAGCACGTTATTATCGCACCAAAACTGGGTCGGAGAATTGCTGAGCAGTTCAACAGTAAGGCGGGCGCACAACTAAATCCACAACTTATAGAATTTTCTCTATGGCTGCATGATGTCGGGGTAGCAGTCACCCCAGCATACAATCGCAAGGATTGGATCGGAGATAGCCTTATGCAACGAATCGGATTGCCGGAAACAGTTTTAAAATCACTGGCCTCGACCCATCAGTTAATGATAGCTTCAGAAGGGCTGCATTTGACCGACGCTCAAGCAAAACTTGAACAGGATCTTACCCCAGAACAAGAAACATTAATCGATCAATATTTCGCTGGTTTATCTCCTGCGCAGCGTATCACTAACCTAGCCGATAATTTAGGCAAAAGAGACAGCGCTGGACTATTTACCGTCGAAGCGTTCAGACAATATTTGACAACTCAGGAAAGCAGGTACAGCCAAACAAGTCCTTGGCCATCAGTAAATTTTTCTCTGGGAAACAATTCTGCTGATTCGGTTTCAAGAAGACCGGCGGGGGCTGTCCTCCAATACTACACTATCCAAAAAACGATGGAGTGGCTCAAGAGTTCGGGGGTTAATTTTGAAGAAATTCAACACAGCCTGGCTGATTATGGGCCCAGATTTATTGTTGTCGCTAGACATGGTGATTTAGATAATCCATCTAAAACCGTGTATACCCGTGACGCAGACATGAAGGGCGACATAATTCATTTGAGTGAATTAGGGCAAACCCAAATGCGTGAGCTAAGCGATGTCTTAAACAAAAGAAGATTTAAATGTACCAAGATCGCTTCCAGTCCTGAAACAAGAGCCGTAGAATCAGCTGAAGCTATGGCAAGTCAGTTAGCTGTTCCCATCAAGGTCGACGCAAGGCTTGATGACAATTTTGCTCCAGGACCTTTCATTGAAGGCATGAGCTTGGATCAGCTTGCTCAATCAGGGGGAAATGTTTACGACGAACAAAGGTGGGGTAAGTATAATCATGAGCAGCCCAAGGCTGTCATTGCCAGAACCCAAAGTATCTTCAAAGATACCGCCAACGGCCTAAATGTTGGGGAAACTGCAATTTTGGTAACCCACGGAGATCCTGCTAGTTGGCTACTAAATTCTTTCAAGACAGATGGCACCCCTACGGCTGCAAGCTTACGTACTTCGCAGTACCCTGCCAAAGGAGAGGGGATATTGGTAATTCTGGATCCTGATTCCCATGAAGTTTTTTCTTCATATTCTCTGACTCCAAACAGATCCCAAATCATTTACTAAAAGCGCTAGTTATATTTCTGGCTTGCTGATGATATTATTTCACCAATGTGGCCCCTGTTGGTATTTCTGCTGTATCTATCTGCACCCTCCCTGGCTCCTGTTTGGTTCAACGGAATTCCCTTATTGCAATCATATGAGTTTGTCGCCTTCTGGTTTGTGATCTCACTTTTTATATCCCGATCGATTTCGGGATATTCCCCAACTTATTCCAATAAATCTCGAGCGGTAATTATAAGTTTGGTCTCAATCTTACTCATGGTAAAAATCTGGTTTAATGGAATGCCTTCAATCACTTCCTGCTATCATCTCGACCAACTGAGCACTGCCGGGTGTGCCTTCTCAGCCGAATCACTATTCTTAAGTTACGACGGGAAAAAGCTGGAATCAAACATTGATTTTAATAGCAGTGCAAATAGTCAAAACTGGCGGATAGGCGCCTTAAACAGTCTTGATTTCAATGTTTATCTTCCCAACCAGAAACCTCAGGGTCAGCAATGGATGGACTGGCGAAGAGACCGCAGTCAACCGTTTATGGTTAAGTTTAAGGTGCCAGATGCTTGGTTTTCTGAGAAAGACATTTCAAAGCTTCTGGTATCTGGCAATGGTTACGTTTCTGTTACCGACCTTAGAAATGTTTATGTCTCCACTTATTCAGCAACTTTGACTTCACACGAAATCTTTCTAATAAAACCAGTCCAAAACCTCACCATTACGTATGCAAACCATTCGAATTTATCGCAAAGCATCTCTGACCTGAAATCAAGATTATTGGTTTCGTATGCAGTTTCGGGATCCGAAAAATATCAACTACTTAGCGTGGCAAATATTTATTCATCCCCGAAGTTTCAAAAAGCCATCCACATGGCAGAAATTGTCTTGCTTCTAACTCTAATCGCTCCAATCGTCTCAGTTTTCTTTTCCCATTTAACAACTCTCGCTCATTTGTTAGTTCGCATCTTTAAGTTACCCGGATACGTATATCTGTTACCTCTTTCTGGGTATTTATTTGCTCGGTGGTTGTTTTTACGCGGTTACGGTATGGAAGCTTCGGAAAACTTCTTACTTCTAAGTATGGGATTTAGTATTACCTACGCCGGACTGATGTTTAGTAGGAACTTTAGAGACTATTGGCGTCGGATTCTGATCAATCGTAAGTCCGGTCAATTTTTGTTTCTCATTTCATTTGTTGCCCTGTTCGGCTTGTCGGTAGGTTTATTTAGGTACTTTGGTTCGTACGCTTTTGTGAAGCTTTACTCTCCCGGCGATGATCATCTTCACTATTATTCACTGGCCCGCGACTGGCTGGCTTCACCCAGAATTTGGGCAGATCCCGTTATGACTTTATCCAAACCGATGTTTGTTTATCTTCGAGGATTAATGCTTCCCGTTTTTGGAGACGCTAACCAATTCCTGGATTTGTTTGTATATATGATTTTGCAATCAGTGTTTGTCTATTTGCTTATTCAAATTCTGCTCTTCATAACTTATCTGAATCTTGCCTTTTTCGATGCCAGAAAGGTCTTTATTAAATCTATTCTGACCTTTCTAGTTATGTTTCCTCTCTGGTCGTTCTTCTTTTACATCACCAACACACTAGCCTGGGATTTGTCGTCGATTACTGAAATTCCCGCTTGGAGTCTGGCCTTGGCCGGAATGATTCTAGTCTTTAATCTAACAAGTGACCAACACAAAAACAGAACTATTTGGGTTTCCTGTCTTCTATTATGTTCCTCTGTTTTGATCCGAATTCCCCAGATATTAATTGCACCTACCTGGCTGGCTTCGCTCTCAATCTTCAACTCAAAAATGACCAATAAAGACTTATTTCGTTATGGAAAGGCAATGGCCGCTACCATGTTTGTTATCTTTTTGATCATCGCCGGACACTTTTTAATTAGCCAGACATCAGTAGGTGATGTTAAATCGTATTTTCTGGCGAATACCTCAGGCAGACAAACTAATTCGCTTAGCCTGTTTGTTTCCAAATCGGTGTCATATATCCCCAAAACGGTTCCTACATTGTTTGAACTGACTTTCCTGGTCCTTTTTGCGACTAACTACTTTATTTATTTAAAGAATAATCCTGCCCGTCGGTTTTACCTGCTCCTATTAGGCGCCAGCTTATTAGCATTCAATTTTATCGGCCATTTTCCTCTGTCAAATTTGGGTTACCATCCGCGGGGTATCTATCTTTCATATTTGCAAATGATGACTCTGTCTATATATTTGGGCTTATGCAATTTGTCCGGTCTAAATATTAAAGCCGAAACTAAACGTCGGCTATAATCACATCAACATGACGCCAATTTTTAGTATCGTCCTTCCCGTTTACAACGAACACGAAAATATTCCGGAACTCTATCGCAGGCTGAATTTAGTTTCAAAACAATTGGGGCACACGACTGAAATGATTTTTATAAACGATGGATCCTCTGATTCTACCTTAAAGATTGTGGCAGCTTTATCTAAAAAGGATCGCCGTGTAAGGCTAATTAACTTTTCTCGAAACTTCGGCCATCAGGTCGCAGTCTCAGCCGGCTTGGATCATTCCCGTGGCAAGTACATTGCGATATTAGACTCCGACCTGCAAGATCCACCGGAAGTTCTACCTAAGTTTTTTGCCAAACTGAAACAGGGGTATAACGTGGTTTACGCCATCCGAAGGGATCGAAAAGAAAGTTGGTGGTTAAAGGCTGCCTACGCAGGTTTTTATAAGCTATTGAGTGTAGCGGCCAACATAAACATCCCCTTAGACAGCGGGGATTTTTGTGTCATGGACCAGAAGGCATTGCATTGTATGAGGCAGCTACCGGAAAGAAATCGATTTGTTAGGGGTTTAAGAAGCTGGATAGGCTTAAAACAAATCGGGCTTGAGTACAAAAGGGCAGCCAGGTTTGCCGGCACCACCAAATATTCACTTCGAAAACTCTTCAGACTGGCCTTCGATGGAATTTTTTCATTTTCATTTGTTCCGTTACAACTGCTGACTTTTTTTGGTTTCCAATTTTTCACTCTCTCTATAGTCTTCAGTTTATTAATAGTGTACGTTCGGTTATTCACAGACTTTTTTGTTCCCGGATTTGCGACTACAATAATCTTGATTCTCTTTACCAGCGGTCTCAATATGTTATCTTTAGGGCTGGTGGGAGAATATGTAGGGCGAATTTATGATGAGGTTAAACAACGTCCTCAATACATTATTGAATCAAAGATCGGGTTTAATAATTAAGCTTGCCTGCCTGGCTCTGGGGATTTTAGCGTTTGTGCTTAATTACGTTGAATGGCTTAATTTTCCGAATTATGTCTATTCCAAAATTAGGATTTCTCCTCAGCAGCTAAATAACCTGTTCAGTTTAACGGTTATTGTTGTCTTGTATCTTAAGTTTCGGCGTCTGATCCCCAGCATACTTCTGAAAATTTCAGCGGCACTACTCATTTTTTCCGTAGTACCGATTTTTGTTTCCGCAATTGCCCGCCAATCAGCCGAATATCTGCAATCTTATTTAAGACGCAGCTGGCGTCTGGATCAAAAACAAGAACTGGTATACGGAAGGCGGGTATATTTTTTCAATTTTGTAAAAAATTTCACCGCCCCTGATTCATTCATTATCATCGCGCCGGATTCTCCTCCCTGGCGATATACGGGCACCGCCCCGTTTATGGCAGCCTGGCTGTATCCGCGCCAAGTAAAAGCTTACACCAGTAAATTAAAAAAGGAGCACGTGATCCCAGATTATTACTTGATTACTAGTGAAGCAGACGGAGCTCCCCAGAGAACATGGCCGGAATTTCCAATTCGAGCCGAAAAAATAATTATTTATGACTGGGATTCAGATTCCCCGGTGATTTATGAGCAAAAGAACTGGAGCCCGTCAGAATGGATCGGGAAATCCCCCTGGGGTCTAATTATTCCCAAAACAATCTAATTATGATTATTAACAGTTTCAGTTTGATATCTCTTTTGGGTTTTCAGCTGATTACCTGGTTGTTGTTTGTCCTCAGCTATTTCTTAAAAATAAATTTGCTGAATTTTCCAACTTGGACATTTTGGCTAGTTATTGCCGCATGGATAACATTTGTGGCTCGCCACAACCTCAGGCAGTTATTCATACTTTTATTTGCAATTCTTATATTTATCTTGCCGTCACTTTGGTTTCCGGTCACAGGCTGGGATTCGATCACCCTTTATGACTTCCGGGCTCAGATTCTGCTACACACAGGAAACATCTCTGACACGCTGTTTCGAGCCTCAGTCGTCGACTATCCGATGTTTACCACGCTTTTGCATTTTTTGTTTTATCGCTCTGGCCTCTCGACGCCTATGCCGATTTACGCATTCCTATACTTGCTCTTTGGTCTGCAGTTATATTCACTTTTTCGTCGTACCAATTCGGCCAAATTGTCGTTAGTTCTCGCTCTGGTAGTGACAATGGCTCCCAAACTATTTGAACATTCCCACATCGCCTATGCCAATTTTCCGTATACCATTTACTTAGTTTTGGGTACGTTTTACTTATATTACTGGACGATTAACAAAAAAATGAAAGATTTATTATTGGGAATACTACTTTGCCTGGCATCGCTTTGGATTCGCAGTTTTCCTTTTGGGTTGATTCCCATTCTTGCCGCCATGTTTGTTTCTATAAAATCTACTAGAACCCAAATGGCTGCGATTATTGTTGCGGCGATAGCCATATTAATTAAATACTGGCCGATAAATTTTTCAATACTTGTAGGAATTTTGGACTTTATCAAATGGGGGATTTTAAAGTACTACTTTCCCTATCCACTCATTTTCGTTTTATCCGTCATTTATCAATTTCAATCCAAGACCAAAAACTGGTTTATTCCGTTCACAATTTTAGGTTTTTGGGCAGCCATAATTATTGGTAATTACTCCTACGCATTGACTGATCGTATTTTTGCTCAAATTCCAGACGCGCTTCAGCGAACTGTCATGTTTTTAAATCCGTCCATTTCACTTTACTTTCTGCTGTTATTAACATCAAAATCCAAAACTTGAAAAAGAAAATTATATTTTGGTCTCTGATTTTTTTTCTTCAGGTTTCTCCGGCAATCGCTGCCGATCAAAACTTCGTTACTCCGGTTTTTCCCATTCGCGGTAGGGAATTCTGGCGCCAGGGAGGAGATATCAAACATTTCAACCAGTTAAGATCTTTAATTCCCTCTACGCTTGCACGCACCTGGCTGGTCCACTATGACGTTTTATTTGATTCGGAAATTATTTCATCCTTAAAAAACGATTCCCAGGCAGAAATCGGATTGTTTTTGGAAGTTACTCGGAAATTAAGCGAGAGTAGTTTTGTGAAATACGACTGGGAGCACGGCTCCTGGAGCCAGGCCAACAAAGTATTTTTATCAGGTTACGACACAGCTTCCAGAAAACGAATCATCGATCAGGCTTTTTCAAAGTTCAAAGAAGTTTTGGGTTATTATCCTAAATCATATGGGGCCTGGTATATTGACGTTTGGTCAATGGAATATATAAGGCAAAACTATAAAGCCGACATCACTTTGGGGCTGGCTGATCAATATTCCACCGACGGCTATCAAACCTGGGGCCAATATCTAAACTTACCGTATTTTGTCAGTAAAACTAGCGCCATCGAGCCCGCTTTAAGTTCGTTTGACTCCACCGGAGTTCTGAAAATTCAGTGGGCTCCCCGCCATCCGCTTCTTTTTTGGGGCGACTCGGTAGAATATTCCAATTTCTCCGCCCAGGTCAACGATTATCATCGGGACAAAAGGCTTGGCGTAAACTATTTTTCCTCACTGATTAAAGACATTACTCTCAACGTCCAAAGTCCCATCTCCCAGGCAGTCATTGGGATTGAAGTGGCCGAATTGGAACCGGAATACTTTCCCGAACTTAAAAATCAGCTGAATCTTGTCTCTGACCTGGCAGCAGGCAATCAGATTCGTGTCTCGACTATGCAACAATTCAACAAATTGTACCGCGATCAATTCGATTCAGTTTCTCCTGTGGCCACCATGTCTTCCCAAATCGGAAACAGGAAAATTACCTGGACCATGACTCCCAAGTTTCGCCAGGCAGTTCTGAATGAAAACGGACAGGAAAACCTGGTCGACTTTCGTCTTTACCACATTTCTAATTACCAGGATAACGACCAAATTATGGCCGACACCAGGCAAAACCTGGTTCGATTAGTTCCCAAATCCTCAGGCTTTCCCTTGCCGGACCCAATCACTATCCCGCTAAACGACTCTCCTTACGGCCATTACTCCGGACGTTTCTCCAAAGTTAAGTCATTTATTGTAAACGCGGCCAAACTCTTGCCGGACCTGGTCTACTCAAAACTTGACGGGCAATTCTTTTTTGGTATTAAAAGCGATTTCGAAACTTTGGTCGGAGTTCGTTTTCCTAAACTCAAACTGGGCAAATTCAGCTTCGAATTTCCCATTTTGGAAAACTTTGTCAGCTTAAAATCCAAACTTACTCCCCACTTTGCTTGGACCGGAAAACAGGAGATTGAGCTTAAGCCCTACGTCGGCAGTGGCAAAATATTCGAAAAGGGACGAAAATACGGTCAGGACTCATTATTAGATTTACCTAAAAACATCATTTTCGAAAACAGTTACTATGCCGTCTATCAAAACCCATAAAGTAGTTGCTCATACTTTAGTCAAAAACGAATCCCGCTGGATCTGGTACGCTTTAAATTCTGTTTTAAACTTGGTGGATGAAATTATGGTTTGGGATACAGGTTCTACCGACACTACTCCCGATATTGTTCAAAGTATCAGGTCTTCCAAAGTAAAGTTTAGATCAATAGGATCAGTTGACGCAGCCGGTCACACGGCCGCCCGGCAAAGCATGTTGGATGAAACCGATAGTGATTGGATATTAATTTTGGATGGTGACGAAATCTGGTATCGGGACTCGCTTTCTGTGGCAATTCAAACAGCGGTTAATAATCCTAAGTTGTCTGCCATAGTTTCCCCTTTTATAAATCTCGTAGGCGATATCTATCACTTTCAAAATCCCAACCGCAGCCACTACCAGATTGGCCCTTTTAAAGGGGCTTACAATCTTCGTCTGATAAACCGTAAGGTCCCCGGGCTTCATGTGGGTAACCTCCATGGCAGGCAAGAATATCGAAACTCAGAAGAAGTTGCCCTGCAAAATCTTTCTCCTGAAAACTATTTACTTGTGGATAAGCCGTACCTGCATACTACCCACCTGGCCCGCTCGAAAGAAGACGCTTTGACTCTTAAACGCAGCTTTAAACACCGCCATGAGTTAGGTCAGAGTTTTCCCTCTGATTTTGTTTACCCGGAAGTTCTTTACCTGCCTCACCCGGCTACCATTGCCGATCCCTGGACCCGCCGCTCGCCGACGTTTGTTGCCAGAAGTCTTGTTTACGAGCCTCTCCGACTGGCTAAAAACTTAATTATCAAACCCGCCTCAACCGGATATTAATTAATAATATGGATTATTACGAAATTTCAAAAACCGCCAGTAGCCAGGTTTCAGGCCACCCGGGTCTGGAATTTCTCAAGCATTCATGTCAGTCGGCGACAAAAGTATTGGATGTCGGCTGCGGTGAAGGCACCCGCCTCAATACCATGCTTGCCAAGGGAGCTCGCAGTTGGGGGATTGATCCCAGTTCTAAAGCAATTTCTAAGGCCAAGTCTCAATTTCCTAGGCACTATTTCAAAATTGCTACCGGCGAAAAGCTGCCGTTTATAAGCAATACTTTTGATCTGGTTTACTCCGCATTTTCCATCGAACACTGCTTGGATCCGCAGTTATTTATTCAGGAAATGATCAGAGTCACCAAAAAAAACGGCCAATTAATTATTTTGGCACCAAATTATGGAGCCCCAAATAGGCGCAGCCCGGTATCCACCGAAAGTGCCTCCAACAAGCTCGTTCAGGGGGTGGTTAAGGACCTTTTTCCACCTCAATCGCTTGATTGGGATCAGGTGACCCCGAAGCCGCAGTATGACCAAATTGACGACGACACTACCTGGGAGCCATACGCAAATTCACTGGCACGTTATTTATCATCCAAACACCTAACTATTCAAAAGATAAGTTCCCTCTGGGTTCTTGAGCCCCCGCCGCAAAAGCTGCACCACAAACTGTTTTCTTTTCTGGGAAAGATGGGAATTTATCCTTTTAAGTATTGGGGACCACAGGTGTTTATTTCGGCTTTAAAATAATTGTATGCACATAGCATTTTTAAGTTACTACAGCGGTTCAGTCAAAAGGGGAGTCGAAACTTATGTTTCTCAATTGTCCAAGCGGCTGGTTAAACTCGGTCACTCGGTTCGGATTTACAATTACCAGGATTTAAAGTCGGTGGGCAGCCTTCCAAAATTTGATCCGGCTCCGGATATTGTGATCCCCACAAATGGTCGCCTGCAGGCAATAAAAGCCAGACTTTGGTGTCTAGTAAACCAAAAAAAGTGCTTTATTTCCGGCCAATCAGGTCCTGGAGCCGATGACAAATTAAATCTGTTAACTTTCCCCGATGCATTTATTGGTTTGACCACTTATCAATGCCGCTGGGCCAAGGCCTTCAACCCGCTAGTTAAAGTGGTGCACATTTCTAACGGGGTTGATCCGGAAGTCTTTTCTCCTAAAGCCAGGCCACTGTCTTTACAAATCAAATCTCCGGTAGTTATTTACGTGGCTGCTTTAGAGCCAATTAAAAGGCACCACCTATTAATCGACGCCGTTTTCCAAACTTCAGCTTCCCTGCTTTTGGTGGGTAAGGGTAGCCTGGAAAATGAAATAACCAAAGCCTGCCAAAAAAAATTACCGGGCAGATTTCAAATCATATCAGCTTCATACGCCCAGATGCCGAACGTTTATGCCTCAGCCGATGCGGCTGTGTATCCGACTTCTCCTTGGGAGTCATTCGGCATCTCCATCTTGGAAGCCATGGCTACCAATTTACCGGTAGTAGCTACCAATGATCCGATTCGAAAAGAAATTATCGAAAAGGCAGGATTTTTAGCTAATCCCGAAAATACTACTGAATTTGCAAATGCTATCAGCCTGGCTCTTAAAAAATCATGGGGAAATATTCCTCTTAATCAAGCTAAAAAGTTCACCTGGGATATTGTGGCCCTAAAATATCATCACTTATTTACCAAAACCACTTAATAAAATAATGGAAGTTGCCGTAGTGGTCATTGCCAAAGATGCTCAAGCTACTCTGAGCAAATGTCTGACCAGTGTAGCCAGTCTTACCGACGAGGTGCTAGTGGTGGTAGACGATCGTAGTACTGACGACACGGATCGAATCGCCAAAGATTTTGGAGCCAGAGTCGTTTTTAATAAATTTACTGATTTTTCTTCACAAAGAAATTTTGCAGCCAGTTTGGTGTCCCGGCGATGGATTTTTTCTTTAGACGCCGATGAAGTGGCCACCCCTGAACTGGTTACCGCCATCAAATCCCTGCCGGAAAATCAATTGTATGCGGCCTTCAGCATTCCCCGGAAAAACATTATTTTTAAAAAAATAATTAACTACACCAATTGGGATCCCAATGGACTGATTCGGTTGTACGATGAAACTCGGGCCAGTTGGCAGGGGCTGGTGCATGAATCCATCGTTACTGATTCGGCTGTTGAAAAACTTTATGATCCGATAATTCACTACAACTACCAAACAGTAGAACAGTTTATGCAAAAGCAAAATGACTACTCAACCAAACAAGCTGAGGAAATTATTGCTCAAAAATCAGATTTTTCATTAATTAAATTCGTTTTGCTTCCGCTGGTAGATTTTCTTAGACGCTACGTCCTGCACACTGGGTTTTTAGATGGATGGCATGGTTTTTTTCTAAGCTACCTGATGGTTATTTATCACCTGTCAGTTTGGATTAAAGTATGGCAAAAAAAATCCCTCTCATCTTCATCTTAATTCTGGGATTAGGCTTAAGATTGATCAACCTTAATCAGAGTTTCTGGCTGGATGAGGCCTCCCAGGCTCAAATGTCTTCCCGGACAGTTGAATGGATTTGGTCTGGTCGCCAAAATGACTTTCACCCGCCCCTGTTTTACCTGTTAGCCCATTTTTGGCTTCAATTAGGGAAGTCGGAATTCTTCCTTCGTCTGCTGCCGGTTTTCTTTGGCACCGCCAACATCTGGGCCATTTACGCGTTATCGAAAAAGTTGCTTACCACTGACAAAATCAAAATAAAATCCCTGGTTATCGACGCTGGATATCTGTCTGCCTTTCTTCTGGCCATTAATCCGTTTGCCATCTATTACTCACAGGAATTCCGCACCTATTCGCTCTTAGGACTTTTAGGCACCCTGGCTGTTTATTATCTGTTTACTAATAAATGGCGGTGGCTGACTTTAATCAACTTGCTGCTTATTTATACTCACTATTCGAGCGCTTTTTTAATCATCGCTCAATTCACATACCTGATTTTTTATAAACGTCAAAACCTTCGCCCGTTTGGTTATTCACTCCTGATATCGCTTTTGTTATACGCTCCCTGGCTGCCTCAATTGTGGGGGCAAATTCAAGCCGGCACCAACATAGATAATTATTTGCCCGGATGGCGGTCTCTTTTGAGTGTCTCAGCTTTTAAAATAGTCCCGCTGACCTTCTTTAAATTAACGGCCGGGAGAATTACTTTTCTTTCTAAATATATTTATTATCCCTACGCAGCTTTCGTTTTAGCCTGTGTATTTGCTTCATTTAAGTTAGCCAAACAAAATAGGGATTTTATTTTCAACTGGATTCTGGTTCCTGTTCTGTCGATGATTGTTTTTTCTGTAGTCTTTCCCCAAAACCAGCCTTTTAGAGTCATCTACATAATCCCCGGATTGGTAATTTTGTCTGTTCAGGCTTGTCAACGCTTTCCTAAGCTGTTTCTCACTTTCATGATTTACATTGCTCTGGTAGGTAATGTCAGCTATTTTACCCGCCCCAGGTTGCAGCGGGAACAATGGCGTCAGTCCTTGGAGTATTTATCCGCCAAATCCTCGGCTTCAGTTCAAACTGTGGTCAAGTTTTCCGGAAAGTTTTCCCCGTTTGATTGGTACGCTCCCCAATTGCCAGTTCTGGCTGCTGTGCCCACCTTTCCGGCCCAAGCTGGGCAGGTGGCTAGTGTCATGTCAGATCTAAGTAACAGTCAGATTACCTCAGTTTATCTTTTTGATTACCTTGGGGAATTAACCGACCCCCGGCGCCAGGTTGATCAGACGCTGGTCGACCAGGGTTTTTCCAAGGACAAAACCATCAATTTTGAAGGCGTGGGGCTGATACATTTATTTAATAAAAACCCATGATTCCGATTTTTCAGCTGATACACGTCGGCGTGTATTGGATCTTGGATTTCGTTTCCCCGGCAGAGTTTTACGTATATCCATATCTGTTAAGTAAGGGCCTGATTCCATATCAGCAAATTACCGACCACCATTTCCCGGGTCTTTTTTTCCTACCGGTGAACTTTTTTACATTGGGTTTTGTAGATCCGCTAAGTTTTAAACTTTTGCTTTTGTTAACCATCATCCTGACCTCAGTTTTGTTGGCTAAACTGTCTCGTTTCAAATCAATAAACGGGGCATCTCTATCCCAGGTTGTATTTCTTTATTCGCTCTGGCAGTTATTTTTTTCCGGGTCGGTTTTTTGGATTGAGGCCATCTTACCTCTGTTTATGTTGCCCGGGCTGATCCTGTTTGAAAAAAAACGTTTTCTGCTGTCAGGATTATTTTTTGCCTTAGCTATTTTATTCAAGCAAACAGCTGTTTTGCCAATTATATTTTTAAGTCTGTATTTACTTAAAAAACCGCTTCAGTTAGTACCTTTTTGGCTACCCACGGCAATTCTGATTCTTTTGCTGGGATGGTACTTTTACAGTCTTGGAGCTTTATCCGACTTTGTGTGGTGGAATTTTACCTTCAATCTTAACCATTACCCTGCTGCTGCCTACCGGCCGCCAGCTGTGTCAGACTGGCTAAAAATAAGTCTTCCAGTTACTTTATTTCTCACTTCTGCCTGGACTGTTCTTAAAACTAAATCCGAATTTGGCATTAAGTTAGCCATTCTCATAATAATCCTAGCCCTTCCCGGATTTAGCCGATTTGGTCTAGAACATTTTCAATCCGCCGTGCCGTTTTTTTGTTTGCTGATAGTGCTGGCAGCTAGAAGAAATACCTTTGTTTGGGTTCCCATTTTGGGTCTTTCACTTTTATGGGTCGGGTTTTTTATTTTCAGATCCCACCCTTCATCATCATTTATAAATTTCAGTAAGTCTGATCAGCTCCTGTATCAAAAAGTCTCGCAGTTATCCGAGTCGGGTAAAACGGTTTTTGCTCTCGGTACCAGTCCGCTTGTTTACTCGCAGGCTTCACAAGTTCCTCCGGGTAGGTTTTTCTTTTTTCCGCTTCCCTGGTTATTTTCGCTTCTTGAATCAAAACAGCTGGAAATTTTAAAAACCTCTCCCCCGGATTTCATCATTTTTAACCCCCAAAGTCGGGTAGACAACTTAAGCATTTTCACAACCGCTCCGCGATTGGTAGAATATATGCAGCAAAATTATCAAGTCCAGGCTACAGTGGCCGGCCATCTTATATATCAACATTTATGAAAATAGGCATCGACGTCTCTCAAGCTATCTTTGGCACCGGAGTATCTGACTACACGATTAACCTGGTTCACGGCCTAATCCGGGTTGATCCGTCTAACTCTTACGTTCTTTTTGGCTCATCACTCAGAAGATCAGCGGATATCAAAGCCATTTTTCCCACGGCCCGCACATTCAATTTACCGCCCACATTCTTACATCTTTTGTGGAACTATCTTCATGCCGTCAACATCGAAACTTTTATCGGTCCGGTAGATGTTTTTCACTCTTCCGATTGGGTAGAGCCTCCCAGCGTTGCTCCTAAAGTTACCACGGTTCACGATCTGTCGCCCTTTTTGTACCCCGACGAAATGAAAAGCGGATTATTAAGAAATATTTCCGCAGTGCATGCCGCCCGCATGAACTGGGTTTTAAAAGAAACTGCCAAAATAATTTGTGTTTCCCAAAGTACGGCCAATGAGTTAATGGACATTTTCAAAGTTAAACCGGATCGGATAGCCGTTATCCCTGAGGCGTTGCCTGAGAGATTTAAAATTCGTCCCACTGAAGTAGAGATTGCCCAGGTTAAAAAAACTTATGGCCTTGATGATTACGTATTGGCCATCGGTACTCCTCAGCCTCGAAAAAACATCTCTAAATTGGTAGAAGCTTATTTGGAATACAAGGACAAACTACGACTGCCGGAAAAATTAGTCATTGTCGGCGGCCACGGCTGGGGCATTACCGATATTCCGGTTTCCGACTCGGTTATTTTTACCGGGTTTCTGCCAAACCACCAAACCGCCGCTCTTTTAGCCGGCTGCCAGGTGTTTGCTTACCCATCCCTACATGAAGGCTTTGGCCTGCCTATTCTCAATGCCTTTTATCAGCAAGTACCCGTAGTTACCTCAAACTGTTCCTCAATGCCTGAAGTCGCCGGTGAGGCAGCGGTGCTCGTTGATCCCAAATCTTCCGAACAAATTGCTCACGGGCTGGCTCTAGCTATTAAAAATCGGGACAAGTTTGTTAAGCTGGGCCACAAACAACTTACCAAATTCAGTTGGGATAAAGCGGCCAAGGATACATTAATGATTTACGATCAAATATGCTCATAGGCATCGACGGTAACGAAGCCAATGTGGCCCGAAGGGTCGGCGTTAACATGTACGCTTTTCATCTTCTTGCCGCGCTGAAAAACATAAAATCTCAGCATAAATTTGTCATTTATCTAAAAAATCCACCTTTGTCCGACCTGCCTGCTGAAAGTGAAAATTGGGTATATCGGGTGATTCATTTTCCGAAATTGTGGACTCAAACCAGGTTGCCTTTTGATCTGTGGTTTCATTCCCCCAGGCCCGATGTTTTCCTCAGTTTGACTCACTATGCACCCAGATTTTCCCCAATCCCCACCGTGATATCAGTTATGGATCTGGGCTTTTTAACATATCCGCAGCAATTTACCGCCAAAGACCTAAATCAACTCAGGTCCTGGACGGCCTATTCGGTTAAAAATGCCAAAAAAATTCTGGCTATTTCAGAATATACCAAGTCAGACATTCTGAAGTTTTACCACAAAGACGAAAGCGACGTAATTGTCACTTACCTCGGTTTTGACAAAAAAAGTTTTCGGCCAGTTACCGACCAGAAAGTCTTGGACAAATACCATATTACTAAACCCTATATCTTGTTTTTAAGCAGTCTCAAGCCCAGCAAAAATGTAGAGGGTTTGGTTGAAGCATTTTCGAAACTAAATTTACCCGATTATCAATTAGTCATCGCCGGAAAAAAAGCCTGGATGTATGACCAGATATTTAAACTGGTTAAAGAACTGCATCTGGAACAACAAGTTATCTTCACCGACTATGTTTCTCAGGCCGACAATCCGGTTTTAATGTCCATGGCTCAGGTGTTTGTACTCCCCAGTTTTCATGAAGGCTTTGCCCTGCCGGCCATTGAGGCCATGGCCTGCGGTACCCCGGTTGTGGTTTCCAATGTGGCCAATCTTCCCGAAGTGGCAGGGGAGGCGGTAGTGTATATCGACCCCTACGATATTGACTCAATTGTTAACGGCATAAAAAAAGCCTTGGGTAGTGAAAGAGACAAACTGATAAAGCTGGGGCTTCAGAGAGCAAAACAATTTGACTGGCAAATCACCGCTAAAAAAACTATTATGGTTTTAGAGCAGCTATGACAGAATCGGAGATTGCTGAAAAATTTAAAATCACACATTCAACTAAGTTGCTGGATGTAGGAGGGTCTTTAAAACAACTTCAAGAAATTAAAGTAGATACTTTAGTGGATTTAGTTCACCCTCAAGATTCCCCCTACCATCCATCGCCACTTAAAGCTAAAAAATTTGTCCGCATGGATATAGAGAACGACGATTTGCCTTTTCCGGATAAATATTTTGATTTTTGTTACTGCTCTCACACTTTGGAGGATTTGTACTATCCCACTCGGATCTTGATGGAAATGAGCCGGGTTGCCAAAAGGGGGCTGATTATCACACCCAGCCGGGGCGAGGATATTACTTTTGGCCCGTTTAATCTCACTCAATGGGGGACCGGTGCCAGGCGTTGTCCGGGCTTGCCTCACCATCAGTGGTTATTTGAAACTGATAAAAACACATTGATTTTGACCCCAAAAATTTATCCGCTCTTATTCACTCCCGAATTCCAAATAGTCAATTGGCGAGGCGAAAAAGAGAACTATTACCACTGGGAAGAACAACTTCGTTTTCAGCAGGCCAAATTTACTGATATTTTCGCTATGATTTCAAACTATCGCGACTTTGCTAAGCGTAATATGCAATATATTTCCAAAGGCCTGGTTGCCATTTCTCTGGATTCCCCCCTGCCAGTTCTCAAAGAGGGGATTAAATCTCTTTTTGCGCTCGGCCACCGGAGGAGTTAGAATACAGCCAATATGGAAACTTTGCTTCCAGCTTCCCTATCAAACTATTTACTTGGCCTTGCGGAGTCTCCTATTGGACAATTACCAAAAATTGGAGCCGTAACCCAGCCTGGTGAGGTGATTGTTCGTGGCCAAAAAAAACGCTTAAATACAGGGGAATTAAAAAAGGGTCAGCGAGTAATTGTCTTTGACGCACAATTACATCAGGAGTTTCCTCACTATTGATATCCGGAATCCTCAATAAGTTTTGCTTTCGCTTCACAAGAGTTTTAGAATTACCTAAATGCGCAACTTCAAAATCACCTCGCAAGGAATTTCGGTTGTCGATAAAAATGGTCGCAAGTTATCTGCTTCTGAAACCTTACATAAAATTACTAACCGCTTTCACAGTTATTATTTGGACTTAGTGTTAATGAAGATTCATTTTATTAGTGATCACTGCCCCTCCCACATTATTCGTAAATTCTTTTTCCGACTCGCTGGCGGCAAAATTGGTTCCGGATCAGCTGTCCACATGTCTACTCGTTACTTTGACCCTGCCGGCATTTCGATAGGAAATGACACCATTATTGGCTTTGGAACTTTTATGGACGGCCGGGATAAATTAACCATAGGCAGTCACGTGGATATCGCTTCCGAAGTCATGATTTACAACTCCGAACACGATATCCACTCCGAAGATTTTCATGCGATAACCGCCCCGGTAGATATAGGTGACTATGTCTTTATCGGTCCGAGAGCCATTATTTTACCGGGAGTAAAAATCGGAAAGGGTGCCATTGTGGCCGCGGGAGCGGTGGTTACCAAAGATGTTCCGGAATATTCCATCGTTGGCGGTGTTCCGGCCAGGCCGATAGGTGAGCGCACTGTCAAGCACCTTCACTACCAACTTGGTCGGGCTCGGCTTTTCCAGTAATAATGAAAATCCTACTGAAAATAACTCTGCTGCTTTTATTATTTTCTGTTGTCGCATATCTTACATACCCATCGCCTAATTTTCCGACTCCGCCAGAGGGAGCCTTACGTTCAAATGAGCCCGGGGATATGGAAAGTGTGTATCGGCGTGCCTACTTCACCAACCTAAGCCGTTCGGAAGTGTTAAATTTTTATGGTCAGCAATTTGGGGGCTTTTTATTGAACTATCCTCCTGAAGATGCGTTTTCGTTAGTTAGGGACCAGACCAAGTCCTCCTGGTTGCAGGAATTTGTTCATCCATTTAGAGAGTCCCTTTATGTCAACGGTTTTTATCCTACTAAGCCTACCGAGCAAATAAACATAGACGGGGTCCACTACATAAATAAACTTACCCTGCGATATATTCCGTCACACCCGATTGCCAGATTAACAGGGGTGGCCCTGTGTGCGATTTGCGCTTATTGGCTGATTAAAGAATATGTCAAAGGTTAATTTTATCCTGCTGTTGATCTGTCTGGTTTTTATAATGCTATATCCAAAGTTTCCACTTTTGGGTGTCAGCGGAACCTTTGTTTCCGTCCGCCTGGAGGATATCCTGATTGGTCTGCTCATTTTAGTATTCGGGGTAATGGCTTTAAAAAATCGCCTGGACTTTGTGCGTGAACCCATGAGCCGGGCAATACTTTTGTATTGGTTTGTGTGTCTGACGGCCACTTTTGGAGGCATCTTCATTTCCAAAACCGCCAGTCCGAATCTGGGACTTCTTCATACCCTGCGCCGGATTGAATACATGTCGCTTTTTCTCATGGCTTATTCCTGGTTAAAAAATATCGATCAGTTGAAGTTTTTTGTCAGGTCTTTGATTCTTGTAAGTATACTTATATCCCTTTATGGTCTGGGTCAGCAATTTTTTAAATTTCCCATCATTTCAACCAACAACAGCGAATTTTCTAAGGGTCTGGCACTCACACTGGGCCCTGGAGCACGAATTAACTCCACTTTTGCCGGCCATTACGATCTGGCTGCTTTTAGTGTACTACCCCTGCTCCTGATCATTTCCTTCTTGCCTTTTTCCAAGCACAAACCCCTGCTTGCCGGCATTGGGCTGCTTATTTACTGGATTATGTTACTTTCAGCCTCCCGGATCACCTTTGCAGCCTGTCTTGTCAGCGTCAGTTTACTTCTTTTAATTATCCGCAAAATTAAGTGGTTGATCCCGGCAGTGATTATCGCGGCCTTAGGTGTAATCATTTCCCCCCAACTTCGCGGTCGATACATGGATTTTTTAACCAACCATCTTAAGCTATCCATGATTTCCACAGTCAACGCTCAAGCCGCTTCTCAATCGGCCACAAAAAATAAAGCCGTTGATCCTGTCCCGGACGCTTTAAAACCTTCCGCAGTGCCGGAAGATCGCTCTTTTAATATCCGGCTTCAGGCAGAATGGCCCAGGGCCCTGAGGGCCTTTTACAAAAACCCGATTTCCGGCAGTGGATTTTCTTCCATCGGCCTGGCGGCTGACAATGAATACTTAAGAAGCCTGGCCGAGTCCGGGATACTGGGATTCATGGCTTTTGGACTGATTATTTTTAGATTTTTGAAATCGTCCCTGCCGTTTGTAATCGGCTATCGTGCGGACTTTGTCTCAGCCTTTATAGTAGCCGTTGTCTGCTTTTTGATTAGCCTTCTATTGGGGGCAATCTTTATCGACGTGTTTACCGCCTCCAAGATAGCTATGATTACATGGGCTATAATGGGATTCGCTCATAAAGCCAAAAAATTCAATGTCTAAAGATTTTCCTAAGTATTTACTGGCACTTATTTTTTTGGGTGGATTTGTAGTCCGTCTCTACAAAATCAATAATCCCATCGCCGATTGGCACTCCTGGCGTCAGGCAGACACTTCAGCCGTTACCAGAAACTACGTCAAATACGGCATCAATCTGTTTTTTCCCAGGTACGACGACATGTCAGACGTTTCCGGTAAGGGTTTAATTAACCCCGAAGGATACCGCTTTGTGGAGTTTCCGGTCTTCAATTTGGTTCACTTTACTTTCGTTAAACTCTTCCCTTTTAAAACACTGGAATTTTGGGGTCGCATGGTTTCGGTTCTGGCTGCGCTTTCATCCGGATGGTTACTGTATTTGATCGTAAAGCGCCATTCGGATTTCTGGACCGGGCTCTTTGCTGCGTTCTTCTATCTCTTCCTCCCTTTTAATATTTACTTCACCCGGGTGATACTCCCGGACCCCCTGATGGTGACTCTGTTTTTACTGTCTTTAAACTGTTTTGACATTTGGACTAAAAAGTCAGACAAAATTTGGATAATTGCCAGTACCATATTCGGCGGATTGGCTGCCATGGTCAAACCGGTGGCCATATTTTTCCTACTCCCGATTACCTGGTACTTTTTCAGAAAGTATGGACTCAGATTGTTAAAAAACAGATGGTTTTGGATCACCCATTTGGGATTTGCTTTGCCGTTTCTTTTTTGGCGAATTTGGGAGTATCGTTATCCGGCCGGAGTTCCGGCTAGTAGCTGGCTTTTAAACGGCGACAACATCAGGTTTAAGGGAGCATTCTTCCGTTGGATTTTTGGCGAAAGGATCGGGAAAATGATTCTGGGCAGTTGGGGAACTTTAATTTTGGGGCAGGGGATACTTGAATCCAGTTTCTTTGCCCCTTGGCTTCTGGCCGCTCTCTTATATCTGTTTACCTTTGCCATGGGCAATGTTCGCCATGATTATTATCAAATTCCCATCATTCCTGTCTTATCGATATTTTTAGCTTTCGGTACTTCCGCTCTGTTGAAATTAAATAAGTCCACCCCCAAAATCTGGGCCGGGCGGATCTTGGGTTTTGCCTGCATCGGTTTCATGCTGGCCTTTTCCTGGTATGACATTCGGGGAAATTATCAGGTCAATCATTGGGAAATCGTTCATGCCGGAGCCAGAATTGATCAGATCACCCCCAAAGATGCCGTGGTTGTCGCTCCTTACAACGGAGATACGGCCTTTTTATACCAGACCAACCGCAAGGGCTTTGCCTACATCCCGTTTCCCATTAAAGATTTAATTGATCGCTACAACGCCACCTATTACGTTTCGGTAAATTACGACGATCAGACCAACGCCATTATTTCCAAATACACTCCGGTAGAAAAAACCCCGGAATACGTCATTGTTAAACTGGTTGAGCCTCGTCCATGAAGATCCTGATGCTCACCCCGTACCTGCCGTTTCCCCTGCACTCCGGCGGTCAGACCCGCTCTTACAACCTGATTAAGAATTTATCCCAGAACAACGAAATCACTCTCTTCTCCTTTATCAGAAAAGACGAAGAGCGGGAATATCTGCCTGAACTGAAAAAATTCTGTAAGTCGGTTAGGCTATTCAAGCGTCGTCCGGCCTGGTCACCCATTAACATTCTTCTTTCCGGAATTACCCTTTATCCTTTTTTAGTCTGCATTTACCTCTCAGCCGAGTTGAAAAACGCCATAAAAGAAGCCATCGAATCGGAGAAATTTGATCTGATTCACGCGGAAACTTTTTACGTGATGTCTAATCTGCCCACGTTTAACACCCCCACAATTTTGGTGGAACAAACGATTGAATACATGGTCTACAAGCATTTTGTCGATGAATTTAAAATAATGCTTCTCAAACCTTTACTTCTTTTAGATGTCTTCAAAATAAAATTTTGGGAAACTTATTTTTGGAAGAAATCGACTCGGGTAATCGCGGTCTCCGAGTCGGATCAAAAAGAAATGCTAAAACTTACACCCAATCTGAATATTGGCATCGTTCCTAACGGCGTCGACGCCGATTGGTTCAGGCAGGGTAAATTTTCCAAACCCCATCCTCCGACAATTCTCTACGTGGGAAATTTCAAATGGTTACAAAATGTCGAAGCCGTGGAAATTTTGGTTCGTCAGGTCTGGCCGGAAATAAAAAGACGTGTTCCTAGCGCTCTACTTAAAATCGTCGGTCGGGGAATGGATCAACGAGTCAGGCAATTAACAAACGACCACATTGCCATCGACGAAACGGTATCCGACATCCGGGACGCGTATCAAAATGCGGACCTGATCGTTACTCCGATTGAAGGCCCTGGAGGCACCCGGTTAAAGATCCTGGAGGCCATGGCCTCCGGAGTTCCGGTCGTTTCCACCAGCGTCGGAGTAGAGGGATTAAAAGTAAAAAACGGCAAAGAGGTATTTATTTGCGATAACTATCATGACATGGGCATAGTCGCGGCCAAACTATTAAAAACACCCAAATTTGCCAAATCAGTAGCTCAGAAGGCTCAGGAATTTGTATTTAAAAATTACAGCTGGCAGGCCATTTCTCATCAGCTGGAAGAAATCTATGTCCAAGCCAAGAAGTAATCCGACCTTAACCATTGTAATTTTAAGTTTCAACGTCGAGCGGCTATTGATTGATTGTCTTAAATCGGTATTTGCCACCCAAACCACAGCTAATAGTTGGAAAGTAGTAGTCGCCGACAATGTTTCCTCTGATAATTCCGTCGCCTCAGTTAAAAAACTTTTCCCCCAGGTTGAAATTATCCAAAACTCGCAAAACTTAGGTTTTTCCAAAGGCAACAACGTTGCCTTGCGTCGGGTAAATACCGAATACACATTGCTCTTAAATCCCGACACGGTCGTGTATCCTCACACCATTCAGAAAGTTCTCACTTTCATGATAGACCATCCGAAAGTTGGTGCCGCCACCTGTCGGGTAGAACTTCCGGATGGCTCATTGGACTACTCCTGCCATCGGGGTTTTCCGGATCCCTGGAATACCTTTTTGTACTTTTTTGCCGGCAAACTAAAAAAGTTCTCAGGTTACAGCGACAAACCCATTCCCGATATCCCCCATGAAATCGACGCCTTAACCGGGGCTTTTGCCATGATCCGCACCAAAGTCGGAAAAAAGCTTAATTGGTTGGATGAGGACTACACCTGGAATGGTGAGGATTTGGATTTTTGTTACCGCTTAAAACAATTGGGTTGGAAAGTAATGTACATTCCTGATGTAAAAATCACCCATTTCAAAGGTTCCTCATCCGGGCTATGGAAAACCGGCCAGTATCAGGTCGCCAAAGCCAAAAAATTAACAGCAGCCCGCCAGGGGGTGGACGCCATGCGCATTTTTTACAATAAACACTTAAAGGTTAAATACCCCTGGATCTTTAACCAATTTATTTATTTGGGCATGTTTTTATTAAAAACCATCAGACAGGCCAAAATTCATCTGGGTCAGGGGATATGAAACAGCTCTTTATCGATGCCAGGCTTTGGGGAATCAAACACACGGGTATTGGTAGGTATACCGAAAACTTAATTGAAAAATTACCTTCGTCCCCGGATATTGAAATTACTTTGATTCTCACCCCAGAGGACTCAACCGACCCCAAGTTACACAAGTTTAATCGGGTGATAGCAAAAAAACATCCTTATTCTCCGCTTTCTCAATTGGAAATGTTTTTTATCTGGCTTCGCCACCGCCCCGATTTACTGCACGTCACTCAATCCAGTGTTCCAATTTTTTGGTTTGGGAAAATGGTTGTTACTTTCCATGATTTGATCAAACACCAGTCTAAGGGGTTATCGACAACCACCAAAAATCCGATATTTTACTGGCTTAAATATTTAGGCTTAATCTCGATCGATTTTATAGCCACTCTTAAAGCCAGCTTCATCTTAGTTCCTACCCAGTACTGGAAAGATCAGCTGCTGTTTAAATATCATCTACCGGACGGAAAAGTGATCGTCACCTACGAAGGGGTGGATTCTCGTATTCCCGATTCTTCATCCGATAACTCTCTGTCTGTTACCAAACCTTATGTTTTTTATGTAGGGAACATTTATCCTCACAAAAACCTGGAAGTTTTGTTTCAGGCCATAAAGAAACTCCAGGGGAAAATTAAGTTAGCTATTGTTTGTGCCAGATCGGTGTTTGAAAGCCGGGCTAAAGATCAGATTAAAAATCTCAATTTAGAAAATGACGTCTTCTTTTTAGGGAGGGTTACCGACAGTCAGCTTAACTATCTCTATAAAAATGCCTTAGCCTTCGTGTTTCCCTCACTTATAGAGGGTTTCGGGTTGCCCGGTCTGGAAGCAATGAGCACCGGCACTCCGGTGATAGCCGCCCGGGCTTCGTGTTTACCTGAAGTTTATGGCCAGTCAGCTTTGTATTTTGACCCCCACAATTCGGAGGAATTGGCCAAATTAATTTTAAAAATTCAGAAAGATGTCACTCTTAGAAACAATCTAATTAAGCGAGGCCTTGGTCAGGTAAAGAACTATTCATGGGATAAAATGAGTCAGCAAACATGGAAGATTTACCAAAGAGCATTGCCATAGTTTATGACCGGGTAAACAAGTTGGGCGGAGCTGAAAAAGTTCTGATGGCTTTGCATGAAATTTTTCCCACCGCTCCTTTATATACGTCGGTATATGATTCAAAAAAAGCACCATGGGCTAAGATTTTTCCCGCGGTTGTTCCCTCATTTTTACAGAGGATTCCATTTCTTAAAGATCACCATGAGATCGTGCCCTTCCTCACCCCGATTGCCTTTGAAAGCTTTAACTTTAATCAGTTTGATGCCGTTATTTCAGTATCCAGTGCCGATGCCAAAGGCATCGTCACTTCCCCCCATACATTTCATTTTTGTTATTGTCTTACCCCCACTCGATATCTCTGGAGTCATTTTTCAGAATACGAAAGCAGCTTAAGCTACCTAGAAAAGATCATCTCCAGGCCAATTTTCAGTTATTTAAAAAAATGGGATTTAATTGCTTCCCGCCGTCCGGACACATACGTTGCCATTTCCCACACGGTAAAAGATCGCATTAAAACTTATTATCATCAGGACAGTCAGGTGGTTTATCCCCCCGTGGAAGTAGAGTTTTTTAAACAAAAGTCAGAACCGATCCAACCACCCCCACCAAACGATTATTTTTTATATGTTGGCCGCTTTGTCCCGTACAAAAGGTTAGATGTGGTAATCGAATCATTTAACCAAACCGGCCTGCCTTTGGTAATAGTCGGCAAAGGTGGCATTTCTTGGGGTGTGGGGTTGTTTGAAAGCAAGCTTCGTAAAATGGCGAAATCAAACATCACCTTTGTCGGTTCCGCCTCCCCCGATTATTTGCGTCAGCTCTACCAGGGCTGTCAGGCTTTCATATTTTTTCATGAGGAAGATTTTGGTATCGTTCCGGTGGAAGCTCAGGCTGCGGGAAAACCTGTCATAGCCTTAAACAAAGGCGGGGCAACAGAGACAGTTATCCACGGTAAAACCGGTATTTTAATCAACGATGCTTCTGTTACTGCATTGACCAATGCCGTAAAATCGTTTTCCAAATCAAATTTTGATCCGAAATTCATAACCACTCACGCTCAATTATTTTCCAAAGAGCGGTTTATGGAAAAATTTGCTAAAGTATTCAGACAAGAATGGAAAACTTTCAAAAGCACTTATACGTACTAATACTAGCCGGAGGAGGAGGCACCAGACTTTGGCCACAATCCCGGGAAGAATCTCCCAAACAATTTGCCAAACTTTTCGGTGGTAAATCGCTTTTTGAATTGACGGTGCAAAGAGCCAGAAAAGTCACTTCTCCCTCTCATATTTTTGTTGGTACATCTATAAAATACCGCAAAAACGTTCTTGAAGCAGCCCCCTTTATTCCCGAGGAAAATGTCATCTGTGAACCCATGCGCAGGGACACTGCCATGGCTCACGGACTTGGAGCCCTTTTTATCTACAAAAAGGATCCTCAGGCTGTCATAGTCAACATGGCCTCGGACCATTTAATTTCTCCAGTTGACGTGTTTACCTCTCAAATTAAACAGGCAGCTGAAGTTGCTTTTAATAACGAATATTTGGTCACGGTGGGCATTAAGCCTCGTTTTGCTCATAGCGGCATGGGCCACATCAGAGCCCACAAACCCTGGAGTAAAGACTCTGATGATTTTTTGTTGGGAGAAAAATTTGTAGAAAAACCCGAACCCAAGCTGGCCCAAAAATATACAGATTCCGGGCAATACTATTGGAATGCCAACTTGTACGTCTTCAAAGCCAAACTTTATCTCGACTTACTAAAAAAACACTCACCCAAAACTTGCTCCATGTATCCTAAAATTCTGGAAAGTATCGGCACTGAAAACGAAAAAGAAGCTATCCAGCTTGCCTTTCAGATGGCCCCCAGTATTTCCATTGATTACGCCGTTTCCGAAAAACTGCACAAGTTCGTTTGTCTGCCCAGTAAGTTCCATTGGACTGACGTCGGTGATTGGAAAGAGGTTTACAACAATTTGACCAAGGACCCCGCCGGAAACGTCATCGAAGGACCCAAAGGGAGGGGAGAATACATCGGAATTAATTCTAAAAACAACTTATTATTTTTGGATAAAAAAGTTATTGCCACCGTGGGTTTACAAGACATGTTAATTATTGATACTCCTGATGCGCTTTTAATTTGTCCCAAAGACGAAGCCCAGGGAGTAAAACAGGTTGTGCAAGCTCTCAAAGACAACAATTTGACCGAATACCTTTAACCCCATAAAATAAGCCATATGGACTATGTTCAGATAAAAAGACTCTCAGACATAGCTCTTGCCTCCGTCCTGTTTTTAGTTTTTTTCCCGATTGGTGTAATTGTCGCCATAGCCATTAAGCTTGAATCCCCGGGCCCGATATTTGTTGAATGGTCGGATAGGGTTGGCAAAGACGGTAAAGTTTTTCGACTGCTTAAGTTTCGCTCCATGGTCCCTAACGCCCGCTATCTGCAATTTCACGACCCCAAATACAAACAATACTTAAAAGAGTTTAAGAAAAATAGTTTCAAGATTAAAGACGATCCTCTTCGAACCAAGATCGGAAAATTCATCGTTAAGTATTCCATCGATGAAACACCGCAGTTTATTAATGTCATTAAGGGCGACATGAGCCTGATCGGCCCGAGACCGTATTATCCCGATGAATTAAGCGATCAGAAAAAGAAATATCCGCGGTCAGTTCCCCTGATAGCCAAAGCCTTATCCGTTCGCCCGGGCATAACCGGTGAATGGCAAGTATCGGGCAGAAGCGACGTCAACTTTGAAAAACGGATCGAAATGGATGCTCACTATGCACAAAAGCTAAATCTTTGGTATGATCTTAAAATTCTTTTTAAAACTCCGTTTGTCATGCTTAGCGGTAGGGGAAGCGGGGTCAGTTAATTTCAAGTAATGAAAAATTCAAACTTGCCCAAAGCCAGTCCACTTGTCCGCCAGCTAGACGGACTGCCAATTCAAGAAACGCCATTTACTAGTCAAACTCAACCTGTAAAACCTATGCTTAAAAATAAAAAAAATCTTTCCAAACTTTTCATCATTTTGGGAGTTTTTCTGGCCCTGTTGGTAGGTATTGGTATTTTTGGGTTGGTTGCCGTTTACAACCCGGCCAAAACCCTACTCGCGTCAGTCAGACAGATGGAAACAATAGGCACGGAAACCCTGCCTTTTGTCAAAAGTCAGGATTTGGAGGGCATTAAAAACCAATTAGTCAAAGTCAGAACCCAAACTGACGTCATTGAAAAAAATCTGAAGGTATTTGCCTGGTCACAATCCTTGCCGGTGGCCAAAGACTACTACCAGGATGGCGTCTCAGCCATTGCGGCCGGCAAAGAAGTAATTTCGGCCGCAGAAATATCCATTGAAGCCATTGCTCCTTATGCCGACATCATCGGACTGAAAGGTTTATCCGGTACCGGAGATGGATCAAAAACAGCCCAGGACAGGATAAACTTCATTTTAAACACCCTGGAAAAGATAAGTCCCCAATTGGAACAAATTGGCAAGCACGTCGAAACCGCCAGACAACATGTCGATCGGATTGACCCTGCCAGATATCCTGAATCCTATTCCGGTCAACCCGTTCGGGCCCGAATTCAGGAGGCCATTTCCTACCTGGATCAATTTTCGGTTCTCACAAACGACGCCCGGCCGTTTCTTGAATCCATGCCTTTCATGCTGGGTATCGATTCCCCCAGAAAGTACTTGGTGATTTTTCAAAACGACGCCGAACTGCGTCCTACCGGCGGATTTATGACCGCTTTTGCCATTGTTCAGGTTAACAAGGGCAAAATTACCATTCTCCAGTCGGATGACATTTATGCCTTGGACGATAAATTCAAAAAGAAAATTACCGCCCCGGCTCCCATTCTGAAGTATCTGCCTAAAGTTCCATATTGGAACTTGCGTGACCAGAACCTGTCTCCGGACCTGAAAGTTTCCATGGAAACTTTCTATCCCAACTACTTATCTACCGGATCAACTAAAGTTGACGGAATTATTACCATTGATACTCAGGTGATGGTCGACCTGCTTAAAATTACCGGGAAAATTGGTGTTCCTGGATACGGAAACTTTTCTGCTGATATTGACCCGGTATGTAATTGTCCCCAGGCCTTTTACGCTCTTGAGTTGTATGCCGACGTCGAAGGCCCGGTGGTTTGGGACTCGGTTAGCGGCCGGATTATTGCCGCGCCCTCCAATTACGGACAGCGCAAATCATTTATAGGTCCCATGTCATATTCCATTTTGTCCAACATCATGGCTCAGCCCAGAAGCAAAATGGGGGAGATGTTTAAAACCGCCATTAATTTAATTTCCGAAAAGCATCTCCAATTCTACTTTTTGGATCCGGAAATTCAGACTGCCGTTGAATCTTTCAACCTGGCCGGCCGGGTCAGGGAGTACGCGGGAGATTACTTATTTGTAGTCGACACTAATTTTGCCGGGGCCAAAACCAATACCTGGGTTACTTATTCGGCTGACTTGAAAATTGATGTCGGTTCCGACGCCACGGCCACCAACACCCTGACTCTGACTTACAAAAATCCCCAGCCTTATTTTGTGGATAAAGCCACCAACCTGCGCCTAAACGGCGTTTTCAGAGACTGGCTCAGAGTTTATTTGCCCCAGGGCAGCGAACTCATTGAAGCCAAAGGTTTTGAAACCGGGCTAACGACCGGGACCGACTTGGGTAAAACGGTAATAGAAGGTTTCTTTACCCTGACCCCTGAAAACAACAAACCCATTACCATTAAATACAAGTCATCGGTCAAGGCTTCCTCCCTTTACAAGCTGCTGATTCAAAAGCAGGCCGGATCCAAGAATTTCCCCTACAAAGTCACCATTAACAATAAAGTTCAGCCGGAAGTCATCCTGGATTCTGACAAGGAAATGACCCTGACTTTTTAATGTATCTAAGTTCACTTACCGGGGTAATCATCAAAAGGCGGAATTTTGGGGAATCCGATCGGATCATTACTCTTTACACCCTGGAAAAAGGCAAAGTCACTTTAAAAGCCAACTCCGTTAGAAAACTTACATCCAAAAGAGCCGGATCATTGGAATTATTCAATTTGGTTAAAGTCGGCCGTGCCAAGGGTCGGGGTAATTTTGATGTCATTACCGAAGTCGAAATTATCGACTCTTACGCTTCCTGGAAGAAACACTTAGGCCGGATAAACATCGCCTACCAACTTTGCGAAGTTATCGATAAGTTAACTCCGGACAATCAACCTCAACCTCAAATATTCAAAATTCTCTCCGATAGCCTGCTTCAGATTTCGGTATTGGATAACGACTGGCAGGCAGATATCAATGATTGGATTTCTCAAATCATTCAGGAGTTGGGTTATTGGCCTAAAGGCAGTCCGTTTGAAGGAAATCTCTACGAATATATTGAAGAACTTTCCAATCGTAAACTTCACTCTCCGGCGATATTAAGTCGGCTGCGGAAGTGATAAAATCAAAAAACTATGGACAATACCGAAG
>Ga0208375_1000445_pt1 | contig 60153 bp, 63 predicted proteins | sample RifOxyD1_FD_184038 | JGI IMG/M metagenome (GOLD analysis project Ga0208375, IMG submission 184038) | Soil microbial communities from Rifle, Colorado - Rifle Oxygen_injection D1 (SPAdes) | ecosystem: Environmental > Terrestrial > Deep subsurface > Rock core/Sediment | place: Rifle, Colorado... | reverse complement strand
TTAAGGCTATTATTAAAAAAGAGGATGTAAAAGATTTTATCCTGCTTGGTTTTAGTATGGGTGGTTTAGTATCTCTTAACGTGCCTGGCGCTAAAAAAGTGATATTGGTTAACCCTGTTCTTGGTAAGGAAAAATTCAGGAGCAGTTTCTTACTTGAGGCTTTTATCTCGCGCTACATTCCGCGCGGAGTATTAAAGAAATTTCAAAAGACTAATGAGTTGTTTACTTATGCAGGATTACTGGATGCTTATGCTACAATGATGCTTAGAACGCCTTCGCATGTTTACTTAAGCATCATTAAGAACTTCCCGTCAGTTAGTGATTTAAGGACTGATTATAAGCCCATAATAATTTACTCTAATAAGGATGAGATTGTTAAACACGCAGTGATTAAGAATTCAGGTGTGCATAACATTAAAGGGCATCACTATGTGATAGTGGAAAATCATGATATAGTTACTAGGTTAATCAAGGATGCTCTCTAAAATTTTTTGTAAAAAGTTTTAGGATTAATTTTTGTTTTAGTTGGAACGTAACCTGATACTGTTGAATCGACACCAATAGTTGAGTAATCGTTTATTACAGTGCCGGGTAGTAGTCTTGCGCCAGCGCCGATAACACATCTCTTGCCGACACTAATGTTACCAATAACGCATTTGCCCGAGTTAAAGAAATGGGCTTGCAGTTTAGCGCCTTCGCCAATAATGCTTTCATCACCTATGCTTATTAGTGAGGGGTTAAGGTAGTCCATGAATACTTTTGGCGAGATGGTACATTCACCTAATTGTACACCTATACTTTGGTAAATTGAGTTTTTTAATTCAATAAAAGGAAGTATTCCAGCTATTTCAGTTCTAATCCTGTTTTTAAGAAGGCTAAAAACGCCATTAGGCTTAACTAAACTCTTGCTTGAGTAATCATAAGTGTAAAACTCAGCTGTTAGGACCTTATTGTTATCAATGATTGATTCAAGGTCTAGGTCACTAAGTTTTCCTAAAAACGCCTTACTAGTTGATTCATCGCTTCTTTTTGAAAAGCCAATCTGTGAAATGAACTCGTTAGCTTGTAAATAAACATAGGACTCACTAAAATTAAGTCTATTGATGTAATTATCAATTGATTTAATTAAAGTCATGTCTTGAGTGATTGATTAGTCTGTTTATAAGCGTTTTGTTAGTTTGTTGTGTTGCCTTCGTAGAATGATTTTATTAGTTTGTACTCTGGTTTATTCATCCACTTGCCGCCGTAAATCCAGCTTCCCGAGTCTTTGGTGGTGACAAAAACGTTTTCTTCAGGCGGTTTAATTGTAGGGTAAACGCATTCATTAACTGCTTTTACATTAAATCCCCAGCTTTTTAGTAGTATTGCTGCTTGTCCTAGGCACCCGATTGTTCTATGCCAGACAAACTCGCCTGCGATTCTAATCTCTTTTACCCCTTCGCTTTTTAAGCTCTTTAAATAGGACCTGCTCTTACCATCAGGTATTCCGTTTTGGTTACCGCTGATTATTTGCTTAGGGTCTAGTTTCCCAAATGACTTGTCAGCTGGCGTCATTATTAGTAATAATTCAGGGTGTTCTCTTTGCAGTTTATTTACTAATTGGGTTAGTTTTTCATAGTAAGTGAAGTAGTCTCCTTGGTATTTCTTCACTGCTTCGTAGTGGTCTTTTTTCTCCATTTTAAAATCCTTAAGCGAGTAGCCTAAGTGCACTATTAGGTAACGGTAGTTTTCCATTAGTTATAATCGATGATTTAATTGTTCATAAACTTTTTAAAACCAGTGTTACATTAAGTATTATTATCCTGGATGAAGAAATTATCCCTAAGCTGACGAATGATGAAACCGTCCCATTACTGACAGGATATATTTTTTATTTTGTCTGGTTCATGTTTATTACGTCAACATCGCAGTTTAGTCTTATCCACTGGGCGTATGGGGTGTTGCAGTATTTGTTAAACTCGGCAAACTCGCAGTTAATCCATTTGTAATCCCTTGATTGGAAGTAGTTAAATGGGCATTGGTAAGTGTAGTTAACATCAATGTTAACGCATTGTATTCCTGTCCAGTTTAATTCTATTAGGTCTTTGCATTCAGCGCTTGTATGTAATGGACTTACTACTGGGCATCTGGTGATGTTATTTTCTGAGTAAACTGTAAAACCACCCCCTAATAGTGAGCTCGTTGTTTTGGTGTACTCGCCTGATTTCTCAACTGCTAAAACGTCTTTTGTGCAGTAAGGCACTAAGTCCATGTTAGGGCAGGCAAAGAATTCGCATTTGTCTAATGCATCCCTGCCTACTTCTGAGCCGTCAGGGCATATTTTTGCGTCCATTGTGCAAGCTGCTGGTAGTCCCTCATTAGTTATGATTAGTGATATAAATAGCAATAACACGCCGATAATTAAGGCTGATTCAAAGCTTCCCATATAAAAATTATAGTTAGTATAGGTTTAAAAGTTTAAGCGAGAACGATAAATATATAAAGGACATATGTCTACATTAGACTTAAGTTCTTGGGCAACATATATAAGTGTTGCCCTCCTCCCCCCTTTTTATTAGCATCATGGATAAGACTACAAATAAAATAATGGATAAATCAACTATTGATTATGGTCTTGATTTAAAGTACATTGCTCTTAAACTGCTCGGCAAGTCGCCTATGCATGGTTACATGCTTGCTAGCGAAGTTGAAAAAGAGTTTGGAAAAAAGCCTAGCAATGGAACACTTAACCCGCTTTTTACTAAGTTAGAGCAGGAAGGGTTAATTGATTCTTATGAGACTGTTGAGCACGGCAAGTACAAGAAAATTTACAGCCTGTCAATCAAAGGCAAAGAATTACTAACTGACTTAACCAGGCAATTAAGAAAATTCATTGACTACTGATTTTTATATTAGTTAAGTCTACTGTATTACTCATGAAGCCGTTAATTGTTGTTAATTTTAAGGCGTACCCTGAGAGTATTAGAGATGGTTTCTTATTAGCTAACTTGCTTAGCCCATATGATAATGTTATTATGTGTGTGCCTGCGCCCCTAATTTGTTCTTTTGGTAAGGAGTCAAGTCTTAATGGTGTTATCAGGGATGCTTTGGTGTTTGCTGAGCATGTTGACCCGGTGGTTAGCGGGGCTTACACTGGTAGCATCACTGTTGATATGATTAAAGCTGCAGGCGCTAGTGGTAGTCTTGTTAATCATAGTGAGAAGCGATTAAAGTATAATGAGATAGCTAAAGTGATTAACTTGCTTAAGAGCCGTGGATTAACTAGCATTCTCTGTTGCGAGTCAGTTAAGGAGGCTAAACGCTTTAAAAAATTAAGACCTGATTACATCGCTTACGAGCCTAAGGAGTTAATTGGCAGTAATGTCAGCGTTACAACTAAGCCGTTATTAATTAAAGAGATTGTAAAAGCACTTAGCCCTATTCCAGTGCTTGTTGGCGCTGGCGTTAAGACTCGTGAGGATATTGAGATTAGTCTTAATTTAGGCGCTAGTGGCGTATTAATCGCTAGCGGCGTTGTTAAAGCAGTAGATAAAGAAAAAGTGATTAAGGAATTAATTGACTGGTAACCCTTCTAATTCAAGACTTTTTAAGCGATATATCTTTTGATGACCATTATCATTAATAGTAAAATCAATAAAATCTTTTCTTGAATCAGCCGTTAAAACTAAAAAATTGTTTCCTTTCTTAAATTCAATAGCTATATTATCAACGTTTATTATTTTAGATTTATTCTCTTTAGGATTGTCACTTTTATCATAAAAAAAAACTATTTTGTTCTTTTTTGGTCTTAATCTAAAATAGGGTTTTTTATCTTGATTAAAAAGGTGTCGTTCACTACTAGTTAAAGGTCGCTCAATGATAGAATTATTATTTTGCATTATTAAAAAATCAGTATTCTTGTTAGTTACGTAAAAAATATTTTTCTTGAATTCATCAATAATAACTTCGTAATCATCAAATCTAATAATTGCAGTATAACATGAATCATCCATAGTCTTCTTACTAAAAAGATTCTTTTTAGTGTAAGAAACATTGACCATTAATAGTCTTAATTAGAGCAATTTTATATAGTTTTTATTCGTTAGGTTAAAATTAATGGGATTAAGGGGTTTAATTAGGGATTTAATTGGTATCTATGTTGGTTCCAGGCTGATATTAGGTATTGTTTTCCCGCTAAACAGCAGTGATTTAGTAATGCTAGGTTTTATCACGTTGTTCTTCTCAGTTTGGTTTACAATTGAGCGGTTAGGATTAATTTAGCTCCACTGATTTCCGCCCCAGCCTAGCCAGAACTTGCTTTCATCAGTTAGTATGTACCTCTCCTCTTTTTTTGCCACTAAGCCGGTCTTAATTAAGTTATCAAGCGCTGACTTAAGGATTATTTTACCCTGCATTGTATACCTTCTGATTTGTTCTAGTGTGGCTCCTTCGTGAAACTTTAGTAGTTTCATTAATTGCGGTACCATTATGTCGACGTTTTTCATTGTTTCACCGAGTTATTTCTTCTCTTTAAAAAGGTTATTCCTCTGGGATTGCATTAAATTAATAGTGCTTTTGCTCCAGTAACTTAAGCACTCCCAGTGGAGTGAGCGTGAAGTATCGTTTTGAAAGTATTATACCTTTTTTAAAGATTTCCATTGATTATTGATTCACCGGTGTTTATTTGTATCATATTAGTAACACCGGTTTTTTCTACATTAAAACCGCCTGCAAAAATAACTAAGTCTTTCTTGGTGATTAAATTATGTTTGTTTAACTCACTGGCGCATTCAGTGATGCTTAAGTCTTGTTTATTGATTAAGTGAGGGTTTACGCCGTGGCTTAGACTTAATGCATTTATTGTTTTCTTTTCATTTGAAAAAGCGATAATGTCAGCTTTTGGTTTTAGTCTTGATATCATTCTTGCAGTGTATCCTGAACGCGTAATTGTTATTACTTTGTCAATTTTTAATTTAGTTGATAACTCAACTACTGATTGTGTTATTGCATCTGAGATATTTAGTGTGCCGTTAGTTGTTACCACGGTCTTTAGCCTGCTTTCTGTTGCTTCGCTGACTTCATTAATAACTTTAACGCACTCCATCGGGTACTTACCTATAGTGGTCTCGCCTGATAGCATTAGTGCGTCAGCTCCGTCAAGTATGGCGTTAGCAATATCAGATGCTTCAGCCCTTGTCGGGTAAGGCGTGTTTATCATTGACTCAAGTATTTGTGTTGCAACAATTACTGGTTTAGCCAGTTTATTGCACGCTTTTATTAGTTCTTTTTGTATCATTGGCACGTGGCTTATTTTTAGTTCAGCGCCCAAGTCACCCCGGCCGATTATTATCGCGTCTGATTCATTGATTATTTCCTCGTGTTTTCTTACACCCGTTTCATCTTCTATTTTTGCAATCACAAGCGAGTCAGGCACTAATTTTTTTAAGTTCTTTAAGTCATTAGCATCTTGTGTGAATGATAGTGCAACGAATTCTATTTTTTCCTCATTTACTATTCGTATTGCATCACGCGTGTTATTGTTTAGCACGTTTGTCTTTATGCTTAAACCTGGCACTGTTAGTTTATTGTTCTTTGTTAAAACGCCGTCTGTTTTAGTCTTAAATGTGAACTCATTATTATTAGCGCTTGTTATTATAGCGTTTATCTCGCCTTCGTTTATGATTAGTCTTTGCCCTCTCTTTAGTTTAGCTGATATGTGGGTGTTTAAGTCTGCGTCTTTTATTGTTACAGAGACTCCTTTTTTAATGCCTAAGTCAACGCCTTTATACCTGATGCTATGACCGACTAAGTCGATTATTATCGGCGCTTTAGAAGCTCTTCTTGCTTTTCTTATTAAGTCAGTCCAGGCGTTAGGGTCTCCGTGTGCAGTATTTATTCGTAGCGCGCTTACGTTGTTACTTGTTATCTGCTGTATTAATCCCTCATCGCTTGTTGAAGGCCCAAGTGTTATTACTATTTTTGTCTTCATCAGGTAAATAATTAGTAATTTAGTATTATTAAATGTATAGGGGACACGCTTTATCTAAACGCTTATAATAAATTGCTTGTATAAAATTACGTATGACTCTTTACTCACACTCGCGTCTTAGCACTTTTGAACAGTGCGCTTTTAAGTACAAGCTTAAGTATGTTGATAAAATTAAGCCTGAGTCGTTCCAGTCTATTGAGGCGTTTATGGGTAGTCTTGTTCACGAGACTCTTGAAAAAGTGTATACTGATAAGAAATTCCAGAAAGTCTTATCGCTTGAGGATGCTAAGGCTTACTTAAGGTCTTTATGGAAAAAGAATTGGAATGATGAGATTATTATTGTAAGAAAGGGTTATGAGCCTAATAATTACCTTGATATGGCGCTTAGTTTTATTGAGGGTTATTACAAGAATTTTTACCCGTTTGATGATGGCATCACTGTTGGCTTAGAGGAGCGCGTTGTGATTAATTTGGACCCTGATGGTAATTACCAGTTGCAGGGTTACATTGACAGGTTAGCCACTATTGGCAGTGAGTATCACATTATTGATTATAAGACTAATAGTCACTTAAAGATTCAGGACCAGATTGACTCTGACAGGCAGTTGGCATTATACCAGATTGCGGTTCATAATAATTATAAGGATGCAAAAAAAGTTGTTCTCAAATGGCACTTTCTTGCTTTTGGTAAAGTGCTTATTAGTGAGCGCAGTCCTGAGCAGTTGGAGCGCTTAAAGAAAGAAACAATTGAGTTAATTAAGACTATTGAGTCAGCTAATGAGTTTAAGACTAAAGTCTCGGCTCTTTGTGATTGGTGTGAGTTTAGAAATATGTGCCCTGAGTGGTCTCACGCGTTCTCGCTTGAAGGTAAGAGTGTTAATGAGTACTTGTCTGATGATGGTGTTAAGCTTGTTAATGAATTCATTAAGGCTAGTGATGATGTTAAGGAATTAAGCGCTAAGCTTGATAAGATTAAGGAAGCTTTGGTTGCTTTTTCTAAAAAGAAAGGTGTTAATGTTGTTTTTGGCAGTAATAACAAAGTTAAAGTCACTACTTACCCATCGCTTCATTTCCCTAAGAAGGGCTCACCTGACCGTTTTGAGCTTGTTAAATTGCTTAAGAATTCTGGTGACTGGGAGTTTGTCGAGGACTTGGATACTTACGAACTTGCTAAGATGATTAATAATGCCGAATTAAATGAAAGTGTTATCAAAGCCATTGCTCATTTTATTACTCGTGATGAGACCAGCCGTCTTTACCCTAGTAAGATTAATCGCGATGAAGATTTAACTAAATGAATTAATGTGTTTTTAATATTTCTCTTAGGAAGTATACTGCTGCAATTCCACCGGTTAGTAACAGTGAATAGACTATTGTGTGCACTTCAAGTGAGCCGATTATAGCATCATACATGTCTATGTTAAAAATCACTATGTTACCTAAGCTTATTAATAACACGATTGTTGTTACAATGTATAAGAAACAGGCTTTTGATTTTTTATTCCAGTTCTTTTTTATTAATTGCAATACAAGTATTATTGCATAAGCGCTTAATCCATAAAAAAGAAATCGCATTACTTCCTGGATTATTGTAACCATTAATTACTGTATAAGCGTTTTTTAGTTTATATACTTGTTTCACACTAGTATTTAGTCATTTCATGTTTTTTTAGTGTCATTGCTGTTATTTTTTTCTTGATGTAGCTTTTTACTTTTTTTAGTAATTCTTCGCTCTCAACTGGCTTTTGAATGTAACCTATTACTGGTGGTTTTATTGAGGCAATCCATCCTTTTTCTTCCTGTTCCTTAGTAGGGCTAAAAGCGTCTACTGCAGTTAGATAAGCTATTTTAACATGAGGGTTTTTCCTAACTACTTCATTTATTATCTCATCAGGTGTTGGGCCGGGCATCATTATGTCAAGCAGTATTAAATCAGTATTAATGTTTGTTTTATTAATGCAGTCATTGCCGTCAGAAGCAGTGTCAATTAAGTAGCCGTCATCAATTAACCATTTGCTAACAAGTATTCTTATTTTTGGCTCGTCATCAACGATTAATATTAGTGATTTGCCGTTAAACATAATTGTTAAATAACAGTTTTATTGCTTATATTACTTTCTTAGGCAGTGTAATTATAAACTCAGTGCTTTTTCCGTACTCGCTCTTAACTTGTATATCACCATTATGTTTGCTTATTATATTTTTTGCAAGTGACAGCCCGACTCCAAAGCCGCCTAATTTAGTTCCTTCTTTTGTTTGGTAAAAAGTTTTGAATAGGGCTGATATGTCTTCTTTTTTTATACCTAGACCGTAATCTTTTATTGATATGCTTACTTTGTTTAGTGTATTGCTGGTTTTTAATTCGATTACACCATATTCTTTTGAGAATTTTATTGCATTATCCAGTATGTTTATTAGCATTTCTTTTAATCGTTCATAATCGCCTTTTATTTTTGCTTTGTCTATTTTTGTTTTTAACGTTAATCCTTTTAGTTTTAATCCAGATTCCTTGTAGTGTATTACATCTTTTAGTAAGCCTGATAGTTCGATTGTTCTGAAATTAAAGCCTAATTCGCCTCTTTCAAGTTTCATTAAGTTTAATATCTTGCTTATTGATTCATTCATTTCATAAGAGCTTGTTATTATCATATTAATATAGTTCAATTGGTCTGGGCGTTCTAATTCTTTTTCAAGTATTCTTGCAAAGCCTATTAAGGGCATTAGTGATTGTTTTAATTCGTGAGACATTCTCATTAAAAAATCACTTCTTAGTTTATCCAGTTCTTTTTTTGCATCGGCTTCTGCTTTAATCTTTCGCATTGCAACTAGTTGTTCTTCTGTTTTAACGCGCTCAGTAATGTCTCTTAGCACTCCTTGAATGCCGGTAATAATTCCTTTGGAATTTCTTATTGGTTTTCCATACTCTTCAAACCAGTAGATATTGTTATTGTTGTTTACTCTAAAAATAGTCGGGAATTCAATGCCGGTGCTTAGTGTCTTTTTAAAATCACTAATAACTTTCTTAAGATCATCAGGATAGATTATGTTGGTAATCTCTTGGCCGATTAATTCTTCTGGTTTAAAGCCATATTTGCTCACATTGCTTGAAATGTAAGTAATAACTCCTTTAGTGTCAATTGAATGGATAATATCATTAATATTTTCAATAAGATTGCGATATTTAGTCTCTGAGTTAATTAACTTTTCCTGCAATTCATTTCTTAGTCGTATATCCCTTGCTATACCTAGTATTGCGTCAGTGGAGTTAAAATGTATCATCTTAGCGTTAACTTCTACAGGAATTTCTTTGCGGTTTTTAGTTAAGTGCACTGATTCAAATATAACTTTGCCGTACTTGATTACATCATCAACTCTTTTTTTAATCATTTTAGAATAAGGCGGTTTGTCTATTTGTGATAGGTTCATATTTCTTAGTTCATTCAGTGAATAATTTAATTGTTCACTGGCTACTTTGTTTGCATCAATTATATCGCCATTCATTTTGCTTAGAAACATTGAATCAGCCGCGTTGTCAAATATTGTCTTACATTTCTCCTCGCTATGTTCTAGTTTTTCTAGTAATTCTTTTTTGTATAAAGCAATTGATGCAGTATTTGCAAATGTTTTGATTAATGCTTCATTTAATTTTTTAAAATCATTTGATATTATGACTGCAAGGCCATATAAACGTCTCTCTCTTTGCAGGCCCATTACATAAATATTTTTTATTTTTAGTAACCGCTCATATTTTTTTGAGGAATTTTTTGACATTTGCTTAAATGAAGCTTCATATAAGCCGCCTTTAACATGTATAAGTTCATTGTTTAGTAATCTTTTTTTGGTACTGTTAGCTAGGTTAATAGTCCGCTTGTTCATCTTATCAAAATTTAATAATTTTAGTATAGATTGTACCACTGCATTAATTCCTGCTAAGTGCTCTATTCGTAGTTTATTGTTTGTATTGTTATATGAAAGCAGGACTATTATTGAATTATTAGTTAACTCGCTTAATTGATCTCCGATTAGGGTGTATATCTCTTTTTCGTTTAATGATTCAATTATTTTTGTCGCCAGATTAGTTATTATTCTTATTCCATGTTCATATTCTGTTTTTTTTAATTCAATCTCTTTTTGGGTAGTAATGTCAGCTAATATGTTTATTGAAGCTTCTTTTCCTTCATAGGTCGACTTTGAAGCGTTTATTCTGACAAACTTAGTTTCCCCTTTTTTGGTTATTATTCTAAAATCGTATACACTTGGTACGTTCTCACCTTTCAGTCTTTTTATGTATCGCTCAAAAACTAATGATCTATCATCAGGATGTATAAAATCAGTAAATGGTCTTGATTTTAATTCGTCAATTGTGTATTTGACTAATTCTGTTGCTTTCTTGTTTGCAAAGATAATTCGTTCATTAATGATTATTACTATTGCCTCGTTTAGGTTATTAATTAAAATTTGATATTTATTACTATTGGGGTCAGACATCAAAATCTTATTAGGCTTTATTGATTTATATAATTGCTTTAATAAAAAGAATTAAAGTAATAAAAAAATTTTAGTAATTTTCTTTTAACAGTTCATAGTACGCTTGTGGGTGCTTGCATGCCGGGCACGTTGTTGGCGCTTCAGTTCCTTCATGCACGTAACCGCAGTTTCTGCAAATCCACTTAGTTGGCTTATCGCTTTTAAAAACAGTCTTATTTGCTATGTTAGCAGCTAGTTTTTTGTATCTTTCCTCGTGGTGTTTTTCAACTTCGCCTATTTCTTTAAATGCGTCGGCTATTTCCTTAAAGCCTTCTTTTCTTGCTGTTTTTTCAAAGTCGGGGTATAGTGTGCCCCATTCCATTTTCTCGCCGTTTGCTGCGTGTATTAAGTTACTCTTTGTGTCTTTTATTATGCCTGCTGGGTAACTTGCGGTTATCTCAACTTCGCCGCCCTCTAGGTATTTGAAAAATACTTTTGCATGTTCTTTTTCATTCTCTGCTGTTTCTAAAAATATCGCGCTTATCTGCTCGTAGCCTTCTTTTTTTGCTAGGCTTGCAAAGTAAGTGTATCGGTTTCTTGCCTGTGACTCACCAGCGAATGATTTTAGTAAATTCTTTTCAGTTAATGAACCTTTTATTTGTTTCATTAGTTAGTTAGTAACTTGGTTATGTATTATAAGATTTTAGTTTATCTTTAGTATTTTTATGTTAAATACTAATTCCTTACCCGCTAGTGGGTGATTTAAGTCTATTGTGGCGTTTTCATCATTTAAGCCTACTACTGTTACTGAGCCGGTCTCACTGTATAACTCCATTCCAATATAAGGCTCAACACCTATCATTTCTGTTAGTTCTGTTTTATTCATGTCTATTATTAGTTCGTCTATCCTGTTTCCGTAAGCGTCTTCTGGTGCTATTGTGAATGTTTTTTCCTCGCCTAATTTCATGCCTAGTACTGCGTTATCAAACCCGCTTATTGTTTGTCCTGCGCCTGCAATGAATGCGAATGGCTGTTTTCCTATTGATGTGTCAAATACTGTCCCGTCAGTTAGTTTTCCGGTATAGTCAAGGCTTATGTTATCGCCTGCTTTTATTACTGCTCCGCCGGTTATTGATGGTGTGAATATTAATACACCTATTGCTACGAGGGCTATTGCAATTATTAGTGTTTTATTTGTGTTCATTGTATTTATTTCATGAAATCATCATTTATTAATCTTTTTTAAGATATATCAAAAGTTATTTAAACTATTAGATAGAGTCTGTAATTATTATGGATGATACTACTGATTATTTAATAGAACACTTTAGGGGTTTAATGTCTAAACCGGATAAGATGATTGATGAGTTAAACAAGAGAGGCAATAGTATTGATTATGTTATTGATTCAGTAAAAACTTATGATGGGGTTTTAATCAAGCGTGTTAATGGTGTATACAAGTGGATTGCTGATAATAATAACATTCTAAAGGCAGGTGACATTAAATTAAGACCTTACGAGCGTGAACAGATTACTAGTAACTTATTAGATTATTTAGATAAAATTAAGAATATTATAAATAATGATAATGCAAAAATCGTGTTTAGTTATATCAAACCTAGTAAGGGTTATAGTCTTTTTAATAATGATTCCGCGTTAAATAAATTAACAATTGATATTGAATTAGGTAATCATATTACACGGATCAGTGATGATTTTGTTATTATTCATGGTGAATCTAGTGTTTTTAAATCACTGTTAAAGAATTCGTTTTACAACTCATATGCTCATAAAACCGATTTAACTGAGGATTGGTTAATTAACCCTGATGAGTATAAAGTTATTAATTTATTAAGGGCAAAACTAGGTGAGGCGCATGTTAAGTGTACTCATTCTTATGGCCATATTAGTGATTTAGAGCTTATTATTGAAAGGTTTGGTATAAAATACCTTAGTTTTAGGGATTTGTTAAGATTCAGCAACAGGTTTGGTATAAAATACCTTAGTTTTAAGGATTTGTTAAGATTTAGCGCGCCATCAAATGGTTATTATTATAAAATAATTGATTTTAATGAGTTAGCACCATTAAGAGGATTAGAAAGTCTCTCATTGTCAGTTAGTGATAATTATCTTGGAACTGAGGAGTTTATTAAAAATTTAAAGGCTATAACTAGAACAGTCTTTCCTAATAAAAAATTTAATTTTACTGGTTATATTAATCCTACAGGTATTAATTCGCTTAAGTCGCTTAATTGCTTAAAAATTGATTTTTTGGATAGCGATTTAATTAGATATACATCTAATTGTCCTTTAGTGGAATTAGTCGTCAAGAGGTCGAGTTTTAATTTGACTGATATAAAACCTATTACAAAACTTAAGTCTTTAACTATTGATTCGAGTAATTTAGTTCTTAATGATAAAATTGGTGATTTTAGTAATCTTAGAACGTTAATCATAAATAATTGCCCGATAGAGCGGCTGCCTTTTGGCATCAAGCGTTTAAGTAAACTTAATGAGTTAAGCGTGACTAACACCAAGTTGTTATACTTGCCTGAAGGTGTTAAAAATCTTACTAATCTTAGTGATTTAACGCTTATTGATAATGAATTAACTGAATTGCCTGATTTAGGTAGTCATATTTCAAAGAATGTAAAATTAAAGGAGGTTAGTTAAATTGTCACTTGCTTATAAGTTAATAAATAATTCAAGAGATATTAACACGATTAATTTGATTTTAATGTCACCTAATAGTGATTTTAAAAGTTATTCACTGGCAGGTTATCTTAGTCTGCCGTCAATGGAGACTATCAAAGCTTATTCATCTGCAGGTCATTACCCTGCAGAATTTGGGTTGATATCATTGTCTGGTGAGCAGTTAATTAAGAAGTTAGAATCTTATTCATGCAATCAGTTTACTGAAAAAGGATATGTTTGTAAAAGGATGCTTGAAAATATTCGTAGACCTATTGAAGAGAAGGCTATTTTTAATACGGATAAAGACGTAGTTTATCATGAAAAAGTAGCACTTTTATTGACTAATAAGTTTGGTGCAGATATTAATCATAATCTTAATAGCATTTTAACGATACTAAAGAGGCAGCGTTTAGTTAATGATTACTCGTCTAATTATAACACATTTGAGGATAACTTGTTTATCAGGTTAACTAAGGGTAATGAGTTTATTGATATTTTTAACAATTTTGTTATTTTTTCGTTAGATGAAGAAAATAGCAAGACAGTTGACAAGTTGTTTAAAAGTTTTTTATATGATTCAAAAGTCTTAGCAGGGTATATTGATGAGATAACAAACATGACTATTATCACTTCAAATGTTAACGAGTTTAAGGATGAAAATGATATGGACTCATTTGATGATGCTGTTATGCCTTTTAATCCTAATGTGGATACTGTTTTTGCTGGTGATTCAAGAACTGCTAGTTATGAGGATGTTAATACGTCTATAATGCAAATTAAAAGTGATACAGTTATGCCTACTGTTTCTCAATTAACTGAGTTATCAGTTAATGATAAACCTGATTGCAATACAATTAAACCTATTGACATTGAACTAAAAGATGCATCAGTGGGTAATTACGAGCCAGTTACTGCTAAAAGTGATAACAAACCAGTTAGTACTAAAATATTGGTTAATAAGAAATCTACTAAAAAATTAAAGAAAAAGGAGGTTACTGAATAATGTCTGAGTTGTATAATCTTATTACTAATGCAATGTATGAGACTGCATTAAAAGTTGCTTTGAAAAACTGGTCAGTTGAAAAGTACTCACCGCTTATTATAAAAAATAGTTCTATTAATATTAACTTGATTAACGGTAAATTTCCTGAAGAGATTAGTAAAATTAAGGATATTTTAGTTGATGACTATATGATTATTTGCCCGTCAAGGCGCATCAGGGAGGAGTTAATTGATGAAAAAACAAGCATTTCGGGTTTAGATATTAATCGTGATGGTAATAAGGTTAGTTTTTCCAAGGATGGTAATGATATAATCGCTATGTATTCGCTTGATAAACCTGAAGTTAATTATATTGGTTGTAAGATTAATGAAAAATCAGCTTCTATTGCTTCAAGGTTAGTTCTCACTTATTTATGGTCTAAAACTGATAAGTCAATTATTAACGAGTTAAAGGAGAAGTATCATCTACTTGATGAGTCATTTAAGTTTAGTAATGAGCGGGTTGTAGAATTATCGTTAAATAAGTATGGTTTAGAAAGCATTGATGATATTACAAAACTTATCAGGCTAGAAAGGTTATACCTTAATGGCAATAATATCAAATCACTGCCAGATGATATTAAATATCTAAAGGGGCTTAAATTGCTTGATATTAGCGACAATGAGATTACATCAATTCCTGATTCTGTTAAGGATTTAAAGATTAATGAATTGATTATCAGTCCTGATCATGATAATTTGAATTTTGTTAATAAATTTGATAGTGATACTAAAGTGATAGTTAAGAATAATAATTTAATTTTACCTTTAAATGAGTTTAATTTTTTGATGAATATAACAAATAACAGTTATACTGCTCATCTTATTATAAACAATCATCTTAATAGCATTAAGACTATTCATGGTGTAATCAGACTAAAACAACAAAGTACGCTTAAAAGTAATCAGTATACATTAACTGATTATATTTCAGATATTAATTTGGATGATTGTGATTTAAGTGGTTCTTTGGATGGTATTTATTCGTTAGATAATTTAAAAGAATTAAAGTTAACTAATGCAAATATTACTAAACTCCCTAATTTAGACGAGCTAAAAATTGAATCAGTTAATCTTTCAGGTAATAAAATTAGTGATTTAAACGATTTTCCATCGCTTGATTATCTTAATAGTCTTGATTTAAGTAATAATAATTTAACTGGCGTTGTTAAGTTGCCTTTGTTAAAATCACTTAAGTCATTACGTATTGATTATAATGAAATTCATGGACTTAAGGTTAACTTACCAGTTATTGAGTCAATTATGCTTGGTTCAAAAATTAAGAATAGTAATTTTATGATTGATAAGGATTTTAATCATACACTTAATTGTGTTGTAGATCTTCAAGAAATTGATTCTTTAATTAAGCTTAAAAATGATAATCTTTCACCCAGTAGTAAGAATTTTGATTCTAGTGTTTTTAATGAGTTAGGTTCTTTAAAATCAGTTAGTATTTGTAATAGTTTTTTTGATTTTAGTAATTTATTAAGTCTTAAGAATCTTGAGTTCTTGCAAATTGTTAATTGTCAGTTAAATGAGTTGCCTGAGGAGGTTATTGAATTAAAAAATCTTAAGACTTTAGTTTTAGCGTATAATAATTTTAATCACTTGCCTGAGAGTATTGTTGATTTAAAGTCTCTTGAGCGTTTGATTGTTATTGAAAAGGATGTTGTTAAGCTACCTAATACGATTACTATGATGAAGAATCTAAAAGAGTTTTCTTGTATGGTTCATAGGGATCAGTTAAGTTCTGTTCGTAAGCTTAAAAATAATGGTACTGTTTACATTATTTATCCTGATGATTTAAAGGGTCTTAAACAGTCATTGTTCTATTTTAGCAGCAATGTTGAACCTGATAAACGTTTCAAGTGTAGGGTTGTTTAAACAGTGATTTTTAGTTGTAATAAGTTATTTAAAATAGTTATTGCAATTATTCTTTTTATGATTGTTTTAAAAATGGATTATTGTGCTGTTTGTGGCGGTAAGTGTTGTAAGCTTGCTGGCTGTTCTAGTTTTAATGGCATTCGTTGCACTGAGTCTCGTGAGGCTTTTTTAGGTTTGTGTAATCGTTATCCTATAATAGTTACTAGTGGTGTGTATGGCTTATCAACTAAGGCGCCGTGTATTAATAGTGATTCGCCTGTTAAGGATGACCTTGAGTCTATTATTATTCGTCTTAACAACTCTGAACATGGCTTTACTGTTAAAAAAGACGGTTTTTATTTTAATTCTAAAACGTTTTAATATAGTAAAGTGTTATCACAACGCATGAGGGGGGTTTTAGTTTTTACTGTTTTTTTATTAACTCTTAGTTCTGTGTTTGCAGCTTCACTGCCTTCTGAGTTAGATAAAGCAATTGATAGTATGAGTGATGTTAGTGATGCTGAAAAAGAGTACTATAAACAGGCTGTTGCTGAGTTCTTGTCAAGTAAGACTCAGGAGTACGCTAATGATTACCTGATTAAGATTGCAGAATCATCTAGTTATACCTATACTGAAGTTGGCGGTAAGGTGTTAAAAAAATTATCAATTGCTAAGGATGTTGTTGAATGGTATAAAGCTTATGATGATTATAATAAGAACCCATCTGCGGAGAATGATATTCTTTTAAGCGAGGCTGCTATGAGTTTTTATAGCAATTTCTTTGGTCCTGCAGGTCTTTTGATTGATGGTATGATTACTATTATGAAAGGTGAGCGTGAACGCATTAGTAATCTTAATGAACTTCATAGAATCATTGATGATGCGTTAGCAAGTAATGAGGATAAGTTAAACTCTTTTTCAAATGGCAAGAATCTTATTGAGGACGCAACTGACCAGCAGTTAATCTGGTATTTATTCAAGGATTATAGTGATACCAGTAATATTTATGACCTTGAAACTCCGCGTTGGGGACTTCTTAAGTACATGAGTGATGAGCGTATTGATAGCTTAACTAGTTACATGCAGTCTCACCCTGAGAGTGGTATTAATGCTTACAACTCGCCAGTAACTCTTAAGTATTTTAGGGGTTTAGGCACTGGGGTTATTACCAAACATAGCCCTGTTTACTTGTTGATCACTGACCCGCTAGGTAATAAGTATGGTGTTAATCCTGATGATAAGGGTTTGTTATGCACTGATGAGTCTATTTGCACCGATTTAGTTAATGCTAGTGACCCTGAGGTGATTATACTTCCTAGTTTAGTTACCGGCGTGTATAATATTAAAGTGTATGGTTTTAATGATGGCGAGTTTACTTTTACTTTTAAGGGTTTTACTTACTCGGCAGATAATCAGTTTATCAGAGTTTTTAATAGTCCAATTCTAAAAGGCGAAGTGCTTGAGGCGAACTTAACTCTTGTTAATACCAGCAATGGTTTTAGGGAGTCGTTTAGTAATTTTACCAGGTCTGGTTTTTTTACTGTTGGTGTTAACCCTGAATTAATGCCTTTTAAGTTATTATCAGTTGAGCCTGCAAATGATTCATTGGTTATTGCGGGTAAACCGGTTATCAAATTATTTTTTAATAAACCGTTAAACACCAGTCAGTCTTTTGGTTTTTTAGGTAGTGGTGTTACTTCTTTTGAGGATGGTAATAAGACTTTAATTTTTTTCCCGCTTGAACCGTTAAGCAGTGGTGTTAAGAGGGTTAATTTATCAGGTATTACTGACTTGCACGGCTTAAAGTTGCTTGATAATACTTCTAGTGTTTTTAGGTTTCTTAGCACTTACTCATCGGGCTTAAAGTATTCGCTTTCTAATCCGCTTGTTTTTAATGCGTCCAGGAGTTTTTATTTTCGTAATAATAATTCGAATGCAGTTAGGCTTAGTATTGATATGGCGTTAATTGACAGTAAGCTGCCTAGTATGTACTCAGTTATTAATGGTTATTCGCTTGAACCTAGTGGTTTTAATGTTGATTCGTTTGGCAATCACCGTGCTTATTGGAATTTAAATCTTAATCCTGGTGAGCGCGTTGATTTGGTTATTAATTATACTTTTTTGTTGCTAAGTGTTAATTATTTTGATTTCATTAATGTTTCAGCTATTGGTAACTCGGTTGCTAGTGACTACTCTGTTTTAAGCTGGGCAGGTCTTCAGGTTAGTGATGAGTTGATTAGTTCTTTAAGCAACAGGTTATCATCAAAGGATGATAGTGATTTTATCAAGGCGTTAAGGGTCTATGATTGGGTAAGGGGTAATATTAATTATGATTACTCAGGCACTTATCCTAATGATGCTATCTCAGTTCTTGTTAATAGGACTGGTGTTTGCGAGGGATATTCTAATATTTATACTGCGCTTACCCGCTCGTTAGGCTTACCTACGCGCTTTATTTTTGGTTACACTTTATCAGGTACTGATGGCAGTGACAGTTCAGGCCATACTTGGGCTGAGGTTTATGTTAGTAATATTGGCTGGTTACCTGTTGACCCTACTTGGGGCAGGTCTGTTAATGACTGGTTTTTAAACACTGATTCATCCCATGCTCTAGCCCTTACCATGCCTGGCTGGCCTGTTAGTGGTACTGACTGGTTTAATTATGATACAGGCAGCGCTTATGATTACTCATCTTATGTTTTTAATTACACCTTAGTTAATAGTGATTCTTTGTGGAGTACTGAAGTTAATGATGTATACAATGCAGTTAGGGCTTTGGATTTTAAGAAGCGTGTTCTTAATTTTCCTTTTTATGATGGTTTATTAGTTGATGGTTCTCATTATGTTTTTACAAGGAAGTATTATGATAGTGACTTAAGCGCGTTAGGTACTGATTACTTACTTGTACAGTCAGGTAATTACTCTACTGTTACTGCCAGTGTTTACTCTGAGTTAATTGGTTTGTTTAGTAGCTTACTTGATGATTATTACACTGAGTTAAGCAGTGCGTATAGTAATTGTAGTTCTTGTGTTAATTTTACTAGTTACATTGATGCTTCTTCAGGCAAGTCTCTTGGTTTTTTGTTTAGCTCGGTTAATAATTCGCTTGCTAACTCAACTGTGTTGTTAAACGCTGGTGACTTTGACAGCTTAATTAATGAGTTAGGCAGTGTTATGGTTAGTTTGGAGAGGGGTATTAATTGGAATCGTGTTTACCTGCTTAATGATTACTTGTTTAGTGATTACAGATTAGCTAATGATTTGGTTGTTAGTGACTTATTTATTAGTAATTACGTTGCTAATGAGGCTAGTGTTAGTAATGACTTAAGCCCTGTTGAGTTATTTTACTCTGTTGTGATTGTATTATTAATGTTTGTTTTTGCACCAGTTAGTTGGTTTATCTGTCTTATTCGTGGTGGCAAGTCGCATGGCAGGGTTTTTTGGCTGTTGGTTATTTTCTTTTTTAATTTTATTGGCGCTATCTGGTATTGGGTTAAAGAGCATTAAGTAAATCCTTAAATCTATTAAGCGCCTAATATTTTATTGTGAGGCTTAAGAATTTTTTAAAGGGTGTTGGTAAGAATGCTTTAGTGATTCTTTTTGGCGCGATTGTTGGTTCAATTGTCTTATTTGTTTACTTGTTTTATTTTTGGCTGCCGCTTAATTCAGCTCGTATTGGTTTAGGCGTTATTGCATATATTCCGGTATTACTTATTTTCTCGCTTATTATTGGCTCAATTGCAGGCGGTATTATCGCGTTGGTAATTAGGTTAATTGTTAAGCGATTTCATTAATGCTAAAGTTTAGGTTTAATTGTCTATTATTGATACCATGCGCAGGTTATTCTTGTCATTAGTTCTTATTAGTCTTGTTACTGGTTGCACTGGTAGTGATAGTGCTGTTTTAACTCCTGCTAGAGAATTAGCAGGCACTTGGACTGACAGCTGGGAGTTGGCGTATACACAGAAAGTTTATACTAAGTCTAATGAACTAAAATTAGTTAGGCAGTAAAAATCATTTCTTTTTAGTTGTTTAATAATAATTAAATACTAGTAGATTATCTTACTACGTCAATGCCTAGAACTTTGAGGGTTTTATTGGTTGAGGATTTACCAAGTGATGTTCGTTTTATTAAGGAGACTTTAAATGATATTCCTGATTGCAAGTTTAGAGTACTAGCTGTTGATTCGTTAAGTAAGGCTTTGTATGAATTAAAGGATAATTTTGATGTAATCTTGCTTGACTTAAACTTGTCTGATAGTAGGGGCATTAATACTTTTAATGCAGTAAAGAGTAAAGCAGCTGGTATTCCTTTGATTATTCTTACAGTTATTGAGGATAAACGTTTGATGATTGACGCTGTTCAAACTGGGGCTCAGGATTTTTTTGTTAAGAGAAAGATAACTGTTGATTCTTTAAACAGGGCGATTACGTATGGTATTCAGCGAAAAAAAGCTGAGATTAATATGATTAAGATGCTTGAAAAAGAAAAAGAGAATGTTAAAATGGACCAGTTAAGAGAGGAGTTTATTATGAATATAGCTGACCAGTTAAGACAACCGTTAGTTCCAATTAAGGGTTACACTTCATTAATACTTGAGAAAACAAAAAATCCTAAGTTTAAGAGTTATCTTAATAAAATTTTAAACAGTACTGATACGTTAAGGCAATTATCAGAGAACGTGTTGGCAATGATGCATTTAAAAAGAGGCCGATTAATAGTTCAGAAAAAGAAAGTTTTTATTAAGAAAATTTTAGAGTTAGTAATAAATGAGTACTTACCTGATATTAGAGCCAAGAAAGTTAAACTATGTAGAGAATATGACTCGAGTCCTGAGTTAATGCTTGATGAGGATAAGATTTGTAGTGCGTTAAGAACTATTGTGGATAATATTGTTACTTTTACGAATACAGGTCATATCACTTTGTTATTAACTAAAAAAGCAGGTAAAGCTGTTATAAGATTTGTTAGTTCTAGTGACTCTATGATTAATCAGGGTTCTAATTCGTCTGCGTTGGGTCTTGGTTTAAGTATGACTCTTGTAAATTTAGTTATTAAAGCTCATAAGGGAGAACTTAAAATTACTAAGTTGTCCAATAATGATTTGGTTACCACTATAAGCTTGCCTTTAATAAGTAAAAAATAGTGCCTTTTGTTAGGTATTAAAAATCATTTCTTTTTAATGTGTATGTTATCACGTTTACATACAATATTAGGAAGTTAATGCAAACGCCTAATCTGATTGTTGATTTATGTGTATAAATTATTTTGTGTCTAAAACGCTTAGTTAACTGTCACTTATTAATCCCTTTAAACTGTGTATATAAGCGATTTGACTAGAAAAACTTTATAATACCTTTATAGATTCTTTCTATTTAATTGCCAAGTTCGCCTAGCGGTATGGCGACGGGCTTGAGACCCGTTGTGAGCAATCACGCGCAGGTTCGAATCCTGCACTTGGCGTTTTGGAATTTTTAGATTTAATCATTACATGTTCATCCCAGCGTATCTTGTAGGGGTAAAAAGTATTCTTTTGTATCGTTCCATTGCTTCTGTTTTTGGGTAATTACTAAGTAAATAATCTTTAATCAATCCAAGTCTCTTTGAAGTGTATCCATAATCACCAAAAGTTAAGAGTTCCTCATCATCTTTAATTTGTTCAAGTAGTTTACTCCATTGGTTATCGTCATACTCCTCAGACTTCCAATGGGTGATGTCAAATACTTCCTTAATGCTTTTATAGATAACTTCATCCTCATTAGATTTCATCATATATGCCATTCGGTAGACAAATAAACTACGTTTAGTGCCAATTTTAAGCTTTAATCTATCAAGAACACCTAAAGAATTCGCTTCCTTTAGTAGGTCTATTAACTCCTTTGAACTCATAATAATATCAAACTATTGTTGTATAAAAAAGGTTTATATTCTAAAAAGTTTATATCAAAAGATATTGACTAATAGCTCTTTTAAGGACTAATTTAATGATTTAGAATCAAATTTATAAGTTAATTTCTAAGTGTAATAGCGTGTTGGCTATGATTAATTGTCTGCATTTGACGAATTTTCTATTGACTCAGAAAGCCTACGAAACAGGCTATTACTTCGCGATAGCGACCTACATAATATTCTACCTATTCAAGCGTAAAAGGAAAAAGCGATGATTTATTCCCAGAAATCAGAGAAACTGGAAAATAATTTTTTATTTTTGTATTCATTGTATAAGTCAGAGTCATTATTTTCACAGTAAACTTCTTTGCACCAGAATGGTTTAACACTTTGTATAATACATTTATTAGTGCATTTTAGGAATATACAGTGTTCAAGGCTTTGTTTTGATATATCACTTAAAAAATCCATTTTATAAGCTTCGCTAAAACCTATGATAGTTCTTGGAGTGTAATAGCTTCCACAATTATGAAATAAATCTTCTTCTTTTTTACCTAAGTGTTGGCATATCTCGTTTTTTTCCTCTTCAAAAACAACAGTATTTGTTTGACCTTTACAGCAATTACCGCATGAATAACATTTTAGTTTTGACTTTTCCAGTATTATTTTTCTTGTTAAATCATCAGTTAATTCTATGAAATTAAATTCATCATCTAATGGTTTTTCTTCAAATTCATACATTGAGCATAACTTGCCATCTATTTTAGCCTTGCCAACCCAGTGTTTTTTGTATTTTAATAGTTTAACTGCTTCTTTTATCTCTGCTGAGCGTATAGTTTCATAACAGATTCTCTCAGAACCATTATTAGTTAATTTTTTTAATAAGTCATCAAATGTTTCTAATAAAAAAACTTTCATCAATTATTTTTTAGATTTTTTGCTTAAATACTTTCTCAAAGCCCCCTTTGAGGAGGCAACGAGCGATTAGCGAGTAGGGGGTGTCGTACATAATAATTGAGTTTATTACTTCGCAATATGGCATTATCTATTTAGAAGAAAAATTAATTCATAATGTTTCATAAGGTCGCGCACCATATGAGCCGCCGCTTGTTACAGCGATAGGCACTTGATTTCCAGAACAATCTTCTCTTGCACATTCGTTAATGTATTCAACCATTTCAGGGTCTCTGGCGCGAATCTTATCAACGTATAAATTTAGGTTTTGGTTACAAAACTTCTTATAGCCATACCAGATTTGTGTGCTCCTAATGTTCATGTCATCTAAATACAAAACATCCATCATACCTTCTAAAGGATTCTTCTGAATAATTTGCATAAGAACACGCAGTGCACTAGGGTTACCTTCACTCATTGTTGAGATAAGATCAACTGAACTACCCCCAAGTTCAACATTTGGTCTATTACTCATAACTATATGATTTAATTAATATGTTTATAAATATTTTGAAAGACTCCTTTTTGAGGTGGCGAGTCGCGAGTTGAATTTTTTAGTAACCAATCTATTCCTTACCCGCAACTGGTTTTTTGTTTTTAGAAATGTTTTTAAGTGTTATTAGCAAACTTAAGATTTGATGCGATTAATTGATGAGACTCTTGAGGAGTTAATAGAAGAGGAAGAAGAGATTTTAACAAGTGTAAGCGAGAGTGATTTAAAGAGGTTATACAATTCTAAGCCAGAGTTAAAAGATTTATTTGATAGTGTTTTAAGCGGGCAAGCGGGCTTAAGCCATAAGTATACAGTAATGGAGTTAATTAAATCACTAAATAATGAGGAGTTAACCCTGACGCCTGAAAAACCGTTTTTACAATGTAATGATAACTTAACTGATAATGTTAATGAAATAAAATCACTTTCATTCAATTACTACTTGTTACAGTACGTTTTTAAGCAGTTGTTAAAGAACGGGGAGTGCACTATTGGTTATATAGACAACGCCATTGAGTCAGTCAGTAAGTCAAGCAAGCAGGAGTTTAAAAATTTAATAAGAGCCTGCAAGGATGTTAGCATTAAGGAGTTCTTTAATAATCTTGAATTAAAAATCAGGGGGTCATATGAAAGCCCGTTAAAAGGTAAATTAATTAATAAAGTAATCCAGTTAAGAAAAGCAGTTAAGCCGTTTATTAATGAATTATTTGAAAGCACTAATAAAGTCCCGATAAGCGAGTACTACAAAATGAGTTATGTAACTGATTTGATAGTAAAAGGTTTAAATCATATACCAACAGGAGTAATTCCATGGAATAATAGTTATATAAAAGCTAATAAGAGTTTAAGGCTGTTGCAGGATTGCATACCATCTAAAGTTCTTAAGAGCTTGATTAAGAAAGTCTGTTTCAAATACGAAGGAGACCTTAATAGTTTAATAACTGAATTAACAAGCGATGTGATACTGCCTAAAGGAGTTAAGGGAGTATTTATCACAGGCTACTTAAGGCACATCTATAAACCAATTGTTATTCACGAATTAAAAAATACAATTAAGCAGGACAGTGATTATGATAAGTGCCTTAGTGACTTACTAAACCGGAATATTGATTTATACATTAGTGATGGGCTTAAAGATTTGGGGCTTGAAGTTGAAAAGACAAAGGAGGATTTTATTTACAAGTACTATTCAAAAGCAATGTTCTTTTCAAAAAAAGTAGACAAACTATACTTGTTAATGCCAACTGAAGAGCATGAAGGTATTGATTTATTTAAAAAAGAAGTAAGTGATGGCAACTACATGATGATGCCTAATGATATTTTTGATAGAATCAGGCTTGAAGATAATTTTAACAGGGTCTTTGAGGCGTGCGCTGAATTCCCGCTAGTATCAAAAGAGGATTATGATAATTGCAGTCTTATCAGGCAGTACATGAATCCTGAAAAGTTTAATGAGTTAGCTAAAAAGACTGGTAATGAATTTAGTAGTTCATTAGAGAAAGTCACTGAGTTTTATGACAATAATGAACTAGTTAAGGCAGTTAACGCGTACTTTTTTAGATAAGTTTAAAAAAAATAATGAGTAATTAATTGCCATGAGATTAGACAATCTGATAACTGTTGTTAAGCCGATGCTTTTAACAAAGAGCATCAAGGATTACTTGGCTGTTTTTGAGGTGATTAAAAAAAACACTAAAGAGCTTAGTGGAGAGCCAGTAGTGTTTACGCTATCAGATTATAATTACACCAAGAAGTCTTGGCAGTTAATACCCTATAAGAGTGAGACTGGTGTTAGGAATGTATTATTTCACTATTGCCTAAGCACTGGTTTTGTTAGCAGGGTTGAATTGATTGATTTTTTTAAAGAATGCATGACAATAGCTGGTTATAACTCGGCTGATTCAATAAAGTGGCTAAAAGGCAAGTTCGCCTCATTATATGATTATACAGTTAAAGAAAAAGATAGTTTAAAATTAAGTAAACCGGTTGATTACAAAACTTGTTTAAGATGGGCGACTATTTAGGCGTGACTGAGCCCCACTTATTAATTGCTTGTCCTAGTTCTTCATGAGTCTTAGCATAAGTCTTAACTGAGATTCCTTCTTTAATAGCGTCAAAAGCCTGCCTAAACGCAATTGCACCGCTATGAGTTCCGCCAGGGTGACCGTGAATGCCTCCACCTGCCTGAAGTATTAAGTCACTGCCTAGTAAGTCAGTTAATCGCTCAATAATACCCGGGTGAAGTCCCCCGCTGCAACAGCTAATACAAGGGTTAATATCATGCCAGTCTTGTGCTAACACTGACTCGATTGCGTCATTAGAGTTCATGCTTGCTTTAATGTAATTATCACTAACTTCGGTCTTACCGCCAACTAGTTTGCCTAGACCGCCAATGTGAATTGAGTCAACCCCGATTAAGCGGGCCATTTCAATGATTACTCTCATGGTGATGCCGTGTCTTGGGTTTCGGTCAAATGTCGAGTGAAAAGCGCGGTGAGCGTGAATTGCTAATCCAAGTTTTTCAGTTTCCTCGCGAAGAGTCTGCAAGCCTGACCAGCCAGCAGTTAGGATATCAATCATCACAAAATCATTGCCTGCTTTCTTAGCTAGTCTGGCGCGCCTAATCATCTCATTAGTCTCGGCAGTCACGTTAATTAAGTAACCTTTTTTCTCGCCAGTTTCTTTTTCAGCTTTATGCATCATAGCCATGCTTTTATCAAGTCTTTTTTCAAAAGGGTTAAAAGACTGGTTAGTTAGGTTCTCATCATCTTTAAGTAAGTCAACACCGCCAGCCCACGCGTTATAACCGACTTTAGCGTGCTCATCAGGGTAGTATCCGACTTTTGGCTTAGGCACAGTAGCTAGTAACGGGCGGTCCTTAATGTTTAATAATTTCCTGACACCCTTAATGCCGTACTTTGGTCCTCTAAAAGAATTAACTATTGATTTAGGCCACGTGACGTCTTCTAGTCTTAGGCCATCAACTGCTTTCATGCCAAAAATATTACCCATTATAGAACTCACTACTTGTGGGATGCTGCCCAGCTCGAATAACTCTTCAGGGTAAGCAATCCATGCGTAGTCGCGGCTTATTTTAAAGCACTTGGCGCTGATTTTAGGAATGTGGCTTGGAACATCTAATCCAGTCCACGTGCCGTTGCTTGACTCGCTTGCCACGCGCGCTGCTGATTCCTTAATACTAAAACCGCTGCCTGGATTAATTCGAAACAAGCAGATTAAGTCCTTAGAGCTTGGCTTGTAATTAAAGTCAATAAAATCAGAGTATTTAATAATCATTAATGATTTTTAAGCAGTTTAGTCAATAAAAAGGTTATTGAAAGAATATATAAGAATAAAACGCCTAATAGTAGATTATGGATGGGGATACTAAAAGCAGTGATTATAATTTTGAATTTCAAAAAATATTAAAATCAAAAAGTGAAAAAGAGCTTGAAAAAAAAGTTGAAGCTATAGGTGAATCAGTTGAAAAGATAGGTTATGTAATAATGAGAATACCTGAGATGATTGATAATCGATTTGGAGAAATTTATGATCAATTAGCGGAATTAACAGGAAGAATAGGTAATTGTGAGTACAGAATGAGTAATTTAGAACCAAGAGTTAATGATTTGTATAATTTAATTAAACCAACAACAATTAGTGCACCACCCCCACCACCGGTTTTACAAAAAGCCGAGGAGAAGGCAAAACCAGAATCGCTTAGAAGTGCAATAATGATTGAGTTAAGTGCCATATTAAAAGAACGAAGAAAAAGAGACGAACAGAGCGAAGAATAATTAAAGATTAACTGATTACTGGTTACCTATGAGGAGGGAGGTTTTACTATTAGTGCTATCACTATTGTTTAGCGTTTCCTTTGCAAAATCTTACTATTATAATAGCATTAACTTGGATGTAACCGTGCTGCCTAATGGCGACATGCAGGTAATTGAGTATGAGTCTATTACTTTTGAGGGAAGTTATACTTATGTGTATAGGGATTTTTACAAGTCAGTTAATGATTTCTCCATTAGCGGTGATTACACAAAGCTTGAACGAAGCGGTGATGAGTACAAATGGTATGGCGCTTGGACTGACGTGACTAAAACGTTTACTCTTAATTACGTGATTAAGGATGCTTGGACAGTGACTAATAATCATGACAGGTTGTTTTACACATTGGTCTTTAAGGATAGGACTGTGCCTGTGCTTAATTCAAGGGCTGTGTTTACTTTCCCCGCTGGTTTTAGGTACACTGACTACAGGGTTAATACTGGCAGCGTAACTGCTAGTGGTAATATTGTTACTGTGACTGCGATTAACATTCAGCCTAACTCACCGCTTGATTTTGAGATTACACTGCCTAAGGGAGTGATTAGTCCGCCTAATAGTTTTAAGAATTTTATCTCATTAAACACTGGCTTAGTTAGTATTCTTGCTAACATTCCTTACTTTTTTTTCATAGCTTTATGCATTAAGGGTTTTTTTGATTATAAGCGTAAAAAAGAAGCGCTTGATAAGGAGTCAACTTTTTATGAAAAAGTTAACCCAGAGTCTTACCCGCCTGCAATCGCTGAACTGTTAGTCACGTATAAAGTTGGTATTAATAGTGTTACTGCTACGATTATTGACTTAGCTGTTAGGGGTTTTATTCATATTAATAAGATAGTAAAGCACATGTGGCGTGATGAGATTATTTTTGTTAAGGTTAAAAGTGAATTCGTGAGATTACTGGGCTATGAAAAAGAGTTGATGGAGTTAATGTTTAGGCATAAAGAACAAGTTAATTTGGATGAGTTAAAAAAGATTTTAAACCCGACTAGGTCAGTTAGTACCCCGATTACTTCGCTTAATAGTTCTATGGAAAGCGAGGCGGTTAGTCTAGGTTTAAATGATAAGAAGATTGATGCCGAGTTATCAGGTATCTTTTTTAGCACAGCTAAATACCCATTAATTGGCGGAGCGTTATTCGTCGCTTATTTGTTTTTTACTGTTTACTCAGGTCTAATTGGGTTAGTAATTACAATGAATATTGTTACAATAGTGGTGTTATTTGGAACTATGACTATATTAGGAACCATTAATGCTAAGCTATTAAGGCTAACCCCTAAGGGTGAGGGCGCTAGGATTGCTTATCTGGAATTAAAGGAATTTATCAAAAAGAGTCCTTTAACTGAGGGCAGGATTTTTGACACTTACTTACCTTATGCTATTGCATTAGGTGTGCAAAAGGAGTGGGTTAAGAAGGGTGAGATGTTAAATTATGAAAGCAAGTGGCATGATAATAATATTAACACTCTTTCAATTATTGCGTTAACTAATAGTATTAACACGTCAATCACGCCTAGTGGCAGTGGTGGCGGTGGTTTTGGAGGCGGTGGAGGAGCTGGTGGCGGGGGCGGAGGCGCCGGGTAAAAGCTTATAAAGATTTATTTTAATTCGTTCTAAATATGTTATTTGATTTAAGTGGGTTGTATAAAAAGATTAAATGTAATGGTTCAGTCAATAAATTACCTAATGGTATTACATTAATTGCTGAGAATGTACCTGATTATGAGCTAGTAAATGGTTATATTGATTTAAATGTAGGTTCTGCTTATGAGACTCCTGAAAAAAAGGGCATTATGCATTTTCTTGAACACTTATGTGCTACGCATGATATGAACAAAGAGTTGGGATTAATGGGCGTTAAGATAGACGCAATAACCAGCCCACTTAATATTTCTTTTCCAATTAAAGGTTCTGACAATTTTTTGTTAAAGGATAATTTTGTTAAAGCGTTTAAGATAATAAAAAATGATCTTTTCAAGCCTTCATTTAATCATGAAGTTATTGAATCTGAAAGGCTTACTGTTAAAAAAGAGATAATTGAAAGAAATAATAAATTTAATCCATACAGGGATATTATTGATTCGATTAATAATTATTTATATGGTAATAATCCTTTTTTTAAGGATAACGCGATTACTGGTTCAAAAGAAAGTGTTGATTCAATTACTATTGATAATTTAATTGATTTCCATAATAAATTCTTTGTAGGCAGTAACACTATAGTAGGTTTAATTGGGGATTTAGGTCCTAATTTTGAGTTAAGGGATGAAATTATTAAGGAATTAAGTGATATTCTAAAAGGCAGTTTATCTGAATTGATTAGTTATGTTCCTGAAAGGCTTTTTAATAAAAATAAATTTTTAAGTTTTAATAATCCTCAGAAAAGTTCTGATTGCAACATCAAAATATATTATCAGATTCCAATTAATCCTGTTGATATTTCTAAGATTAATATTTTAATGAACATTCTTGGTAACGGTTTTAACTCACTTCTTTTTAAAGAATTAAGGGAAAAAGAAAGGCTTATTTATGGTCTATCAACAAAACTTGAAGGTCACTATATCACTAATTATCTTAAGATTGAATATAATGTTGATAAAAGTAAAAAGGATTTTTCAATTGCTTGCGTTAATAATTGTATCAATAAATTAAAAAGTGGTGATTTTGATAAAGATTTAATTGATATATTTAAAGCCCGTGAATTGCCAGGTTTGATTGTTGATGTTAAAAAAGTTGGAACAATTCATGATTATTTGAAGATAGAAAATATGGGTAATATTAATACTAAAAAGTATGATATTATTAATCAAATAGAATCATTCTGGGACACTACTAAAGAAGATATTATTAGAGTTGCTAATGAATATTTAAATGATAATAAGTTAGTTATTAGTATAGAGTAATTGGGTTTATAAAATAAAGTTTTCTTTCAGTTTCTAAATGATAATTTATGTTTGCGGTCCGCATGGGGTTGGTAAGACTACGCTTGTTAAGTCAGTTAATGTTAGTGCGACTAAGGTTTTTGACACAGATATCAGTGATGAATTGACTAATGGTATTAATGCAAGAAACCAGTTTATCAGGCATGAGTTGTTTTTTAAAAAAGTAAGTGCAGCGCTTAAAGAGGATAAGAATATTATTGTTGACCAGTGTCCTGAAGCGTTTAGTTTTTATGATAAGGCTCACCACGTTAAGGGTTTTATTAGTGATAATGATTTTTTCATGTTAAAGGCTGATTTTAAAAAAAGGCTTGATGACTTTAATAAATTAATTAAGGATGAAAAACAAGTCTATGTTTACTTAAAGGGTGATAGCGATTTACTGTTTAGTAATATTAAGTCTCGTAACAGGACTAGCTTGCTTCATGAGTCGGATGTTAATTATTTGAATTTAATTGTTAATGAGTTTGAGTCAGTGATTAAGAGTAAAGCAGTTGTTATTGAGTTAAAAGATAGTAATGATTATGGTTTAGCTGTTAGGAAAGTTGAGGGATTAGTTAATGAAAATTCTAATTTTTAGTGATGTTCACTTGGATGAGTATGCCTTAATGGAGTTAAGCGGCAAATCAGCTGGTGTTGACTTGTGTGTTTGCGCTGGTGACTTATCACGATTCGGGAATGGCTTAAAGGAGGTTATAGAATTTTTAGGTTCTTTTAAAAAAGAAGTCTTACTAGTGCCGGGCAATAATGACCCTATTAGAATGACTCAGGAGTTATGCGAGGAGTATGGCATTACTTTTATTCATAAAGCAATTGTTAAGCGTGGTGGTTTTAGTTTTGCAGGTTTAGGCGCGGGTTTAGTTGGCAGGTTAAAAACACCCTTTGAGTTAAGCGAGGCTGATTTTAAAAAAGCATTAAGTAAGTTTAAGGGTGTTAGTAATCTGGTTTTAGTTACTCACACACCACCTTTTGGAGAATTAGGTGAAGTTAGTGTTGATTATAATATTGGCAGTAACGAAATTCTTAGTTTTATTAAGTCAGAACAGCCAGTGCTTTGTGTTACTGGGCATGCTCACGAGCACGCTGGTAGTGAGTTAATGATTGGTAAGACTCGTGTTATTAATCCCGGTAAGCATGGTGTTATAATTACGCTGTAATTAGCATTAGTATTATCCCTATTGTGTTAAACATCATGTGCGCGCCCATGCTTGACTCTAAGCCCCATTTGTCCCGCATGTAGCCTAGTATTAAACCGCTTACAAATATTATTGGAACGCTTAACGCCATGAATGGTGTTGATAAGCCGTCTAGTATTGAGAATGAGAAGCTAACTAGTGAGAATAGTAGTGCTTGTGAAAAGACTGCTGTGTGTTGGTTAGTTGTTGACTTAATGCTTCGTTGTATGAGACCCCTAAAGACTAGTTCAGAGCCTAGTGGCATTATTATTACAAATGTTATTATATTAATTAGTAAATTAGTGTTTGCGTGCTCTAAGCCGGATAATAAAAGCCTTGATAAGTCGCTTGATGGCACAAAAAACCATGCTAAGTAAACTAAGCCAATCACTATTAAAAACAATGGCAAGCCTAATATTACGCCTGTAATAAATTCCTTAAAATCACCATCGTAATTTAAGTTCTTTATGCTTAACCCGCGTTTTTTTATTATTATAAAAGTGATTATTATTCCTAATAAGCCTTGAATTAATGGATTAATAAAAATTGGCAGTATTATAAATGACTTAACCGCGATTAGTGATGCAAACATTAAGACTATTATGCTTATTGCGATAATTGCATCAATCATTTTTGCGTCACTGGCTCGTTCCTGTCGTGCGTCCATTTTTTCCTGCCATAGTCTTCTTCGCTCAGCTCGTTCTTCTTGTTTAATTATGTAGTCTTCTGCTTCTTTTGACATTGGTATTAACTTTTTTAATTTGTTAAAGAAAAATATTAAAACACTTAAAAGTACAAGTCCGGCAGTTAGTGTCCCTAACTTAAATGGTATTGCAGTGTAAATTATGATTATTGAAATGTAAGCAGTAAGGTTAGTTGGTATTGAGGAGTTAATGAAGAAAGCTATTTTTTTTGGAATCAGATGATAATAATTAATTAGTAATTGTATAAAGCTAAGTAAGCCCATTATCATCACTAGGTATACTTTGTTGGTTATTGGATTAAAGATGTTAAATACACTCCAGCTAAACTGATTGAATAAGTATTGTAATAGGTTAATGCTTACAAATATTAATGATATGCTGTTGCCAAAAGCAGTGTTCCAGCCTAGCTCCTCGTTTCGGTGTCTTGCAAAGTATAATTGCATTAGGGTCATTGAGATTAATAATGGGGTTACTATCCACATCATTTGGGGATTAGTAAATGGCGCGCTGATTAAGATCCATAAATTAGGCAGCACTTCCCTGAAAATAAAGTTGATTATGAGTTCAAAAAGCCAGTTAGTTGAGCCATTTACTATTGAGTTAAGTGTGATAAACGTCTGCATTACCTGATAATTATGTAGCTTGTTCTTATAAAATTAAGTAATCAATTTAAACAGTGATTATATTATTAGTCTTATGCCTGAAAATATCATTACTGTTAGTGATTTAAACAAGTCTTTTAAGAAATTTGAGCGCAGTGTGGGGTTAATCTCTGCTCTTAAGAGTGTTTTTAAAAGAAATTATATCACAGTTAATGCAGTTAATAATGTTAGTTTCGAAGTTAAGAAGGGTGAAATTTTAGGTTATCTTGGCCCTAATGGCGCAGGTAAATCTACAGTTATTAAGATGTTAACTGGGATATTATACCCATCTAGTGGTGAGATTAATTCTTTAGGTTTTATCCCTTGGAAGGATAGGGAAAAATATGTTGCAAATATTGGTGCAGTCTTTGGTCAAAAGAGTATTTTATGGCATGACCTGCCGGCTATTGATACTTTTAACTTGCAAAAGACAATTTATGAGATTCCGGATGATGAATTCAATAAGCGCTTGAATGAAATGACTGAATTGCTTAATGTTAGAGATATCAGTAAGACCCCTGTTAGGAATTTGAGTCTTGGTGAGCGGATGCGTTGTGAATTCATTGCTAGCATGCTTCATAATCCTAAAATTATTTTCCTTGATGAGCCAACAATCGGTCTTGATGTTGTGGCTAAAGAAAAAATCAGGGGTTTTATTAAGAAGGTAAACAAAGAGTATGGCACTACGGTTATTTTAACTACTCACGATATTGGTGATGTTGAAGAATTATGTGATAGGATTATTATTATTGATAAAGGAATTCATATATATGCAGGCAGTCTTTTGGATCTTAAGAAAAAGTATGTTAATCATAGATTGCTAAAAGTTGAGTTTAATAATGAAGTAAAAAAACCGCATCTTAAACATTGTGAGTTAATAGAAAAACCTGATGAGTACACGGCGTTATTCAAAGTGAATATTACTAAGACTGGAATGACTAACGCAGTAAAGGAAGCTTTCACCAAGTATAATGTTTATGATATTGACATAAAAGAGCAGAGTGTTGAAAGTATTATTAGACAGATATATGAGGAAACCACTAAAAAACTCAGTGATGTTAAATGAAAGGTTACGGTTTCTTGATTACGGGTTTTAAAAGGTATTTTGCGTATAAGGCGCAAGTTCTTGCTAAATTAATTGCTAGTCCTGCTGAGTTGGTAATAATGATTATTGTTTGGATGAGCATTTTTAATTATTCAGGCCTTAAAGAGATTGGCGGTTTTAGCCTTAGTGAGATGATTAATTATTATATTATTATTTATATTGTTGGTTTAATTATTAGTGATAAATCAGATACAAGACTCGGCTCAAACATCCAGTATGGTTACTTAGCAATGAGATTACTTAACCCATTGCAGATTTATCAGTTGTACTTAAATGATGAGTTTGGTGAAAAATTAGGTATTTTATTTACTCAATTAATTCCAGTAGTAATTATTAGTGTTTTGTTTTTAGGCTTAAATTCTAGTTTAATTAATGCTTTGTTGTTTGTGATTTCAGGAGTTCTTGCTTATTTTATGATTTTCTTTTTTAACATGACTTTTGGTCTGCTTTATTTTAAAGTAAAAGAGTACAGGTATACTTCACGGATTAAGAACATGATTTCAGGTTTTCTTTCAGGAAAGATTCTTCCTTTAAGCGTTTTTCCGTTATGGCTTAGCGAGGTGATTAAATTTTTGCCTTTTAATTATTTTTTTTATGCGCCAGCTAATATCTTCTTAGGCAAGTACTCTCTTGGAGTTTCATTGATTACGCTATTAATTCAATTTAGTTGGATTATTCTTTTTTATGCGTTATTTAAGATTGGTTGGTTTAAGGCTTTAAAAGAATTCGAGGGCGTGGGTATATGAATTTTAAGCGTTTCATAAAATTGTACTTTCAGAATTTGTCTATGGAATTAAGCAGTGTAACTACGTATAGAGTGGCTTTTTTTCTTAATTCATTATCATTAATTATTGGAGCAATTACAGGTCCATTAGCGGTGTTATTTATTTATAATGTTAGTCCGGGTTTTAATGGCTGGACTTTTCCTGAGATGCTTGTTTTTTTAGGAACTATTCAGATTACTTTTGGTTTAACTCATGCTTTAGTTCTTGGTTTTTCATGGGTTACTGCTGATTTAATTATTAATGGCAGGTTTGACACGGTTCTATTAAATCCAGTAAACACGTTAGGTTACATGCTTTCTAGGGTTATTGATTTTGATGGTTTCGTGCAGATGATTACTGGTTTAGTTATATTAATTATTGGTTTATTTAGCAGTGGTTATAACCCTGATTTTACTAATTGGTTGTTTTTTGCTTTCCTTGTTATTGATGGTTTTTTGTTATGGTTCGCTTTTAGTTTGTTAATCGGAAGTTTGTGTTTTAAGTATGAGCGCTCTGATGAGTGGTTCACAATTATTTTTAATTTAGCTAAGTTTGGTGATTACCCGTTAAGCATTTATGGCAGTCTGCTTTCTTTTGTTTTCACGTTTATTATTCCATTAGGTCTTATTAGTTATTATCCGGCTAATTTCTTGCTTGGCAAATTGACTGATATAGGTTTGTTTTTTGAGTTAACAGGCTTAATGTTAGTTATCACGTTTTTAGCTGTTAAGTTGTATTCCAAATCATTAAAAAACTACAGTAGTGCCGGTGGTTAATATTTGCTTAACTGCAATCATTTAATTGTGATTGGTTATAATCTGTTTCTAGTGTGTTAGTTAGTAGTTGATTGAAGTAATGGGCTGATTCTTTTCTGGTTGTTTCAATTACTAATGTTGTCTTAATTAAGCCTATTAGCTTGTTTTTTGAGTGACCGCTTGACTGGTTGATTATTGATTCAAGTTCCAGTGGCAGGACTTTTTTTAGTAATTTTAATTCTTTATTTGCTTTCTTAAGAACTATTAATGGGTTAGTATTATACAGGTAGTTAGCCCATGACTTGTAGCTTACAGGTTCTATCGTGTAGCCGTCAACTACTGGCTCTGTTTCCTTTAATGGGTCAATGTTACTGTTTTGCCAGAGGCTTTTATCGCCGCTGACCACGCAGTAGTAAGCGCTTTTTTGCAGTTCTTTCTTAAAGAGTTTGCCGCTTAGGAGTAAGTTAGATAATTGGTTATAATAGACTGTTAGCCCATTTACTGATTTTATTAAGCCAAGGTTAATCTTAAAGTAGGGTATTTCGCCTTTGATTGATTTATTATAGTCAACTAGCAATTTGTCAACTATTGTCTCTTTATGCTGTCTTAACTGCCTTAATAGTGATATGTAATCATTAGTATGGCAGTCAAACTCTATTGCATCAGTGTGAAATAATTGCCCATCTAAGTCAATTAGTGCGTATTTTGTTTTTTTTAGCTCAATTGGAAACTGCTCTGTGATGTCGTTAATAAATCCTGATAGGATGCTTAGTTTATCGTTTAATGTTAAGTTATTAACATTCATTAATTAAGTTAGTGCTACTTTTAGGTATATATAATTTATTATTAAATATCAATGCCTGATGATTGCATCATTGCCTCGAATAATACTTTCATCATGTTTGGAATTCTAAAGATTGTGCTAAAAGGAGTTACTCTAATCTCTTGCCTTATCATCATGTTTACGACATCGCCTATCATTCCAGGCAGTGCACTGATAACATCTAGTGGACCTTCAGCGTTTTTTAGTCCGCGCTCCCAGTTGTTTTTTAATTTCATTAGTGATTCAAAGTCAAGCTCAATTGATACGCCTGCATCAGCGCTAAGACCATAATTAACCCATGCGATATAACCATCTTCAGTCCTAAAGCTAAGCTCGAAAACACTTTCGTTTTGGTATCTGAACTTTATTGAAGTCGTAACATCACCCCATTCCCTGATTGCGTCCTGCAGTGATGGGAATCGGTCAAGGTCGTTATTGATATTATAAACTACATCGCTAAGCATGCCTGACGCATTTAGCTCGTTCCACTTGGTCTTTATTTCATCAGCTAAGCGCCTGACTTCCTCAGTTGTAAGGTCAATGCCTATTTTTAGTCTTGGCTTAAGCCCCATTATTGATAAGCGCTTTGAGGTTATTGTGGGATTAACTATTCGTCTGTTACCTAGTGAATTTGTCTTTTCATCCTGCATCTGATTTATTATTTTTGTCTTCTCATCAAATTCGGATTGCTTCTCGGTTTCAATAAAACGCCTGGTTTCATCATCAAGTTCTTCATTAAATGAACCGCTTGGTTGGTTAACAACCTCAGTTTTTACTTCCTGATTTATTATTTCCTGCTTAATATTAACATCTTCGCCTTCAGTTACAGCTCTGCCTGACACTTGTCCTAATAATTCTCCCACGCCTATTGGCTGTTCTTCTGATATGCTAAAAGCTCTTGTCTCTGCTCCAGTGTTTATTAATGAAGTGCCTACTCTTGCTTCACCGCCAAAGCGGTAGCTAAAATCTTTTTCATATAACTCTAGTGTTACATGTTCGGTTTTTACAATTATGTTTATAGGGGTTAACTCAGGGAAAGTGTTATTGCTGATAGCTGCTAGGTACGCCAGTTCATTGTCATAACCCATTATTTTATAGTAGAACTGATTAATGTACTCCCTTAACTCTTTCATTGTTATAATACCTGACTCGTACTCGTTTACTTTCGCGGTTATTAACTCGCTCATGTTTGCGGGCATTAATTTATCCCTTTGTGATAATAACTGGTTGAATCGCTTAACTGCGCTCTCAGTCTCATACTTCTCAAAAGCTTTGCTTAGCTCATTAGTTAGTTCAGGCTTAAAGTCTTTCCAGATGATGTCAATGATAACTTCGTAATCATCACTGCCTTCGTTTACAAAGAATGGCGTGTATGATTCTTCAAATCGCACTAGTACTTCAATTAAGTCGTTAGTATATACTATAACACCCCTAAGGTTATCAACCCATTCGTCATACTCGTGAAATCCGTTAACCTCTGCTATTGCCACACGAATTATTGATTCGTTGCTTGCCTGATTTAATAAGTCATCAATTTCATCTTCTTTAGTAAGTAAATCATACTGCAATTCAGCAGGCGTGCGGGTAGAATTTGCTAGTTCTTTTAGTGAATTAATTATGCTTACTAGCTGAGTGTTAATGCTTTTATCACTTTCAGAGTAAGTGTTTTTTGAGTCAATTATTAATGATATTTTACCGGCGATTTCTGACTCCCGCTTTTGGCGCCAGAATAACTCATTAGCTTTATCCAGGTCTTTTTTGTAATTGATCCAGTTAACCCAGTCAATGTGAAGTTCAATGTTACACTGATTGTCATCGCACCATGAATTAATTCCTGTAAAAGGCTGTTTTAATGATTTGTTGAATACTACTAATTCCCTCCATCCACCCATACTTATCTCGCCTGTCTCAAAGTCCATCCATACTTCTGCTGGCGGAACGTTAGCACCTAAGTCTGAAGCCATAACATAGTCAATCAGGTCTTTATCAAGCTTTTTTAACGAGTCACTGACTTGAAGCCTTTTTAATTCAAGTTCAAAAGGAGTTGCTGTCTTTAACTGGAATTTATTAAATAGTGTAATATACTCTTTTAATGAATTAATATAAGACTGTCCGTTAATGCCTTTTGAGGTAAGCTCATCAATAACTTTTAACGAGAGGCTTTTTTTCCTAAGGATATCAGCTTTAATCCAAGCCTGTTTTTCAGCATTCTTGATTACTTCACCGTAAGTCTTTCGCAGTTTTCCAAGGTTTAGCCATACATTAAAACCACCCTTTTCCATTCGGTCGTCAAACCAATTGTTAAAGTTAAAATCAATTGAGTCAGTCTGATAGATTCTTAGTGAACTGCCCACAGTTAATTCGTCGTATTCATTATTCCATATATCAGCAACTCCAGGACCGTATAATAATACATACTTACCAATCATGTCTGCATCATCAGAGTAAGCCTGCGATAATCCCTCAACTTCAGCGTTTAATAAAATGCTATCATAAACAACAGAGTAAGCACTTGATTCATTAGGATTTGATTCAAATGAAGTGACTCGGTCTTTAAACACTGTTAGTTTATCTATTATTAATTGACCGATTTTTTCCTGTTCTAGCGTGAAGTTGTATAATCTTCTTGCTTTAATCACCATGCTTTTCATTCTTAATGCATTAGCCTCACGCTGTGCGTCATAAACTGCTTTTTTTATTGTATCAGCATAATCTTTTCTGATTGCCTGACTCCACTCAATTCTTACACCCATCCATGACATGTCATTAAATTCATCGCAGCCGTGATTAAAATTAGCCCTTAAATTATCATCTTCATATATCAGCTTCCAGTCGCTTAATACTGACTCACCAAATTCGTCGTTCCAGATTTCAGGTGTTCCCTGTGAGTAAAGCATTACATAAGGACCTACTTGGTCAGACTCTACGCAAGAAAGGCTTTGGGCTATCCCCTGAACTTCTGCTTCTTTTAGTGTTGAGTAATAAGTGAGCGCGTAAATATTTGCATCAGTTAACGTAAAACTTGAAGTCTTGTCATACACTTCGTTTACTATTGTAATTATTGACTCAGCTAGTTCTTTACTATCATCACTTATTGTTAATGACTCTGTAAACTCAGCTAGTTTACCAGCTACTTCAATTTTTCTTGCTTCCTTTTCAGCATCACTTCGTCCGCTCTTTATTGAGTCCTTAAACTCCCTTAAGGAGTTAGTATCAAAATTAACCCATACATTTAAGCCTGCTTCGCTTAAGCCATCTCCACCCCAGCAGTTTAATTCAACCCTTAAGCCCGGGCGTATTGTGCTATCTAATATTTTTAATCCATAAACATTAATGTTACCAAACTCATCTTCCCAGATATTAGGCGAACCAGGCCCGTTTAGGCTTGCGTACATACAGGAAGCAGTTATTTCATCATCGCTTAATTCGCTGATTAGCCCCCTGATAGTGCCTTCGCTGATTCGCTGTGCATATGAAAGTATGTATGCGGTTTCCTTTGTTGCTGATGATTCAAAGTTAGTTGCTTTAGTTAGGACTGTGTTGATGCTCTCAATAATTTTTGCGCCAGTCTCTGAATAGTCAGCGCTTACTTTTGATTTAAGTGATTCTTTTCTTAGAGCATCTTCATAAGCCCAGTAGTCTTTTTCTGCTTGTTTTATTTTCTCCCGGTCAGAGTCTGTTAAATCCATGTTATTCCAGGATATTGATAAGCTTGCCCAGACGTCTTTTCCGCCTTCTGGTTTTTCAAAGCGTCCGATGTTTAAGTGCAGTTTTCGGTCTATTAATTGCTTGTCATCGTTTACGCTAATTGCTCCTGACTGGTCAGACCAGTAGTTTGGTGCGCCGTCAGTGTTTAACATGACATAATCAATAAATTTATTCCACTCATCATCGCTTAATCCTAGTTTGTTTTGCAGTTCAATTCTTATTTCATATTCTTTTTTTCTGCACTCTAAGTACATGTCATAGTAACTGCCTTCGTTTACTTTTGAGATGCAATTATTGATTTTTGCAATTATCACGTCAGCAGTGCTGCTCCCGCTTAGGCTTGCTTTGTAATTGTTTAATAATTCTTCATTATTAACTGAAGTGCTTGTTGGTTTAGGACAGCAGTCATCTTTGCAAGTATCACAGCTCTCGCCAGTTTCACAGATTTGATTCCCGCAAACTGAGTTAGTCACTTCTTGATTGTTTTCAGTGACTATTTCCTGAGTAGTTGTATTATCTTCGGCAAATGAGTAAGGCATTGATGCTGATAAGATTAGCAATGCTAAAACTATCCCTCCCACCCGCATAATCTGTTATTTAGTAACACCCTGCTTATATAATTAACTCATAATCCTAATGATTTTATTAAATCATTTTTAGTTGTTGTTTTGGTTTCTATGAATTTTTTTAATTCTTCCACTACGTTTACTGGTAGTGGATTTTTGTTTCTTAGTAAGCTTAAGTAATAGCTTATCATGTCGCCTGTGTGCACTAGTGTCATTAATGTGGCTAGTAAGTCATCGCATCTTGATTTAATCCATGTGATTTCACTTTTGCCTTTTAGCACGCTTTCTAAAAATAGCATTCGCTTTTTTATTGGCTCGCTCATGTTGTTATCCCAGATTAATATTGAAGTGTAGGCAAGTGTCTGGCACTCGCTCCACGCGCTTAGTTCATTATGATTCGCTTCCGGTATAATGCTATACTTAGCTAGTGTTTTAGCGTTTTCATTAAAGTCCTGTGCCTGGTATCTGATGCCGATTGACTCAAGGTGTTTAGGCACGTGTATGTAAACGTATTTGTTCATTAATTTTTCAGCAATGTCTTTTGCTTCGTTTCTCTTTTCAATTCGGTAATCCATTGAGTTTAGTTCTTTAATTGCCTGTTCGTAGTTAGGAAATATTAATCCGCACTTGCGCATGATTTCAAGAACATAAGTGAATAAATAGGGTGTTGCTGCTCTTGGCTGGAAACTGCCTGGCGCTTTAATGAATGGAAAACCGTATTTAATTGCTGCTTTTTCTAGGTATCCTCCGCTTGCTATTAGTACTGTTTTTAGGTTTTTATCAATCACTTGCTTTAGGCATGAGAGTGTTTCTTCAGTGTTGCCTGAGTAGCTGATTAGTATTACAAGTGTTTCCTTGTTAGCCCATAAAGGCAGGTCGTAATTGCTTTCAACAACTACTGGTATGTTTAATTTGGTTATACAATAGTCTTTAAGCAGGTGGCCAGGTATTGCTGAGCCACCCATTCCGCAGATTAGTATGCTTTTAGGCTTGAAATTGAATTTAAATGACTCCATTTGTTTTAGTGCGTTTAAGACGTGTTCAGGGAATTTGATTAATGCAGTATAGTAATCGCCAGTATCATATTGTGTTCTTAACTCTTCGTAGTTCACTTGTTTTGTTAGTTGATGGTGACTTATATAATTGAGGGATTTAAATATTCTGTCCCTTATTTATATAGTTATTAAGATATAATATTATTGTTATGAGGCTTGTAACTCACTGTCTGGCAGGGGTTTTTTGTCTTAAACTGTTAGGCATTAGTGATTTTTTCAGCGTTGTGTTATGCGTTATTGGCAGTGTCATCCCAGATTTAGATATTAGTCTTGGTTTAAAGCATAGGACTTTATCGCATTCATTGATTTTTATCTTGCCTTGTTTTTTATTTTTGCCTTTTGGTGTTGGAGTTAGTGTTCACGTGCTTCTTGACTTGCTTACGCCTACTGGTTGTGTCTTGTTTTTTCCTAGGCGTGACTGGTTTATTCTTTTTGGCGCCCCGCTTAAGACTGGTGTTCATGACTCGTTTGTTTGCACATTGCTTATTGGAGGTTTTTGCTGTTTATGATTAACCAAATTAAGCGGTTAGTTAGTCTACGCGAGTGTGTTCATATTAAGGCGCTTAGTGGTGTTGGTAAGACTACTTTGTTAAGAGAATTAGAGAATTTAGGTGTTGGCGCTTACGCTGAGCCTACTCCGTTAAAGCCAATTATTGTCGCATTGTCCGGTGAGAAGAAAGGCACTGTTAGTGAGTTAAAGGAATTAATTGATTGCGATAAGTCTGTTTTACTGCTTGATGACGTTCATCTGATTACTAAGCAGGTTAAGCGTTTTATTCACTCAATGTTAAACAAGGGTTTAGTTGTTGTTTCTATTGGTTCCAAGAATGTTTTTGGTTTTAGTGAGTTGGTTTTAAATGAGCCTAGTTTTAGTAAGGCAGTTAGTATTGTTAATGGTTTTATCAAGAATAAGGAGTTATCAAGGGTGATTGTTAGTGAGGTTGGCACTAATCCTGCTCGTTTCATGAAGGCAGTTAGACGTGCTATGGTAAGGGGTGACTTAAGAACTGTTAGTGGTTTTTCTGAGTTTAAAGATGGTATTAACCGTCTTAATGAGCGCAGGGAATTAATCAGCCATAAGACTCTTGTTTTAGCTGCTGGTTTTCTTATCTCGCTTAAGTACTTTTTTTACGTGCAGGGTGCTTTTAGTAATGGTTATACTGCAGCGCTTATTGGTTATGCTTTGATGGCGCTTAGCCGTTTAAGGAAATAAGTGGCTTATTTTTTTATTACAAATAACTCAGGTATAACATTTTCAGGATTATTTACTGATGTGCTTATTGTGCCAAAAATTAAGTTGCGTTCTATTAGCCCGTTATTTAATAGGTAATTTTTGCAGTTCTGCAGGTTATAACCGGTTGAGCGGTCTTCATCAAATATTAGTAATCGCTTATTTTTTAGTCGCTTTAAATCGTACTCAATTAAGTGGGGGACTAAGTCTTTATGCTTGTAACATGAGAATCTAAATGGCACGTAATCAACTATGTTATCAGCTATTAATGGCATCATTAGTAAACAGGGTCTTGTAGCGCCGTTACCTAAGCTTGCCAGTATTATTGTTTCATCTTTTAGGTACTCTTTTAGTTTTCTTGCAAATTCATTAATCAAAAATGGGTTGCTATTTACAAGTGTAGCATAATCATCTTGTTCATAGACTGTATAATCATTCCTGAGTGGTATTTTAATTGAGTTTAATGCGTTTAAGCCGTTTTGGTAATTGTTAAAACTTTTTAGTATTACATTCGTGATTACTTCAATGTTTATTCTTTCCTGTATTGTTGGTTCAATGTTATTAGAGTAATTGTCAATCATCACTCTCATTAGTCTTGGTAAGTGCAAGTAAACACTAAAAGGGTCTTTGTCTTTTAGCGCGTGATTGCAGTCAACCATTAACTCGCCTAGTGTTTTATGATAGCCTATTGAATTTATACTGGTTAGCCATGAATCAGGTTCTCTTAACTCCTTAATTAAATCGTTTATTAGCATATTTTATAGAGATTGATTTGTTTTAGTTATATAGTTTTACCAGGGCACTTTTTTTAATTTTAACGCGTAGGCTAGTTTATTTGCTGCTTTATGTATAAAATAAGTGGCGCTTAGTATCATTAATGCGTGGTAGAAGTTTATTGTAATGTGATAACTTAACGCCAGGTATGTGGTAACTAGGAATCCTAGTTGGTCCATTAGTGGCACTTCGTTTCCTTGCGGTATCTTTAATCGTCTTTTGATAAATGAGCCTATTAAATCGCCGCTTAATGATGCGACAGTTGTTATGAATGTGAGCCTGAAATCAAGTTTTAATAGCAGTCCTATTAGTAATCCAGCGTTTAAACCTAATAGTATGCCCTCGATTGTTTTTCCCGTGCCTAGTATTTTCTTGCTTATTGGGTGTGGTTTTAAGAGGCTTGCTAGGGTGCAGGACGCGTTGGTAAAGTAAGCTACTAGTGTGTAAGCTAATATCATTAGATTTATTTACTACTTTTTCATTAAAAAGTTAATGATTTCGCCTGATTTAATCACGATTCTTGGTTTACTCTTTGCCGTGGTGGGTTTTTACTTTGAGCCTCCGTTTGGTTTTGTATTTTTTGGGGTCTCTTTTTTAATGGATGTTATTGACGGCAGGGTCGCCAGGCGTTATAAGTTAGTCACTAAGTTTGGCGGCGTGCTTGATAGTGTTTTTGATAAGGTTGTTGAAGTCTTATTCCTTGCATACATTACAGTTAATTACCCTATCGGTGGGTTAGGCGTTCTTGCTGCTGGTTTTAGCGTGATTATTTCTTATGTTAAGCACCGTTCTGGCTTAAAGCTTAAGTCAGTTTTTGACAGGGCTCAGAGAATGTTATTCCTTTTAGTGGCTGTGTTTTTATTTGGTGATTATTTGATTTCAATTCTGTTACTCTTTAACGCTTTGTGCTTAGTTGCGATTATTGAGTTGATGATAAAGGTTAAAAATAAGTTTAGCGAGGTTAATTAATTATATGCGTAAGATTGAGACTATTAATAAGTTGCAGAGTCTTGGCTTAAGGGTTGCTGAGGTGCGTGAGTTTAAGGCTGTTGAGCTTAAGGAGATGCTAGGTTATGCTAATGATTTGATTAATCGTTTTGGCGTTTTTAATCTTAGGACTGATTCTGATTCTAGGAATTTTAATTTGCCTTTTATCAGGCACTGCTCTATTAGCAAGTTGCTTGAGACTGTTAAGGAGTTTGGTGATAAGATTACTTATTTAGTGCATCAGGATATTCCTGTTGAGAATCAGTTGTTTAACGGTGTCTTACGCTTGTGTGATGATTTGGTGATTGGTGAGATTAATGATGTTGATAAGACTAGTCTTAGGCAGGCTATGAAGGTGCCGGAGCACTTAAAGCAGGTTTGTGAGCCGGGTAATAATTTTATTTTTAAGCGGATAAAGGATGATTTATTAAAAGCAAGGGCTGATGCGTGGTTTGAGCTTAGCGCTTACAATGACGGCAGCGTGGTGTACTGGCAGATAATTCCAGAATCAATCAGTGATCATTTAAAGAATCAATTTATCAAGCTAGATAAGCGATAGCGACGTGCTCTTTAGAGAGGAGCGATAGCGACGTACTGGCAGATAGTGCCTGAGAAGTTAAGTGAGCACGTGAAGAATCAGTTTATTAGGCAGTAAGAGAAAGTGATAAAAGCGTGTATGTTATATTAGTGTTTGGTCAATGAATAAAGCATTATTTGTCATGGCAGTTTTGTTGTTAAGTGGTTGTACTGCTGGTGTGCCTTCTAACGGTTCAAACACTACTGTTACTGGTAGCAATGACGTGGCTGTTAATGAGACGGCTAGCACTGGTGTTTTTTGTTCAATAGTAACAACTACTGTTAACACCACTTACTTTCCGACAATTGAGGAGATGCAGACTAGGATGAATGCTATATGCGCTGATTATTGTATTGGTGCAGTCAATGAAACTAGTTGTGTTGATTCAGAAGTTAATTGCAAATGCTAATGCAAGTCATTTAGCCGATGTAATTACCTGATGTTGTAATTACTTCTTCTTTTACTTGTTGTTTGTTATTTTTTGGTTGTTCTGGTATTTTTATCGTGCCGTTCTGCTTTTCATAATTACTCACCACTTGGGTGATTATGTTCATTAACTGCTTCATCATTATTGGTGTTAAGCCAATGCTGCGCCTGTTAATGATGATTGACTCGTTTTTCTCCTCGCCCATGCGGTCCACTTGGTGGTTGAATTGCTTGAACTCAATTTTAAAGAGGTCAGGGTAAAAACGCATGTCTATCTGGTTTGTGACAAAAATCTCATCTTTCATCTGCGGAAAGACGTTTAGTTTACGCTTGTTATCAAACATATAAGATTATAAATAATATTAAACAACTTAAAAAGTTTTGTTAAATAAGGTTTCTCTACTCTTTTTTAGAGTCTGGTTCAGCGGCGAACTTTTTTATTTCTTCCAGGTTCTCAATTATTAGTCTTGCTTTGCCTTTGCCAAATGAGAATGGGTACTTGTCGTCACTTGTTCGCTTTAAAACCAGTATCTTATTGCCTTTAAACTCAGTGTACTCGACTACCATTGTTATTATAATAAAAAGATTGCCTTGATATAATTATCGAAATACTTTAAAACATGTTTTTCCATAGTAATTCTTTATGAAAGTTGGTATAATTGGTGGCAGCGGCTTAGATGACCCTAAGTTATTAGGCGATTATTCTGAATTGATTGTTAAGACGCCTTACGGCGAACCGTCTAGTGCTATAACTAAGGGAGTTATTAATGGTGTTGAAGTCTTTATTATATCTAGGCATGGTAAGAGGCATGAGATTACCCCAACTAAGGTAAATAACAAGGCTAATATTCACGCTTTAAAGAGTCTTGGTTGCACTCACATTATTGCAACAACTGCAGTTGGTTCTTTACGGGAGCATATTGGCAGGGGTGACTTTGTAGTGCTATCAGATTTTATTGATTTTACAAGGCTTAGGGAGTTAACTTTCTTTGATGATTTTAAGGAGGGTCCTAAGCACACTAGTTTAGCTAGTCCTTTTAGCGAGTTCTTGCGCTCTAAGATTATACTTGCTTGCAGGGATTTAGGGATTAAGCATCATGAGAAAGGTGTTGTGATTACTATTGAGGGTCCGCGCTTCTCAACTAGGGCTGAGAGCAATGTGTTTAGGCTTTGGGGTGCTGATGTGATTAACATGAGTATTGCTCCTGAAGCAGTGCTTGCCAGGGAAGCGGGACTTGAGTACGCTGCTGTTGCTATGAGCACTGATTATGACTGCTGGAAAACTGATGAGGCGCCAGTTTCATGGGATGATATTTTAAGGATTTTTAGTGATAACTCTAGTAAGATGAAGTCGTTATTAGTTAAGGTAACTGAGTCGCTTAACACGCTTAGTGATGAGGAGTTTATTAAAAGTAAGATTAGGACTGTGCCTAATTGGCCTAAAGAAGGTGTCATGTTTAGGGATATCACTACGCTTCTTCTTGATAATGAGGGTTTTAAGCGTACTATTAATATTTTAACTAATCGTTACAAGAATAAGCCTATTGATTTAATTGCTGGTGTTGAGAGTAGGGGTTTTATACTGGCTTCAGTTTTGGCTGAAAAGTTAGGTAAGGGCTTAGTGCTTATTAGGAAGAAAGGCAAGCTTCCTGGTGAGACAGTTAGTGAGTCTTATGACTTGGAGTATGGTAGCGCAACGCTTGAGGTTCATAAGGATGCTATTAAGAAGGGACAAAAAGTGTTACTGCTTGATGATTTGGTTGCGACTGCAGGCACTATTAAAGCTGCTGGTAACTTGATTGAAAAATTAGGCGGCATTGTTTACGAGTGTGGTTTTATTGTTGAACTGCCAGAACTGCATGGCAGGGAGAAAATCAAGTGGCCGATTTACACAATGGTAGAGTTTGAAGGCGATTAATAATTTTTAACAGGGGGATCAGGAGTTTCCTTGAACTGAGGGGGATGTGCCCCTGCGGTTTGGTGGTAGAGTTTGAAGGAGATTAAAAAAGGTTTATAAATTTCGGCAGGTAAAAGATTCTTATGTCAGATATTATTGTTTATCCTGGTAATGGTATTTATTCTAATTCATTTGTTAATAAGAAAGATAAGTGGGTTATTGACCCGTCTGGTGCGCTTAATGGCGCGTCACTTGAGGGTTATACTTATTTTGAGACTCACGTTCACCCTGATCACTTTAGTGTTAGCAATGTTAAGGGACCTCTTTATGTTGCACAAATTGGTAAGGAGTACTTGTTAGACCCGGTTAGTCACGCTGATGTGATGTTTAGGACTAAAGAAGTTGATTACCCTGGTTTTTTTGGCTCTAAATTTTTATTAAATGGCTATAAGTTAGGTTCCGGGTTAGAGCATTGTGTTAACAAGCGTAAGTATGATAACTTGGATATTAAGATTTTAAATGATAATGATGTTAATTGCAGTCTTACTGCTATGATTGTTGGTGGCCACACGCCTGACTCAACTGTTTTTTCATTTGTTGAAGATAAAAAACTAAAAGGTTTTGGTGGGGACATTGTTTATCGCGATAGGAAGTCAGGCTCATTTAAGTCAAGGGACGCTAGTTATGAGGGCGTAATTAAGTCTTGTGAGTATTTAAAAAACAAGGATTTTGAGATTATGTTTTTAGGTCACGGTTCTGAAGTGGTTGGTGATAATAATATTAATTGCATGCTTATTAATGTTATCAATTATGAGATTGATATAGGTCAAGCCATGCTTAAGATGGGTTTAAATGGCACTGACTTAAGGGCTATCAAGAAAGAGTTGGGTTTTGAGGGCAGGTCTGATGGTGGTTATGGCAGGCCTTACGCGTTTAGCCAGTTCGCTTTGGAAAAGGATTTAATGGAAATAAAAAACAACAAGTTGTTTACAATTAATCTATCAAGTGATGCAGTTCTTAATGCATTAAAATTATAATTATTTGTACCAAGTGTACCATTTAGCGATTTCTGATTCTATTATTGAAAAACGAACATCAACACCGTTGTAGTCTTTAATGTAATTAAGGTGTTCAATATTTCCTAAAGGCCATGCATTAAACATTCCGGCAGTAACTGGCTCATTTTTTATTGCTTGGAATACTGCTTCATAAGCTACAACTGCAGCGTACTTATCAAAACCGCCTTGACCTCCGCCAGTGTAAGTGTTAGTCCACGCGTACGGTTTTGCTTCCCAGCCATACTCAGTGAATAATACTGGCTTATTGTATTTAGCGGATAATGGTTTTATTTTAGAGTCAATGATTTGTTTTGCGCTGTTAATTAATTCAGTCATTGTTGCATCTCTATTGCTGCTTAGAGGAATATACCATTCAAAGCCAATATAGTCAAGTTTATCCCAGAATTTAATTTTTTCAGGTGTGCATTCATTATTATCATTATTCGTGCATGAGCAAGAGTAAGTGAGGTTGCCATGATACACACTCCTGACTGCGTTAATAATTTCATACCACTTCGCGGTCTTACTATAACCAGTGCTTAATCCATTGCTTTCATCTGTAATTGAGTCTAATTCGTTGCCAATGCTATATAGTTCAACTCCTTCTTCCTCGGCAATTCTTGCGTAATGCAATTGAAAGTTAGTGTAGTTGCTAAAGAAAGCGTTAACATCTACTGGAGCTAAGTTTCCCTTGCCAGGTATTGTTTCACTCCAGTTAAGGGTTGATAAGTGAGGCATTAAAAAGACTTTAAGTCCCTTTTCATGGGCAAAGCGTATTATTAAGCGGACTTCTTCATCAGGAATAGTAGCCTGCATCCAGCCGCTCCAGCCATCAATGCCGTATTCTTCCCTATAGATAGGTCTTAAGTCACTTGAGTAAATATCAGTTAAGAACCATACTGGGTTAAAGCTAATCCAGTCAGTGCCTTCGCTTTTCATAATTTCATAAGAATTGTTTAAGTGCTCTAAGTAATTGCCACGTGTAAAGGATACTTGGCAATAATGGCAGGCGCTAAAAGAGTAGCCTTTCATTAAATCCCTGCCAATTTCTGGTTCGCTGACATAAGCAAAGACTTCATCAGTAAATAAGAAGTTATCACTGTTAATTAAGTCGGTATTATTATATGCTGTTAATGTAAAACTTGAGTTATAAATTAATGATACATTAATATGATAATAAAAGTCCTTAACTTTGCTTAGTTCATAACTATTGTTACCAGTTGTTAATGTGACTCTTGTAGTGTCTAATGGTACAATAGCATGAACTGTTCCAGAAATATTTTCATCAATTGAGCGCGTGATTATGTCTTTCCATGATTTAACTGTGTCAACTTTGTTAAATCCATACTCTCGGTTTGACGTAAATGTTCGATTAACCCAAAAACTGTTATTAGTGTATAGTAATAATTCTGTTTTAGCCCAGTCATCGTTTCGTAAAAAGCCGTAACTAATTTTTGTTGCGTTGCTAGGAAGCCATCCTGCAGGCATGCTAAACATCCAGTAAGTAGTGTTTATCTTGGTCATTGGTTTCCATAGTTCCCAGCTAACATCGCTAAAGAATGCTATATAGATAGTGTCATTAACAGGAGTGCTTAGTGGGACGTTAAGATAAAACGTGTAATTAGTTAGTAAGACTGGGACGCTAACTGTTGAATTATTAATTGTGTTGTTATTACTAACTGAGGTATTGTTGCCAAGTGAATTGTTATTACTAACTGGGATATTATTGTTAACTTCACTGCACCCGGGTGGTGTCGGCCAGGGTCCTGGTGGCGGGCAGACTGTACAGCCAGTTATTGTTATGATTAATATTAGTAATACTAATCCCCCTGCTTTCATAATCATGTTTAATTGGGGTGCTATTAAATAATCTTTCTAGACTTTAGTGCACTCGACTTTAAGACTTTCTAGAGGCACTCCTTGGTATTGTGTTTTGCTTATGCTTTTATTCTCGTTTAGTATGTTTACGCTAAAACCTGCCTGTTCTAGTTTTTTTATGTAATCATTTTTTAGTAGTGCTCCTCCGACACAGCCCGCTACTAGTTCCTTGTTACCTTTTTGCTCAGGTGTTAACTCTTTTAGTAGCACAATGTCTGATAAGTACATTTTTCCTGATGTTTTTAGCACCCTGTAGGCTTCTTTAAAGACTTTATCTTTGTTAGGCGCTAGGTTAATCACGCAGTTACTGATAATTATGTCAACACTGTTAGTGTTTATTGGCAATCTTTCAATGTCGCCTTTTTTGAATGTGACGTTTGAGTAGCCCATCTTTTTTGCATTGGCTCTTGCTTTCTTTAGCATTTCATCGCTAAAGTCAACTCCGATAACTTTTTTTGCTTTCTTTGAAGCAAGGAAGCAGTCAATGCCTGCGCCGCTGCCTAAGTCTAGCACTGTGTCATCTGGTTTAATGTTAGCTAGCACAGTAGGGTTACCGCACCCAAGCCCTAAATTAGCATCCCCTACTTTTGAGAGTTCTTCTTTTGAGTAGCCGATTTCACCTGCGATTTTATCCTTGTTGCCGCAGGAGCAGCAGCACGAACCGCTTACTGCTATTTTTGAGTAATGCTCTTTTACTACCTTTTTTGTATTCATCAATAGATATTAACTGTCAGAGTGTTTATAATAGTTCATTTTTTTTAACAAATCCTTTTATTTCTTTTTTGTAGTTCTTTGATTCTTTGACTATTTTTTTTGCAGTTTTATTAAGTGATTTAAATTCTTTGTCAGTCATGCTAAATTCCTTGTCAATTAAGTCGCAGTGGATTAGTGACGGGTGGAGTATGATTTCAAATTCTTTGTTAAACCAGAAAGGGTAAATCTGGCAGATTAAAGGGCGGTGTTTGTAGATTGCGCACTCGCCTTTTTTTAAAAAGATACACTTGCCTGAGTTACTTGTTTTAAGCCTTAAGAGCCGGTTATCAATTAGTAAATCATAACGCATTCTTGCTTCTGAACCGGTAAAGTCTTTCTTGCTGTCAGCTATTAATTTTTTGGGCAGCTTGCTAAATGAAAGAAATTCACTGTAAGGCAGTTTGGTTGCTTTTTTTATTTTCTTTGCCTCGCTTACACTTAAGGCAATGTATCCTTTGTCAGCAGGTGCAATACAGCAGTGGTATTTATTCTTGCAGTTTAAGCATTTATTCATATTTTATTTTTAACAAGTCCTTTATCTTTTTTAGCACGTAATCAGGTTTTTCATCGCCAATTATAAATGAGCCGTACTTTGCGTAAGCAGTTTTCATGCCTGACTTCTTTGCACCTTTTATATCCCTTTCAGGGTTATCACCTACAAAGAGTATTTCGTCTGGCTTTAAGCCCAAATCATTTATTGCTTTCTTAAATGGGGTAACGCTTGGCTTTTTCTTTTTTGACTCGCCTAATGTTATTACGGTATCAAAGTAATCGCTTAAGCCTGCAGTTGTTAGTCTAATCCATGCTTTTAGTCTTGGCGCGTCAGTGACAACTCCTATTTTTAATCCTCTTTTTTTTAGTTTAGTAAGCGTTTCAATAACTCCTTCATAAGGTGTCAGTAATTCGTTTACTATTTTTCTGTAGGCAACTATGCCTGCACTTAGTATTTTCTGGTTAATTACCCCTGTAGCCCTAGTTAGGTAATGCTGGAATATGTGAGGGTCTTCGTAACTGCTTGGCTTGTATAATTTCATTAGCTCGTCATAAGCTTCTTTTTTGTCAGCGTTTAGCCCTGCTTTAATCATTGCTTTAATGCTTTCCTTGCAGCAGATGGTTTTTTGCTTGACAAAATCAATAAGTGTGTTATCAAGGTCAAAAAGTACAGCTTTTATCATGATTATAATTTAAGTTATTTGTAGTTAAAAAAGTGATTAGGGGACAGGTGCCGTCTGCTCTTTGGCTTTATAAGCTATTATTCGGTTTGTGTTATTTATGCCTAAAACTTATGCAGTTATCTGCAGTGAATGTGGCGAATGGTGTGATGTTAAGTTTAAGCCTAAACCTGATTCGCCTGTTTGTTGCAAGGATTGTTATAAAGAAAAGAAGGGTTACTGATTTTAATAAGATATTAAAGTATTAGTTGTCTTAACTTTTGTTTAATGAATTTAATTGCTTTTCTGTCATTTTTACTGATAGCTTTTGGTTTATACTTCTTAAGCCAGTTTAATTTCGTGTTTTTTTACACAATTATTAGCTTATTTACTGTTGTAATATCATTAAGCGCGTTTATTATTGTTTTAAATGTCAGGCGAAATATCACTAATAATTATTTGTTTTTTATTGGCATCACATTTCTTTTTATCAGCTTGCTGGATTTTTTGCAGTTAGTGACTTATGAGGGATTAAGTGTTATCACTGTTGTTGGTAATGCTAGCATGTCAGCACAATTATGGGTTGCAACTAGATTCCTGCAGGGATTATCGCTTCTTATAGCGCCTGTTTTTTTTAGGTTTAAGAAATTTAATTATAGTTTAGTAATGATTGTTTATACTTTAGTCATTAGTCTTTTGGTGTTACTGGTCTTTAATGGGTTTATTCCTGATTGTAATAATACTGTTTTTAGCAGGTCCAGTGAGTATTTTATCTCGTTTATGTTAATCGCTTCAATTTACCTGCTTAGGATGTATAAGAATCATTTTGAAAAGAATGTTTATGTTGAATTATCATTGGGTATTTTTCTTTCTATGATTTCAGAGATTTCACTTATTTTATACAGAGTGCCTTATGACTTTTTTGGTATAGCAGGTCAGATTTTTAGGGTTGGCGCTTTTTACTTTTTTTATAAGGCGATTATTGAGACAAGTTTACTTAAGCCGTATGACACTTTGTTTAGGCAGTTAAAATTAAAAAAGGAAGAGTTAACTGATGTTAATGTAGAGCTTAAAAAATTAGAGTCGTTAAGGTATAATTTTATTACTTTAATGACTCATCACTTAAAACAGCCGTTAACCCCGATTGTTGGTTACGCTGAACTTATTAAGGATAAGCTTAAGGGTGATGACCGGACTTATGTTGATAGGATTAAGGTTAATACTGAAAAAATGCTTTCAATGATTAATCGTATTCTTAACGTGTTTAAGCTTGAGGCTGGCGAGCTTGATTTTAGTTTTAATCGCGCTAACTTGTCTAGTATGATTAATGAGGTTATTGCTGAGGATGAGTCAAGTATTAATCTTAAAGGGATTAAGCTTGTTAAGAGTTTAAAGGATGTTTATTTTAGGTTTGATTTTAGTCGCTTAAAGGAGGTTTTCTATAATATTTTTAGTAACGCCATTAAGTTCACTAAGAATAGGATAGTTGTAAAGAGTTATTTTAACAAGGATACTGTTTTCTTTTCAATCAAGGATAACGGTATTGGTATCAGGAAAGATGAGTTGGTTAATATCTTTGATAAATTTTACCAGACTGATGCAGGCAGGAATTTAGGCGGCACAGGTGTAGGGTTATCAATTTCTAAGCAGATTGTTGATGCTCATGGTGGTAAGATTACAGTTAAGAGTGTTTATGGCAAAGGCGCTGAATTTATTGTTTCGATTCCTAAAAAATAAAAAAAATAAAAGTGTTTTTCGTTCTTTATTGCACGCAAGTACAGTTGCATTCGCGGTTAAAATTTCTTTGTCTGTTAAAACCTTCTCTTGCAATGCCTAATTCGTTCATGTATTCATCAGCTAGTGGCATATCCCCTGATTTTATTGCTTCATGCATTTTTACATAGGTCTCAAAGTTTTCTTTTGTTATTGATTCAATCATTGAGCCTTTGTTTAGGTTATTCTCAGTTAACAGTCTTGACCAGGTCTCGTAGTCCCGATTGGTTATTGCTGTTTCTAACTGTTCTTTTAGTTCTTCATCAATTTCTTGCATTCGAGTTTCTTGATGCATTCTCATAGGCAAAGTTTTGTTATCAGCGTCAGGTTTTAGGGAGTCATTTCGTAGGATTCCTTTATATGCTAGTGAGACTGAAGTTGGGCTTATACCTACAAAAAAGACTGCAAGGAATGTTAATGTTTTTTTGTTCATAAATCACCTCCATTTTGTGGTCTTATTGACTTTTTGCTTTTAAGTTAGAAGAACTAGAAGTGTACACTGCTAATCCATTTAATTTATAAAAGGATATGGTGAATTATATTACTAATGAGATTTGGTCCGCCTTTGGAGTTTTTAGCATTAGAGTCTGGTTATTTTTCAATAGTTTTTTTCATTTGCTTGATGATTTTTTATAAGACAAGGGAGGCCTACGCTTTAACTATGCATAGTGGTATTAGGAATTTTAGAAATATATTCTTGTATTTTAGTATGGCTTACTTATTTAGGTTGTTTACTTTGCTAACAATGCATTCAAGAGAGTTATTCTTATTTGATGCTGGCTTGCATCTTAGGGGTGTTAATTTTTTCTTAATGGGCTACTTTAGCACTCTTGGTTTGTTATCTATTGCTTTGACTCTGATGTCGCATAATAGTAAGATTAAGCATATTGATTTTAAGATTAATGCTATTGCGCTTTTTACTTCGTTTATATCAATTATTACTTTCTCGCCTGAGATTATTGGCTTAGTGCAGTTAATCACTATGTTAATTGCATCATTTATCTTAATAAAAAAGAGTGAATCTAAGTTACTGACTAATAACCGGGCTACTTATATTTCACTTCTCTTGTTATGGGTGATTAATTTATACTTGTTTAATGGTTTTGTCTGGATTGGTTATAAAATTCCTCTTTACGCGTTTTCTATAATAATCTTTTATTCTATATTAAAAAGAGTTAATAAGAGGTTGTCTGATGGCAAAAAAAAGAGATAGGCTTGAGATTATTTATACAATCTTAAGCATAATTAAGGAGCGTGATAACTCAATTAAGAAAACACCATTGCTTAGATATACTAATATCTCATCGCAAAGCTTTGGCGAGTACTATAATGAATTGGTTGATAAGGATTTAATTAGGGAAGTTTCAGATAGGAAGGGTAAGGTTTATGTCACGCTTACTGATAAGGGTTTTAATTTTCTTAGTAAGTACTCACTAATAAGGAATTTTATTGATGAGTTTGAATTGTGAATTAATGGATGATTAGTCCATTTTACTTAAAAGGGACTTATAGTTTAATTTTGCTTGATGAAGAAAAAATTATTATTGTCACTTCGAAATGTTAAGCGTTATTTTAAGCTTGATGAGCGAAATATTGTTAAGGCGGTTAATGGGGTTAACTTAGATATTTATGAGGGCGAGTTTGTCACTATTTTTGGACCTAGTGGTTGTGGCAAGAGCACTTTAATGCACTTAATTGGTCTTCTTGATAAGCCTACTGAGGGAAGAATTTTAATTAATGGCAGGGACACTGCTTATTTTAAGAAAAAGCAATTAACTAGGATGAGAAGCGAGTCCATTGGTTTTGTTTTTCAGTCATTTTTATTAACTCCTAACTTGACCGCTGTTGAAAATGTTGAGTTTCCTATGGTACTTGTTGATAAGTCTGAGTCTTATCGTGTTAATAGGGCTAGGGAGTTATTGAAGAATGTTGGTTTAGGCGAGCGTTTGAATCACTTGCCTTATCAGCTTAGTGGTGGTCAAAAGCAAAGGGTTGCTATTGCTAGGGCGTTATCAAATAATCCTAGTATAATTCTTGCTGATGAACCAACTGGTAATCTTGATTCAACTACTGGTAAGGATGTTATTAATTTATTTAAGGAGTTATGGAAGAAGGGCACTACGCTAGTAATTGTTACTCATGACCCTATGCTTGCAAAAGAGGCGCCTAGGACTATTCACATTCTTGATGGTAGGGTGATTAATGATGCTCACAACGAGAAAATAGGAGGTGTATCAAAGTGAGAAAAACGATTAGTTTATTGGTGTTAACGCTGATTGTTAGCGGAGTTTTTGGAGCGTCGCCTTCAATTCAGGTTAGCACTACAAAGACTAACATGCAACCGGGTGAGACTGGCTACTTACAGGTGTCTGTTAAGAATGAAGGTTCAGGCATTGCGTATTCAACTGGCTTAGTTTTGACTGGTCTTGAAAAACCGCTTAGTTCAGGTATGTTATGCAGTAGTTGCGAGTTGTATAGCACGCTTAGGAATACTTGTTTAGAGTACAGTTCTGATTGTAAAAACAATTTAGGCGATGTCTATCAGGGTAATACTAAGATGTTTACATTCCCGATTAGTATTCCAGCTAATGCTAGTTCTGGTTATTATACTGTTAACTATCAGGTTATTTTTAAGAATGACACAACAGGCAGTTTTAATTATAATGACTTGTCAGAGTTAATTTATGTTAATAACCCGCTTAGCAATCCTGATTTGGTTATAACAAGTATAGCACAGTCTAAAACTGAGATTAACCCTGGTGAGGAGTTTAGCCTGATGATAGATATTGATAATTCAGGTTTAAGTGTAGCTGAGAGTATTAAGGCGACAATTGTCTCTGATACTTTTAAGACTAGTGGCTCATCTAATACAGTTAGGATTAGTGATATTAGTGGCGAGAGCAGCGGATTACTTACTTTTAAGTTAGTGTCTGATGACAGCGCTAGTATTGGTGTTCATGAAGTGACTGTTAAGTTAAATTACACTAGTAATGGTGAGAATTATCAGTCGCAGAGCACTTTTAGTTTAAGGCTTGGTGGTAAAACAACTGATTTTGAGTTGTATGTGCTAGACATTAGTTCATCAAGTATTGGTTTAAGACTTGCTAATGTGGGGTTAATTGATGCTAAGTCAGTTAGTGTTAAACTTGATTCAGGCATTATTAGCACTGGAGGCATTGACTCAAAGTACATTGGTGATTTGTTAAGTGGTGATTACGCCAAAGTTAGTTTTAGTTACTCTTCAAAAAGTAACAATATGACTGCGGGGTCTTTTAACAGAACCAGAACAATGCCTAGCGACTTTAATCAGGATGTTATGCCGCAAAGAGAGGGTAATATAACAATGCCTGCTGACATGAAGGGTCAGTCTTTGAATGGTTTAATCCCATTAACTTTTGCAGTTAGTTACACAAACCCCCTTGGTGAGCGAATAACTGAGTCAATCATTAAAGAGATTGATTTTAGTGTAATAAGCAGTAGCAGTGCAACTGTTTTTACAACAGCTAGAACTACTAGCACTTCAACAAATAATGGTGTTAACATAACAACTGTTATTAGCTGGGTGTTTATTGCTGGCGTATTCGTTGTGGTTGCTTACTTCTTTAGAAAATCAAGGAGGAAGAAAAAAGTTTATTAGGGTTTCTTATTTATTTTTCCCTTTCACTTTATGATTTTATGAAATTTAATGATATCATAACTTATGCATTCAAGAATATTGGTTTTAAGGGGCTTAGAAGCTGGTTAACAATATTAGGAATTGTTATTGGCATTGCCGCAGTGGTTGGCTTAACTACTTATGGTGATAACCTGACTAATCAGATGACTAGTCAGATTTCTACTTTTGGCGCTGAGACAATTACTGTTACTGCTGGTGCAGCAACAAGAGCTACAGAGATGCGTTTTAATCCGGGTGGTGGTGGCGCCAGAGGCGTGTTTGTCTCAGCTAGTAGTAGTACTGAGTCACCTGCACTTACTGATGATGATGTTAGTGTTTTACAGAGTGTTAGTGGTTTAAGCGCTGTTAGTCCATTAGTATCTGAGCATTTTGATGTTAGTTTTAATGATATGGAGGCAGCTCTGTCAGTTAATTTTGTTAAGCCTAGTGAGTACGAAAAAATTGAGACAATTGAGCTTTATGATGGTGATTTTATTGGTAATAATGATAATATGGTAGTTATTGGTTATTCAGTGGCTAGGGATGTTTTTGATAGTGATAGTAGTAATAATGATGATTTTGAGTTAAGTGTTGGTGATATGATTAATATTAATGGCACTGAGTATAAAGTATCGGGTATTCTTGCTGAGGCGGGTTTTGGGGGTAATGATAGGAGTTTAATTTTAGATATTAATGAGGCGGGTATTTTAATTGATGAATGGGATGAGTCTTATGATTCTATTGAAGTTAAGGCAGGTGATATTGATGATATTGAATCGTTAATTGAGGTTATTGAGGATGCTTTAAGGGTTTCAAGAGAGGTCGAAGTAGGTAGTGAGGATTTCATGGTTAGTAGCATGGTTCAGATGATGGACACTGTTACTGAGATGCTTGATACGTTGTCTATGTTTCTTACTGGTATTGCAGCGATTAGTCTTCTTGTTGGAGCTATTAGTATTGCTAATACGATGTATACTAGTGTTTTTGAGAGGACTAGGGAGATTGGTATCATGAAGGCTCTTGGCGCTGATGACTCGGAGGTTAAGTGGTTGTTTATCACTGAGTCAGGAATTATTAGTCTTATTGGGGGTTTAGGTGGCGTAGTGATTGGTTTAATTCTGGCTAATGTTTTAGTTAGTGCTGGTTCTATTATTACTTTAATGCCGGGTAGAATGAATGGTGGTGTTATGTCTTTTTCATTTGACCCTGCTGTAATTGCTGGCTCGTTATTATTTAGTTTGTTGATTGGCGTGTTGTCGGGTTATTTTCCTGCTAAGAGGGCGGCTAATCTTAACCCAATTGAAGCTATCTGGTATGAGTGATTATTTTTTTTCTCTTTTGGGATAGAGCACTGCACGTAAGTGGTGCCAAGAATTTTAATTCTTGTGCATTTCTCTTTTTTTAAAACAAGAGAAAAGGGTCTATAGAAGCTATCTGGTATGAGTAAGTTATTTCTCTTTGAGTGATTTTTTTTAAAGTATTGATTTGGTGTGAGTGATTTTTTTTATTTTGTAAAAACCGCCAATGATTACTAGTGCTAGGTAAAAGATAAATAAGTAGTATACTACTATGTTTTTCATTGTGAGGCTTAGGCTTAATGCATGGAAGAACAGTATTGGTAGTAGTGAGTAGTTTAGCAGGTGTATTCCGCGCCATATGATAGTGCTGTAATCTACTTTAAAGAAGTATTTTAAATCGCTTGTTATGACGGTTATGGTCATTATGTATAGTGCTATCACGCCTAGGTTTACATCAGTGTTTGCATTAAAAGTTAATGACTGAATAATATTAGGCTGTGTTAGCGCGTGTATTATCACTAATATCAGCGTTGTTAAGCCTAGAATGTTATGAAAATAAAATACTTTTATTGGATTGTAATAAGTTTTAAAGAATGCTCTAAATGAGCCTAGCATTACTTGGGTGAATACATTAAGGAATGCTATTAGCCCAATTAGTCTTGAAAAGAATATTACATCAGGTGAGTAATGAGGGATTAATGCTAGTATTGGTATGCCGTAAGCTAGTAAAAATAATAATGGTATTGCGCATGGGTAATCTTTGAAGAATTTCATTATTAAGATAGCAAAGTATTTTTGGGTTTATTAATTAAATGGTGCTATTAAGTGATTTGGTTATTAATTCAACTAAAACGCTTGGTCTGAATGGTTTTAATAGAACTTCGATAACTAGCCCGCTATATTTGGTTAATAATTCCTGTTTTACTGATGATTGGCTTGCTGTTTCAATTATTACTTTGGTTTTTATTTTTAGTTTTTTTAGTTCATCAAGAAAGTCAGAGCCTTGCATTACGCTTGATAATTTCATGTCAAGTAGTACTATTGCTATTTTAGTTGTTTTGATTATTCTTAAGCCTTCTTCTGCGCTACTGACTGGTATTAGTTCTAAGTTAAGTTTTTTTAGTTCAATAATATCATTTATCATCTGCCTGATAGTGGGGTCATCTTCGATTAGGAGTATTTTACTTTTCATAAGCCCCTCAATGGTATTGATATTATGAATTCACTGCCTTTTTTATACTCGCTCTTTACTTCAATTT
>Ga0208375_1000443_pt1 | contig 60300 bp, 42 predicted proteins | sample RifOxyD1_FD_184038 | JGI IMG/M metagenome (GOLD analysis project Ga0208375, IMG submission 184038) | Soil microbial communities from Rifle, Colorado - Rifle Oxygen_injection D1 (SPAdes) | ecosystem: Environmental > Terrestrial > Deep subsurface > Rock core/Sediment | place: Rifle, Colorado... | reverse complement strand
TCGGAAGGGTTTTTTTCCGCGAGAAAAATCAGCCCATGCAGGTTGTCAACGTAGCCGATCTGGTTACTCTTCGGAAAACGTTGTTCGAACTCGCGGATCTTCGACAGCGCGGCTTCATAAGCGCCTTTTGAATAGAGGGTCTGGATTTCACGAACCGCCGCGCCTTCGCTGCTTGCGGCGCCAGGGCCTGTGAGCGACGGAACGGATGTGGTCCGCCCTTTTGTGTTCGTTCTGCCGGACGGCTGTGTGCCGTTCTTCCCGCCCGAGGTTGCGCAGGCCGAAAAAATCACGAGACTTACCGCGAGGGCTCTTATGCCGTGCTTATTCAAAGAAATTTTTCACTTTCTCAAAAAAACGATGATGCATCGGATTAGCTGATTCCGTTCCGAGTTCCTCAAAGCGTTTCAAGAGCTCTTTCTGCTCGGAATTCAGCCTCGAGGGAACTTCGACAATGACCTTTACTAGCTGATCGCCCCGTCCATACGATCCAAGCCGGGTGAGGCCCTTTCCTTTCAGGCGAAGGGTGCTGTGAGACTGCGTGCCGGACGGTATCTTCATCTTTACCTTGCCATCCAGGGTCGGCACTTCAATTTCAGCACCTAGCGTCGCCTGAGCAAAGGTGATTGGCACTTCGCAAACGACATCGAATTCTTCACGCGTGAAGAAATCGTGGGGCAGGATGTTGATCACGACGTAAAGATCGCCGGGAATGCCGCCGCGTTCGCCCGCTTCACCTTCGCCCGACAGCTTGAGGCGCTGTCCGGTATCCACGCCGGCCGGAATTTTGACCGCGATCTGTGTTCGCTTTTTCACCTGGCCGGTGCCACGGCAGGTTTCGCACGGTTTCGGGATAATCTGTCCCGAACCGTTACACTGAGGGCAAGGACGTGAAATCGCGAAAAAGCCCTGCTGAAAGCTGACCTCCCCCCGACCGCGGCATTGACTGCATGTTTCTGGCGTGGTCCCTGGTTTCGCCCCCGTTCCCTCGCAGGTGTCGCATCGAACGCTCTTCGGAATGGTCAGGATCTTCTCAGTTCCAAAAGCGGCCTCTTCGAATGTGATATCCACCGAAGTTCTGAGATCGGCGCCGGGGTGACCGCGTCTTCGTCCCCGAGTTCGCCCGCCTCCTGCGCCGGCACCGAAAATATCCCCAAAAATATCTCCGAAGATATCGTTCATCGAGCCGGCTCCGAAGCCTTGGAAGTCGAACCCTCCCGGGCCGCCCGGACCCGAGGCGTTCGCGGAGTGCCCGAATTGATCGTACATCTGTCGTTTTTGCGAATTGGAAAGGACTTCGTAAGCTTCCGATAATTCTTTGAACCGCTCTTCGGCTACCTTGTCTCCTGGGTTTTTGTCCGGATGAAACTGAATGGCGAGTTTACGATAGGCCCTCTTGACATCATCCGCGGATGCATCCCTGCCGATACCAAGAATCTCGTAATAGTCCCGTTTTGTCGCCATGAACGCTCAGTCTACCGGTTACTCCGGCTCAGGTAATTAAGAAAATGGCCGCGCAGCAAGCAGCGGAATATTTTCTAGACCTCCTTGTAATCGGCGTCAATGACGTCGTCGCCCTTTTTGCCTTCGGTCTTTTCAGCGCCTTCGGCTTGACCGCCTTGATCCTGTCCGGGAGTCGGGCCGGCTGGGCCATGCGGTGTCCCCGCTTTCTTGTACATCTCCTCGGCCATTTTGTTTGAGGCGGCGGTCAGTTGCTCGGTTGCCTTCTGCAGCTCGCCGATTTCCTTGCTGTCGAGGTGTTTGCGGGCCTCTACCAAAGCATCTTCGACCTGCTTTTTGGTGTCAGGTGCGATTTTCTCGCTGTTTTCTTTCGCTGTCTTCTCGATCGTGTAGATCAGGCTGTCGAGAGTGTTTCGAGCGTTGACGATTTCCTTGCGTTTCTCGTCTTCGGCGCGATGCGCTTCAGCTTCTTTCTGCATTCGCTTGATTTCGTCTTCGGTCAGTCCGCTCGAGGCGGTGATCCGGATGGATTGCTCCTTGCCGGTACCCAAATCTTTCGCACCCACATGAACGATGCCGTTCGCGTCGATATCAAAAGTCACTTCGACCTGCGGAACGCCGCGCGGCGCGGGTGGGATTCCGACCAGGTCAAAGCGCCCAAGGGATTTATTGTATTCAGCGAATTCACGCTCACCTTGCAGTACATGAATCGTAACAGCCGATTGATTGTCGGCGGCGGTCGAGAACACCTGTGACTTCTTGGTCGGAATGGTTGTGTTCTTTTCGATCAGCTTCGTAAAAACGCCGCCGAGGGTTTCAATGCCGAGCGAGAGAGGGGTAACGTCGAGAAGGAGAACGTCTTTAACTTCTCCTTTAAGCACGCCGCCTTGAATCGCGGCTCCGATCGCGACGACTTCGTCCGGATTGACGCCTTTATGGGGCTCTTTGCCGAAAATATCTTTCACCTTTTGTTGAACTCGCGGCATACGCGTCATGCCACCGACCAGAATGACTTCGTCGATCCGGCTTTTCTGGACCCCTGCATCTTTGATGCAGGTTTCGCATGGACCGACCAGTTTCTCGATCAGGTCAGAAACCAGAGCTTCCAGCTTTGCGCGAGTCAGCTTGAGATTGAGATGTTTCGGGCCCGTGGCATCCGCCGTGATGAAGGGAAGGTTGATCTCAGTCTCCATCGTGCTCGAGAGTTCGTGTTTCGCCTTTTCAGCGGCTTCCTTGAGACGCTGGAGCGCCATCTTGTCTTTGCGAAGGTCGATTCCGTGTTCTTTTTTGAATTCATCAGCGAGCCAGTCGATGATTCGTTGGTCGAAGTTGCCGCCGCCCAGAAATGTGTCGCCGTTCGTCGCTTTTACTTCGAAAACGCCGTCGCCGAGTTCCAGGATGGAAATATCGAAAGTACCGCCGCCTAAGTCGAAGACCGCGACAGTTTCGTTTTTTCCCTTTTTGTCGAGGCCATAGGCGAGGGCGGCCGAGGTCGGCTCATTGATAATGCGTTTGACGTCGAGACCGGCAATCCGGCCGGCATCCTTGGTGGCCTGCCTTTGTGCGTCGTTAAAATAGGCTGGGACTGTAATCACAGCCTCGGTCACCGGTTCGCCGAGGTAATCTTCGGCGGTCTTTTTCATTTTCTGAAGAACGAGCGCTGAAATCTCCTGCGGAGAATATTCGCGGTCGTTGATTTTAACCCAGGCGTCGCCGTTTTTCTCTTCCACGATTTTGAAAGGGGCAACTTTAAGGAATTCTTGTACTTCGCGGGAAGTGAACTTTCGGCCAATCAGGCGCTTGGCTTCGAAGATGGTTTTGTCGGGATTGGTAATGGCTTGGCGCTTTGCGGTCTGGCCTACCAGCTTTTCTCCCGACGGAGTAAAAGCAGCAATCGACGGAGTCGTGTTTGAACCCTCTGAATTTGGGATGACCTTCGGGTCACCGCCATCCAGAATTGCCACGCATGAATTCGTTGTACCAAGGTCAATGCCGATTGTTTTTCCCATATATTACTTCCTCAATAGTGAAAAATGGGCTCGAAAGCCCCCAAGTCAATCTAACTCCCCAAAAAGTCTTAAGTCTTCTGCTGGCCGGATCCTGCACTGATGACAACGCGCGCTGGTCTTAATAAGCGGCCGTGGAGCATGTAGCCACGGCTGTGTTCCCTGACAATGTTGCCCGGTGGTTGTTCAGAGGGTTCCTGTCCTACCGCCTCATGGAAGTTCGGGTCAAACGGGCGGTTTAAGCTTTCGACTGGCTGAATCCCTGCCTTTTCAAGGTTTGACTTGAGCTGGCTCAGGACCATGCCGAGCCCCTCCACGAGCGCCTTGTCCGTCCCGGGGGCCATATGACTTGACGCACGTTCGAGGTTATCCACTACTTGGAGAAGTTCGCGCGCGAGCGGCTCCCAACCAAACTTGATAAGATCAGCGCGTTCTTTAATTGTTCTCTTTTTATAATTATCGAACTCAGCGTAAAGATAGAGATATTTCGAATCCTTTTCTTTCAGCTGAATTTCGAGCTCCTGGATTTGGTTTTTCAGATCCTGGGATCCGTTGGACTCGGGTGGCTTCGATGCTTCCGAGTTCTTCGTTTCCTGAACGGATTCAGGCTTGCTCTCCGGTTCGGGATTCTTTTGTGTGGGTTCGGCCAAGCGTTGATCCTCCAAGGAATATGCGAAACACAGGCGAGACAGAACTCCAAGAATGGTAATGAATTTTAAAGAGTCAAATAAAGGATGGAATGATTTGATCGGAAAGCGCAAACCCCTTTGGGGTCAATCGCTTACGCCCGGCCAAAACGGGGTGGCTAACGACGAGGCCTTGACGCTCGAATACGTCCAGCATTCGTCTTCGTTGCGGCGTGTTAAAACACTCCTCCGCGATTCCTTCGCTGAGCCTCAGGGCGAGTAGCCATTTTTCAATTTCGCGCTGTGTGGGGGTAAGCTCTTCGCTCCACTCGATTGGACGACGCCCCGACCGGAGCGTTTCGCAATAACCGCTCAGCGATGAAACATTTTTCGAGCGAATGAACTTTTCTGAGTCAAATGAATGTGCCGAAGGGCCGAGTGCAAGATAGGACAGGCCATTCCAGTAGTTCATGTTGTGCCGAGATTTCCATCCCGGTTTTGCAAAGTTCGAAATTTCGTAATGCTCAAAACCGGCGTTTCCAAGAAAGTGATCAACCCAGAGAAGGTGTTCGAGTTGCTCTTCTTCGTCGGGAAGTTCCTGGTACATCGAGTGATCGGGAGGGAGTGTGAGGAGGTAGCAGCTGAGGTGCTTAATGGGGAATCGCTGGGCTTCCTGAATTGACTCTTCGAGGGTGGAAATCGACTGCCCGGGCACGCCGCAAAGAAAGTCGACCGAGACATTTTCAAAGCCCGCGCGGAAGATATCGTCGAGAGCTCGGATAGCGATTTCCCGTGTGTGAATTCGTCCGAGGCGCGCGAGTAACTCGGGGGCGAGGGATTGAATTCCCAGGCTGACTCTGTTGATGCCCAGCTTTCGGTAGGCCAGCAACTTCGCTTTGTCCACGGATGACGGGTTTGCTTCGATTGTCCATTCGAAATCCGGCTCGAGTCGAGCTTCGCTCAGAATCGGGCTGAGTGCAGATGCAAGAGCATGCGGTTCAAGGAGCGTGGGTGTCCCTCCGCCGACGTAAACCGTGTTGAGCCGATAGGGAGGAGCGGGCCCGCGCTCGCGGGCAACGAGTGCTGCTTCCAGACCAAGGGCGGCCGCGAATTGGTCCAATAGTTCCGGGTCCCGGTTGCCGAGTGAATAAAAGTCGCAGTAGTGACACTTCCGTTCACAAAACGGGATGTGGACGTACAGACTACTGCAGGCGTTCATGTGCGAATGATAGCCCGGTCGCGTTCGCCGTGCCAAGACGCTTTTCGTATCGCGAAATACGCTCGCCTTCGATTCTGTAAAGCATGTCGATCGGATGCTTCGTCGCGATTCGGGCGATCGTTTGCACCGTGAATCGGTTCGTAAGGAACGACTTGCCGAACTGGGCGAACGCTTTGACGAATGTCGCGGGTTTGTTTTCCTTCAGCTTCGACATCTCGAGCAGGTGTGAGCGGATCTTGAGGATCGCTTTCGCGGTTGCCTTGGTAAACTGCTTTTTGCAGTAGGGAATATCCTTTTCCATCTCGTTCGTTTCCGTATTCAAGCTTGCCCGGCAGATATCGTCCTTGTCAGTGGCGTCGGCGAAGTAGTTTGCGATCAACTCGGAGGAAACTTCTTCGAACGCGCGACTTCCGGTCACCGCGAGCTCGATCAGCTCGTCGGTGGACTCCTGCGAAAACATCATCCTGAAGATGGAATGCGTGTAGCCGAGAGTTTTTGTTTCTGGAATTCGGACAGCCAGTTCAGGGTTGAAGCCGGTCTGCTTGATAAGTTGGCCGATTTCGTGTCTCAGGCGTTTCGGACTTGTTTTTGAGTTCTCATAAGCCCAGACATACTGGCCCCAATGCCCGTTCTTGATGCTTCCGTCCGCTTCGCGGGTTACGTAATGTGTTCCGTAGAAATCGTTGGCACTCCGTCGGCCGATGAGGAGGGCGCCTCGGATGACCTTCTCGTTCAGATAAATTCCGTAATTCACTTTCGATTCTGAATTGTTCTGGTGATAGAGAATGTCCGAAACCGTATGGATCGTCCCGGTCGTCTTGCCGAGATAAGCAGCGAAGGGAAATCCGATACTCAACGTGGTCAGTCGTCCGCGGGTCTTGTCGCGAGACGAGGCGACGCGTTCCACCGGGCCTTTTCCGTCGAATTCATCCGCGAGGAAGAGGTTGCCGGTCATGGCGTCTTCGAAGGCAGCGATGCCTTCAGGGGTGTCGGTGCGAAACGAAAATGAGAAACGATCATCCGTGCTGCCAAAGTTCGAGTTGTCTATTACTGCGGTGAGTGCGCCGATCTTTTCGGAAAGGGACTGAATCATCCGGTTGGTGATTTTCAGATATACTCTGTTTTCCTCGGTCTTTTCGACGTAGTAAGCCCAGCGCCCGAGGGCAAGGTAGCGCACTTCGGCGACAGCGGTGCTTGAGCTGCCGATTCCGCCGGCGAAAAGAACCCCGCCAACGGTTTCATATTGGAGCTGGTCGCCCACGAGCCAAGATTCGAGATCGGCCGCCTTTTCGGGTATTCGCATTTTGGGCATTCGGTCGGGGTTGGTTCCGGCGGGCACGAACCGGTTCGTGGTGAGCTTCTTCCCGGCGATCGGGACCACTCCGGCATAGGGATTAAAGCTGAGCGGCGATGAGAGCACTGAAAACACGGCGGCAGGAGCGATTCCCGCCTCAATGCCGAAAGTTTTGATCAGCCGATATCCGACCTGGTCTTCGTCCAGCGAGAGTGTTTCGATGTCGTTCGACGTCGCCTTGAAGGAGTGGGGTGTGAGGTTCACGATCCGCTTCTGATTATCCGCGCCTAAGAAGACGGCAGCGCCAAAGTCAAACGGGTAGGTCTGTTCATAAAAAGGGATATCGAAGTGGTAAGCGTAGCCGGATGTTCCGCGGTATTGATGGAAGCTGTTCGCGTTTGGATTGCTGGAGTTTGCTTGCGAGAGAAGGGGCATGGCGATGCAGCCCATGACCAGCATGGTGGTGATCGGAATATACGCGACTGGTTTTCGGCTCATCTTCTTCATCGTTGGACTCCCGGGACTCCCGGCTGGTGAACGGCAGGGTGGCCATTCATCGGCGAGCCCCGCGAAGTTATATTACCCGATGACATAAGTCAAGAATGTGCGTGTGACTCTTGCTGAAGCGCATCTACATGAAATTTATAGCTTTCTACTTAAATACGGTCCCCCGGGCTAGCGCTTTTCCTCGCCCGCAATGATCCAGCGCCGGGCCGCAATCAACCCAATCGGGCTGATACAGGCGATTAAACCGTAAATAAACCAGAGCGTGCCGGGGTCCTGAGCGCCCGTTTCTGGAATAAATTTGTGAAGCATAGAACCCGAATAGAGCCCCGTCGTGAACTTTGCGAGAAACCAAGGGATTCCGGCCAGGCCCATGTACGCGCCGACTTTTCCAGCCGGGGCGAGATTGGCGACGTATTCGAGAAAGCGGGAAGACCAGAGGGCCTCGCCGAGGGAGAAGAAAACCGTGTAAAGAATCAGCGCTGACACCGTAGGACTTGGCACGAGCATGAAGCTGGTGAGTGCCGTAAGTGCGGTGCCGATGATCATCATGTCGATCACCCTGGCTTTGCGCGTGAGAGCGGCGACGAGGGGGACGAAGATCACGATGATGAGCGGATTGATGCCGCTGATCCATTCAAACTTATCGCTCACTTCTTTTGGAAAGGACCGAAAAATGTAATCCGGCATCGTGAGGAACTGGTGGGCAAAGAGCGTCCGGACTGGGAGCAGAATGAAAATAAAGAACATGAACCGTTTATCGAGGAAGGGAATTTCTTTCAAATGATCCTTGATTCTCAAAGCCGACTGAACGGCAGAATCGGACGATGGGGGCGCTTCTCGATACAGGCACTCCGTTTTTTCGACTTCTTTTGTGAATAGAGAGATGTGCGCGAGGAGCATGAGGCCTGTGATTGCGACACAAACCCAGAAAACGCCATCGATGCCCCAGCCCAATCCGACAACAGTTGTGAATTTGAGATTCAGGAAGACGTCACCCGTGCGGATGAAGGGCGAGATAAAATTTTCGGCGACAATGCCGAGGTTCATGATCGCGTAAAGAAGGCCATAGCCGATCGTGGCCGTTCGGGAGTCCGTGTATTCTTTGATTCCCGCGTACAAGGCGGGCTGAATAATTCCTGAACCGAGCGCCATCAATAGGAGCCCGAGCCAGGCGCCAAGCTGTCCGGCTCCGCTAAAACCAGGCGCGGCAGCCAGAAGAACGCGGCCGAGCCCCATGATGCCCAAGGACCAGGTGATCGCGCGTCGAACGCCGAGCTTGTCTGAGACGAATCCTCCACCGAACATGAAAAAGGTGACCAGTCCGGTGTAGGCGGAAACGCTGATGCCGGTGACGTGATCGGACATTCCGAGACGTGTTCCGAGAAATCGGGTGAGAAGGGTGAGAATACCGAAATACGCAATCCCGTCTCCGAAGTTCACCATGTTGACGAGCCAGAATCCCCGCGATGCTCCGAAGAGGATCTGTAAGGATTTCCAAATCGAAAGGTCTTCTTTTTCAGCAACGGTTGTGGTGGTGCTCATTATACTCGTCTAGCGGAGGTGGGGGCCTTTAGCAAGAACGTCAAGAATTCCAGCTGAATAGCCGACCGTTTGACTTCAATCGGGTTTGCGTTTAAACCCTCGCCATGGGTTGGGTAAAAGAAATCTGGGGAAAAACGGGTTTTACAGTCCTCTTGACCGGGCTCGTTCTTGTGGGCCAGGCATGGTTTTCAGGTGACGCCTCGGCAATGACTTCGGCTCAGGTCCGGAGCACGGTTGCGCGCGGGGAACCTTGCAGCTTTGACTGCTATGAAGTCCCTTCTCCTGATGAAGTCATTTATCATTTCGCCGATGCGACTCGATCGGCGCTTCCGAAACGTACGCTGAAGGTTCTTGTTTGGAATGTTTATAAAGGTCAGAAGCCGGCTTTCCGGAGCACTTTCAACGAGCTTACGAAAAATGTGGATCTTGTGATCCTTTCGGAAGTCGTCCTGGACCAGAACGTCGGTCCCGCGTTGTTGGACCTCGCCGGTTTCGGCTGGGTCCTCTCGGCTAACTTTCTGATGGCCAACCGCGTTCCGACCGGACCGGCGATCGGCTCAGCGGTTCAGTCCAAAAACGTAAGATATAAAAGGACAGTGGCCCGGGAACCCTTTGTCGGAAGTCCGAAGACAACCGTAATCACGGAATTCCCGATAGCCGGATCGAAAGACACTTTGCTTGTCGCCGGGATACATGGAATCAATTTTACGCCCGACGTGACCTTGAGAGACCAGGTGAACGATATCTCGAAGGAGTTCCGCAAACATCGTGGTCCGATCATTTTCGCTGGTGACTTTAACATTCGAAATCAGGCGCGTTTTGATTATGTGAATCAGATCACCGCGGAGCATGGCCTCTCCCGCGCTCCTTGGCAGAATGATTATGCGGTTTACTATCAGTTCGATGATGCCTTCACGAAAGGCCTGAACGTAAGGTGGGCCGAGATCATCAGTGAGGTCGAAGGGATCGGCTCCGATCATCCGGCTCTTTACATGGAAGTCGACCTGGCGAAGTAAACTAGGGCGAGACGTTCTCGTAAAGCCGGAGCCGCGCGATCTGAGCGATAAGCGCTGATTCCTCACGTATCCGGGCGACCTGCGATTGCACATATTCGAGCTCAAACTGAAGGATGCGGAACGTGACCGTCCTGCCCAGATAGAGGAGCCGTCTTTCATGCTCTAGTTTGAGTTTCTGGGCATCCTCGATTTTTCGCGCAATTTCAATTCGCTGACGAACGCTGACGGTGTTTTCGTGAAATTCCTTGAGTTCCCTCTGCGCGCTCAAGCGTGTCTGGTTGAGCGCGTGCTCGCTTTTCAAGAGGTCGAGCTGGTAACCGCGCTTGATCTGATTCGTGAGCGAAAAGTCGAGGGGCACTGAAACCGAAAGCCCCGCGCTGACGAAAGGGTGTTGGCTTCTGACGGAATCGGAGAACGTTGTCCCGGCTGAATTGGCTAAGCCGTTCAGCGACGCGGTCGCGAAGAGATCCACGGTCGGCTTCGCTTTTTCTTTTCCGAGAGCGGCACTGGCTTCCGCGCCGGATTGGGCCATTTGTGCGGCACGGAGATCATGACGATCGTCGATTGATAGCTGTTGGATCGGCCGCGCGAGATAGCGGGCCGGTTCGTCCGAAAGCGACTCCGGCACTTCACCGGAGTCCTTGCCTCGTAAGCCGTTAAAGGCCCAGCCGGCCGAACGTTCTTCATCCTTTGCCATTTTGAACTCCAACTCGCGCAACTGAAGACCCGCTTCGGCCTGGAGCAGATCACCGCGATCGGCAAGATCGCGATTGACTCGCTTTGCGTTCCAATCGCGAATTTTACGTGCGCGCTCCAGCGCTTCGTTCTGAAGTCGTACGAGCTGACGTGCGAAGAAGAGGCGCCAATAGCCGAGTTCGAGCTGCATTTTCAATGAATTCAGCTCGAACGCGCTGGAGTGAAAGTTTGCGAGTTGACCCGAAGCCGCGGCTTTGTGAAGTGCCCTCGTCTCGCTCCCGAAACCGTTTCGCCAGAGCGGCTGCCGGAGTTCAAAAGTCGTCGCCCCTGTGTAGTAAATCGGATTGGGAAGAAGTTCGGGCGCGATGCCGTATACGTTGTTGGAGGTCAGGCCATAAAAAAACTTCCCCTGCAATCCGAAGCGCGTCTGCTTTTCGAGGCCGATGCTCAGGGTCCCCGTGTCCAAACCGTTCCCGGAAAAGGCAGGAACCATTCTCGGTTGACGATCTCGGGCGAATCGAAAGTCCCCAAAAGCCCTGAGCGCGGTCGTGAGATCGCCTTCGTCAACGAGAAGTCGTGCCGATTCGGTGGATGCATGCGCCGCGCGAAAGGAAGGGTTTTCCTTTTCGGCTTGCGCAAGATACGTCGCGAGTGAAAGGGCGGCGTGGGACGGGGCTGGCGCGGCGTGGGCTAATTCGAAGGCGAATGCGCCCGAGGGGCCGAGCTGGCCGAGGACACCCAGACCGATCAGAATGAACACGGCTGTTTCCGCGCCCATTCCAACCCAGCCCTTGATCTTTCGAGTGCTCCAGTCCCTGAAGCGCTCGATATAGGAAAATGCCGCGGGGACGACGATCAGTGTCAGTACCGTCGAGCTGATCAGGCCTCCGATGATCGCGATTCCCATTCCAGTCCGCATTTTCGCCGCCTCATTGAGGCCGAAGGCGACGGGAATCGTGCCGGCGATCAAAGCCATTGAAGTCATGAGAATGGGTCTGAGACGGCGATTTCCTGCCTTTATGATGGCTTCGGTCCGGCTCATGCCCTCAGCCATGAACTGACGGGCGCAGTCGACGAGAAGAATCGAGTTTTTGCATGCTACGCCGAGCAGCAGGATGATGCCGATCATGGAATAGACGCTGATCGGTTCCCCGGTCACGAGCAGCGCGATAAAGGCGCCGGAGATCGCGAGCGGTAAGGCCAGCATGATCGTGAAGGGGGTTACGAATGATTCGTAAAGGCTCGCGAGCACCATAAAAATGAACAAAGTGCTGAAGAAAATTGCCGTGATCATTCCGGTCGCCATTTCTTCGAAAAATTCACTGCTGCCGCTGAATTGATAACGGACGCCCGGAGGGAACTTGACTTCCTTGTCGATCGACTTTTTAACGTTTTCCATGATGTTGCCGATGCCCGCGCCTGGCGCGAGCGACGCGGTGATCATGATCGTGCGGGCCCGGTTCTGACGGCTGATCGCGGTGGGTCCGGTTGCGAGTTTTGGCTCCGAGAGCTTGGCCAGCTGAATGAGCGATCCATTCACGTTCGGAACGTACACCTTCTGGAAATCCCGGCTCAGATCACGTTGTCCGTCACTGAGGCGGACCCGAATGTCGTATTCCTTGCCGTTCTCGCGGAACTTCGCGGGAGTAAGTCCCTCGACTTGCGCACGAAGTTCGAAGCCGTAACTCTTTGTCGAGATGCCGTAAGACTGCGCGAGGAGCGGGTTTAGTTTGATCTGGAACTCGGGACGGCCCGAGCGGACACTGGAGTCGAGGTCCTTCAAGCCTGGTTCCTTCTGAAGAATGGCCATGATTTGCGAGGAGACTTTCTCGAGTTCCTCTTGATCCTGCCCGATCACGTCGAGATTGAAGGGTTGCTGGTTCTCGCCATCCGTGGACGCCCACTCGACAACCTTCGGATTGAGCTCCGGAAAACGCTGCAACTCACCACGGAGCTTTTCTTTCAGCCCCATCGTGGTCAGTTCTCGCTGTTTGCCGGGCACCATTTTGACCGAAATCATCGCACGGTTGGATTGGCCCTGGCTCCCGCCGACCGTCAATGCCGAAATCTCCACGTCCCGATGGGCGCGAACGAGCTCGTCCACTTTTCGAGCGGATTTTTCCATCTCGTTGAGGTTGGTCCCTGGCGCCATGTCCATCGCGATGCCGAAATGCCCGTGGTCTTCCTCGGGGGCGAATGTCTTTTTGATGAAGGCGGTGGAAGCGAGGCTTGCGATGAGAATGAGAACGCTCAGCCCGAGGACTTTGCCGGGGCTCCGGGTGCTGAAATGAAGCGCCCTCGTATACCAGCGGTCGAGAAGGCTCTGAAAGTTCGAAAATCCGGAGAGCACGCGGCCTATCGTATTCGCCCAGATCGCCTTTGGCTTTCGGGTGCTGACAAAACCGGCGAAGTAGGCGGAAAGCATGGGCGCGACCGTCAACGCGTCGAACAGGCTGATCAGCATCGCGAAGCAGATCGTAAGACCGAATTCACGAAAGAATTGACCGATGATTCCTTGCATGAAGGCAACCGGACCGAATACGGCAAGGACGACCAGTGTGGTCGCGATCACCGCGAGGCGGACTTCCTTCGTGCCACGCCGTGCCGCGATAACCGGATTTTCGCCTGCTTCGATGTGTCTGAAAATATTTTCTCTGACCACGATGGCGTCGTCGATGAGGAGGCCGACTGAGAGACTGAGTGCGAGTAGCGTGATCGTATTGATCGTGAATCCCGCAAGCGCCATCATGAGAAACGCCCCGATCAGGGAATTGGGCAAAGCAAGCCCGGTGATGAAGGTCGAGCGGGCGTTTGCGAGGAACAGGTAGACTGTGAGAATCGTAAGCAGGACTCCGATAAGAATCGTCTCCTTCACGTCGGTGACGTTCATCCTGATCCAATCGCTCAAGTCCAGCGTGGTCACGATCTTGGGGTGGCCCGGCTGGTCCTTGAATTCATTGTTCAGGCGATTGATCTCCTTTCGAAGCGCGTCCGCGACTTCGACGGTATTTGAGCCCGATTGCTTGGTGACACTGAAAAAAATAGCTTTTGTTCCGTTAATGAAGGAGCGCGATTGTTCGTCCGCCAGAGTATCGCGAACGACCCCGATGTCGCGGACGTTCACCGGGATTTCGTTTCCGAAGAATTTGACGATTTTGTTCTCGATATCCTGAGTCGAGCGGAATTCCCCGAGGGTGCGAAATACGACCTCGTCTTTGTCGCGGCTGACCTTTCCGCCGGGAATGTTTTCGCCCTCCTGGCCAAGCTGGGAGGCGACCATGGTGACCGAGAGATCGCGGGAGCGGAGCTTTTCACGATCGAGGAGTACTTGGATTTCCCGTTTTCGCCCACCCGAAAGATCGATCCGGCCAACCTGATTTACTTGCTCGAGCCTGCGGCGAATCGTTTCGTCCGCCAAATCGAAAAGTTCGCCTTCGGGCAGATCAGCCTGAAGCGCCAGGAGCATGACGGGTTGCTCGTTGATATCGAAACGGCGGATGACGGGTTCCTTCACTTCCCTCGGAAACGCGGCTTTCACCGCGTTCACGCGGTCCCGGACTTGCTGCTCGGCATACTTGATATCGGTTTTGAGCGAAAATTCCCCGATAATGTAAGTGAGCCCCTCCATGCTCTTGGAGGTGAGCTTTTTCAGGCCGGAGATCGTACTGATTTCATTTTCGAGCGGCTTCGCGATCATGGTCTCCATCTCGCTTGGACCGGCTCCGGGGTAAACCGTGACTACCGAAATGACAGGAATGTTCACGTTCGGGTTCAGATCGACAGGCAGGCGTCCCATGCTTAGCAGGCCGACTGCAATCATGACTAAAACGATGCAGGTGATGAAGATGGGGCGTCGAAGGGAAAGTTCGGCGAGGCGCATGGCATGACTCCGAATTCAGCGGGATACCGGTGTGAAAACCGCGATTTGGTGTCTGCTAATATGAATAGGAAGGAGAAGCAGTGTCAACCAAAATTGGACTCAGGAGATGAGTCGCCCGGGCAAGGAGAGCGTCACGACGGCCCCGTCGGGCCCGTTTGCGAAGCGTGTCGATCCTCCGAGCTTTTCGATGTAGTCCTGAATGATCAGAACTCCCAACCCGCTTCCGTCCTGTTTGTCGGAAACAGGAATATGCGTCGCGATCTTCTCAAGTATTTCAGGCACGAAACCGCCGGCATTATCCGAAACGACAATGGAAGACGCCTCGACCCGGAGAGTGATCTTCGGTTCCTGAATTCGACGTCGGTTCAGGGTTTCGGCGGCATTCATCAAGATGTTGATCAGGGCACGGCTGAGGTAGCTCTGCTTCGCCTTGAATATCCCGTCACTCCTGCATTCGACCGCGATGTCGCCGATATGTGAGCTCAGGAGTTTCTGAACCGTTTTCAGAAGGGAGCTGATGCGGATTTCGACTTCCCGTTCGTTGCTCGATGCGATCTGTTCCATTTCAAAAAGGAAATCATTAACCCGTTTGAAATCGGAGTTGATGTTTTGGATGATTTTCACGACATCCTTGTCAGGGTGGGACGCCAATTTTCGATGGAGAAGGCTGGCGGCAATACTCGGGGCGGTCAGAAGATTCTTGATGTCATGAAACAGCATTGCCGAGTGCTTACCGAGGTCGGTGAAGCGGCGATAGAGTTCCTCTTTTTTTCTCCGTTCATGATAAACATAGAAGTTGCCCAGTAAGCCGAGCGCGTTGGCGACCGTAATCGAGATCACCATGTCCGTTTTGAAATGGACCAGTCCCGGGTGGGTATAGTCGAGAGGCGAAAGCAAAATCGCCGTCATGAAAATAACGAGAGAACTCGTGAAAATGACGAGCATTTGGGCGGGGCGTAACGGCAGCAGAAAAGAGGCGACCAGAACACCTTCGGCGTAGCCGATGAAGTACCCTTCGCGGAAAAGCTGTCCGTGCGCCACGTGACCCAGGTGAAGGTACCAGAGAAAAACCAGATCCCATTCAGAAATGGCTCGCCTGGTGAAGCCTTTCACCAGAGAGGCGGTGGCGAGCATGATGACGATCGCTTTCCCGAAAAGCAGCGCGAATTGGCGTTCAGGCGGGACGGAATTAAAATCCACCGCGGCGCAAAGAATCGTCGTGAGAAGAATTCCTCCGGCAATAATGAATAGATTACGGCGGTGCTCGTACATGACGGTGCTCCTGTGCGGCTGTATGGTTTGGATAAACCCAGGCGCGTCATTTATCCAGCCGAAAGGCAAAAAAGTGCCGGCCCCGAAGAGTTGCCTTTCGGGGCCGGGGAATTCCTCCAGATGAAGGAGGGGATTTGCTTACTCTTGCGTGCGGACAATCACGCCGCAAGCGACCGGGAGGGTGACTTGCGCGGGCTTGCCAGAATCAGACTGAACGGTGGGGGGCAGGTTCGTTGAACTGTCGATTCCGTGGATCTCGATAACGCGGCTCTCGAGATTTCCGGCAATACCCATCGTACCGGTCGGAGAGGCGCCTGGAGTTGCCGTGGCCGTCGGTGAAGCACCAGGGCTTTCGGTCGGGCTCGGCTGAGGAGTGGCTCCCGGAGCTTCGGTCGGAACCGCTGAACCAGGGTTCGAGCCGAGAATTTCCAGCGTGCCCGTGGGACTCGGGCTTTCGCCCGGAGTGGCTGTTGCCGTTGGCGACGGGCTTGCACCGGCCGCTCCCGGCTGACTAAGCGCGTTCAGAATGGCGCTGAGTGGTGACGCCTGAATGTAGTTCACTGTTCCGGTCGCGGAGGCAATCGGGAAGTTTCCCGCCTGTCCGGCAGCCCCGTTTTCAGCGGTACCAGTCTGCCGAGGCAGATCGAGCGACAGAGGGAACACAATCGGCCCAGCTATCGGCTCTGCTTCACGGCTGTCAACGAAGCCGTCGCCGTTCTGATCCGCCGAGAAGCCCGGGCACTGGGAACCACCATGAATATGTTGTTCATGCATCACTCCTGGAGCGAGGCCGGACGCCTCGATCTGAATACCCATGGTTTCTCCATCCACGACGATGCGCGCGGTACCGGAAGCACCGCTTCCGTTCACGCCATTCAATTGAGCGATGAAGACTTGGCGCTGAGTGGCCAGTGTCGGGGAGGGGCTGGGCTGCGCTGACGGAGATGCCGCAGGGGATGCTGCAGGGGATGCTGAGGCTGAAGGCGATGCGCCGGGTTGCGGCATGCCTCCCGAGTCATCCTGCGCTAACGCGGTTATTCCAACCGCCGCGAGGAGAGCCGCGCTGATGAGCGTGGCTATCGTGAAATCTAACCTTTTCCTTTTTCGTTCATTGGGCATAGGTGCTCGCCTTTCTTATTTAATATTTCGAGTTCGGTATGAGCGCAGGTTCATGCAACGGGGATGCGCGGAGTTCCGACCTGCCTATTTTCGGCTACATCGAAAAGAATTGCCTTTGATTCGGAAGTGGTGCGATGACGAGATTTATGAAGGGCGTATTTTTCAAGAAACCATTCGAATTCAAAGTGCTCGTGCACGGCGAGTCATGGCGGCAGGGTGACTGCATTTCAGGAACTCTCGAAATCCGCAATCAAGGATCTGAAGCCGGTCCCCTCGCTGGGGTGGGTGTTTTTCTCGCTTACGCGGACATGAAGGAAGTTGCGGCCAAGGCCGATGATGCATTTTCGGTCCTTTCTTCGGCACCTCTGGACATTTCTGGAGGGGGGCAGCTCGAACCGCAGGGATCATGCAGCGCGAACTGGCAATTCCAGCTCGATTTGAATTTCGCGATCACCGATAAATCACGCAGTCCCTATTTGCTTTTTGGTCAGTGTGACTCGGGGAGCCAGCCGGGCGTTCAGCTCGGAAAACTTCAGCTGACCGTGTTGCCCGTTCAGCAGGTCGAAGAGTTCCTTCAGATTCTGCAGATCGAGTATCGCTACGTCGTGAAGTCGACGAAATTCAACAAGGGCTGGGTGGAGGTGAAGCTCGCGCCGCCGAGCGCCCGCTCGTTTGCTTCGTTGGAACAGCTGATCCTCGGGTTTCGGCATCACGCCGGCGCGCTTGAGGTCAATTATGAATTTAAGATGAAAAAGATCGAGGTCGGTCCCGCCTCGATGGGCGTCGCCAAATCAGTAAAGGAATTTTCGCAGAGTTTTACCCCCGCGGAGTATCAATTGCCGTCCGGACGTTTCAACCATGAGAAAATCCAAGCCGCCATTGAAACTATTCTGAAGCAGGTCGAATCCGAGCCGAGGTGGTGAGGAATTCGAGAGCTTAGCATGTTGCTCCGGTTTCCGCTGACCGGCACAATCTGAAATGGCCGTCTGGCGTCTTGCTTGCATTTTTTGCCATGTGCTTCCGATGTGGCTTACTGCAGCGTTGCTGGGGCTTGCTCCGTTCACCGTTCTCGGCGCCGGGCTGCTCTGTCCGGAAATCGAAGTCACGGAAAAAATCGAACCCCCTCTTTCGGATAACGAGCTTCGATTTATTTGCGGCGAGTCGACCAAAACGGGCGGAAAAAGCGAAGGCTGGTCAAAAATTCCGATGGGGCAGGCAGTCCTGAGTCTTCGCGGCTTTCTGCAGAGTCGGGGACTTCTTCGTCCGAGTTTTGTTCCGGTTAAGAACGGGATACGCGTCACACCCGGACCGGTAACGCGAGTCACATCCCTCAAAACGAATGTCGAAATTTCCGGGCTGGATATGAGTCGAAAACGCCGTGTGTTGGGGGAGCCGATGACCCCATCGCTTCTGGATTCGGTCACGGCCTGGACAAGGAGCGAATTGTCCCGTCTGGGGTACCCGTGCGGCACGGTCCAGGCCGCCGGAGACCCTGAGACCGGGGCTGTTTTCGTTCGAGTCGAGAGGGGTGATCGGTTTTTCGTTCAGTCGATTGAGACCCGGTTTCAAGGAGAAGCCGATTTTGATCCGAGTTCGTTGCGCCGTTTTGATGCGTTCAAATTCGGAGCTCCGTACGATTCGCGTTTGCTCGCGATCTCAGCCGATCGGACCATAACGGACGGAATGGCCGAAAGAACCTTCTTCGTTCCCGTTTGCACCGGAAAATCGGGAGTCGTGCAGCAGGAATCCATTTTGGGCGAAAAGCGAATCTTATCGGCGGGATTCGGCCTCAATACGGAAGAAGTCAGCACCGCGAGTCTATCGCTTAAGCGTGTACGACTCGGCGAGAAGGCATCGGCCGCGTCAGCTGAGGCCCGCGTTTCCTTCAAAGAACAGCAGATCACCACTTACTACGATTGGCGGTTTCCTTCACCTTCCTCACGCCATTCGATTCGGCCTGTCATCGAACTCCGCCACCGAAACGAGAACCCTTATGAATTCTATTCAGAGCGGATCTTGACGGGCTATTCAAGCACCTTTGATTTTTCCGGAGTGGGTCTCGGAGTCTTCCTCGGGCCCGAATTTCGTGTTTACCAGACAAGGCGCGGCTTTTCTGCCGACCGTCGCCATGCGCTTGGGCTCGACCTTGAACTCCGGATCATCAGTCATGAAAATGAGTTCAACAGGACGAAATTGGGCGGCGGCTTTCGTGCTGCGCTGGATGCAAGATCGAATGTGAATGAGTTTGTCTCGAATTTTGGTTCGACGATCGCAAGGTTGCGCTTCGAGAATGTTTGGAATTTTTCAAACTTTGACCCGCCGCTGCTCCTGGCGGTTCTGCGCGGCGGATATTCGGCGACTTTCCCTCAAAACGGAGTTGGAGCGCTTCAGGAGCTTCCACCAGATGATCAGAATTTTCTCGGCGGAATAGCGGATCTTCGCGGCTTCAGCCGAATGGAATTACCGAATCCTGAAGGTCTATCGCCTGGCGGGTTAAGCGCTGGTTACCTGGGGCTTGAGTTACGTCCCGATCTCTTGCTTGGGGAAGTTGAGCCCATGCTCTTTGTTGATGTTGGCGCACTTGGCCGTAGCTCATACTTTTTAGACGATCCCATTTATTGGTCTCCGGGTGTTGGTCTGAATTGGAATTCCCCGCTCGGGGTTCTTCGGACGACACTGGCGCACGGATATACAACACGCCAGGTACCGGGAGCAGCGCCGCTCGTGTCACATTGGCAATTTTATTTCAGTCTCGGAGAACCTTTATGAAGCGCTTGAGAATCCTCGCGCTCCTTTTGGCGGGAGCTCCGGTTCTGCTGATCCTCCTCCTTTTAGTGATCGTGGCGTGGCCATCCATCATCGTGAATCCAAGAGTGATGGGGTGGGGAATGAAGACCTTTTCAAAGCCCGTGATGAATGCCCATGTTCGTTGGGGGACGCTAGAAACCGAAACCGACTCGGTATCTTTTTTCGAAAAACGCATCGAAATTCGATTTGGCGACTTCTGTATGACTTTGAACGGGGGAGCTGCGCGAAGCTGCTTTGGCAAGGCGTATCTCGCGCTCGCTTACGATTTCAGATCGTTTCCTCCCAGAATCACCGAACTCGGGCCGGTTCAGCTTCTTGACGGGCAGGCCAGCATCAACCTTGATTCACCATTGCGTTCACGGACTGCAAAACCGGCCCGACGCTCTGGATTGAGACTGCCGGATTTTGTTGCTCACGCCGAACTGAAAGATCTGCTGGTGAAGGTTGATCGATTCTATGTGGACTCCGCGCAAAAGGATTTCTCGGGCGCCTTCCGGCTGAACTATCGCGACGGAATGCTGGTATTAATGACAGACGCGAAAGTTTCTGACTCTCGGGGTATCGAATTGGCGGATCTCGTCACCGATCTTTCAGCGCGCAATCGGACCCGGGAGCTTGCAGGACCATGGGACATAAGCGGGGACCTCGGGCTCGAACTGCATAGGAAAGGCAAGCTCACGGTCGGCGTGACGGCTGGCCATGATGATCAAAAAGAGTTTCGTTACGAAGTGCGCGCCAAGTACACCTCTGAGAACCTCGTGAGTACGGCTCAAACCAGCGGATTCATCCGCGCCGATCGCATCGAGGGCTCCCTCGATCAGAACGTCAGGTCGACGGCGAGAAAATCGCGACTCGCTTCATTGCGGATACGAAATTGCCGGTATTCCTATTTTGAAAGCGACAGGAATCGTCGGGCTGGGAAGGCGCGGGTGAACTGCCCCGCTTTTGCTGAAGTGGGTCGGCTCAGGTCGCGAAAATGGAGCACTCTTTTCACAGCGGTGACGTCGAAAAAGCGGATTGGCGCGACCATTCAGGCAGATCTTGAACTGCCGTTTCCCTTCGATGCCGCGAGCCCGATCGATGCTGTCGTCAAGATTGTTCCTGGGCCGGCACTCAGTGAAAAGGTCGCAAGAGTGAGTGGCGGAGTGAATGCGTCAGTAACGGTCATTCCAAGTGGAAATCCCGTTCTCCGGCACTTCGACGCGAAGATCGATTTATCGGCGCGGATTCCCGAGTTCGGGCTCCTGGTCAAGGAACTCTCGGGGACTGTGCTCGTCATTCCAGCTCCCCTCCAGGCGCTTCGAGGAAAGGCCGCGATGAACTTAACCGGAGATTTGAATTTGACAGGCGGGAGGCTGGCAATAGCCGTTCAATCGGCGCTTGCGTCACCTAAAAGGACACAGAGACTTTTTGTTGAGGGGCACGGCGGCGTTGAGATTTCGGCAACCCGAGTCGCGCCCGGACGCCGTTCCCGTCCGATTGCGGTGAGCGCGACTGCTGATCTCAAGCTGTTGGACATGCGGCTGAGCCTGCCGCGTCTTTCACCGGGGCCGCCGCCGCAGCTGTTGCCGGATCAACGATTGACGGGGTCCTCGATAGCCAAGGCGCTCCGGACGGCGTCTCCGCAACAACGGACCATTGAGCTGAGTTACTCGATTCGTGTCCGCACTCCGAGAAACAGCTATCTACGGGTTGCCTCGAATTTCACGCCGACGCCGGTTCCGATCCGCCTTAATCTTCTGTTTCAGGATCCCGGAGAACTGAAGGGTTGGGTTCAGGTCCGTCATTTCCCCCTAAACTTTCTCGGCGGAAAGAAGGAGATCGGGAACGTGAACATCGCCCTCGATACCAGAAAGGAACGAGGCCTTCTGGTAGGAAGGATTCAGGTGGTGGCCGGAGATGTGAAGACCGTCATTCCTCCGACTCAGGCGGCGGGCCAGGCCGCCGGACAGGCTGCTCCGAGCCGAGCGGCTCCGCAATTTTCAGTGCCCCTCATGCGGATCGCATCTTCGATACTTTTCGGGATTCCTCTGGACGAAGTGGCCGTTCAGCCAAGTCTGACAACGAGACCTCCGGAAATAAGGAATCGCGAGACTTCTGCATTTGTTCACGTCAAAACACGATACTGAATGTATCATGCGCTACTAGAATAACACCTTTCTCAATATGCATTTCACAAATAAAAGCCCGTTCGATATACCCACTTCGAAATCAAAAGCTTGACGCCGGGTATTCCGAATGCCTGACGGCAATCGGTTCGAGAGGCGCCTTCGGAAGTAGCGGAGGCGTCCCTGCAATCGAAGCGCCTTTCGAACACTTATGTTACACTGGCTTCCATGATCATGGATGACAAGACAACCCAGCCGACCCCTACCTCCAATGACCTCCAACGGTCCTTCACCCGGCACCTCCAGTACACACTGGTCAAAGACAATTTTTCAGCGACCAAAGCCGACCTGTATCTCGCGTTGGCGTATGCCGTGCGCGACACCCTGGTCGAAGGATGGCTTGAGACTCAGCAGGCTTATCACAGGAGTGACTCCAAACGGGTTTACTACCTGTCTATGGAATTTCTCGTCGGAAGGACGCTCGGGAACGCGCTCATCAATACCGGCTTGATCGATGAGTGGGAAAAAGCACTTAAGGTGCTCGGAATTGACGCTAAAGATCTCCTGGAATCGGAGTGGGACGCGGGACTTGGAAACGGCGGTCTCGGGCGCCTCGCCGCGTGCTTTCTTGATTCGATGGCGACGATGAGCTTGCCGGCGTACGGCTACGGAATTCGATACGAGTACGGCATGTTCCATCAGCGAATCGTCGGTGGTTGCCAATCCGAATCCCCGGATAGCTGGCTTCGATACAATAACCCTTGGGAGTTTGTCCGGCAGGAACATCTTCACAAGATTCAGTTCCAGGGCCGCGTTATTCCTTACACTGACGAACAAGGCGCGCAGCGCTATTCTTGGGTGGATACCCATGAGGTGATGGCTCTTGCCTATGATGTTCCAGTGCCCGGCTATGGCAACGGAATCGTCAATACGATGAGGCTCTGGAGCGCGAAGTCGACTCGTGAATTTGAGCTGGAGTCCTTCAATCGCGGCAACTATCTCGGGGCTGTTGAATCGAAGATGCGGAGCGAGAATATTTCGAAAGTCCTTTATCCCGCCGACCATATTGCGGAGGGGAAGGAACTTCGCCTCAAGCAGGAGTATTTCCTCGTTTCAGCGACCATCAAGGACATCCTCGGGCGGTTTGAGTGTAGTCACAAGGATTTCGCGATTTTACCGCAAAAAGTCGCAATCCAGCTCAACGACACGCATCCGACGCTTGCGATTCCGGAACTGATGCGGGTTCTGCTCGACGATAAGCGGCTCCCGTGGGACGAGGCCTGGCAGATCGCCGAAAAGACCTTTGCCTATACGAATCACACGGTGCTCCCGGAAGCGCTTGAACGCTGGCCGATCGGGATGTTGGGATATCTTCTCCCGCGGCATCTCCAGATTATTTACGAGATCAATCGACGCTTCCTTGATCAAGTGGCGAGTCGCTTTCCCGGGGATCACGACCGCCTTAGGCGTATGTCGATTATCGGCGAAGATGGAGAAAAGAACGTCCGAATGGCCCATCTTGCGATTGTCGGGAGTCACTCGGTGAACGGAGTTTCGGCCCTTCATTCGGAGATACTGAAAAACGAGCTTTTCAGGGATTTTCATGAGCTCTGGCCGGAGCGGTTCAACAATAAAACGAACGGAATCACTCAGCGCCGCTGGCTCAAGCACGCGAACCGTGGACTCGCGGAATTGATTTCATCGGCGATCGGCAAGAGCTGGGTGACGGATCTCGATGAACTCCGGAAGCTGCGCGACCTGGCTGAAGAGCCTGACTTTCAGCAGGAGTGGATGGAGGTGAAGCGCGCCAACAAACGAAAGCTCGCCGCGCAGATCCGGAGGACGAACGGCGTCGACGTTTCGTCCGAGTCCATGTTCGACTGCCAGACAAAACGCATTCACGAGTACAAGCGGCAGCTCCTGAACGTCCTGCACGTGATCACCCGGTACAACCGGATTCGATCAAATCCCGGCCTGAATGTGGCACCCCGAACCGTGATTTTCAGCGGCAAGGCGGCGCCTTCCTACACCATGGCGAAGTTGATCATCCAGCTTGTGAATTCAGTCGGCAATGTCGTCAATAGTGACCGGCGCGTGGGCGATCTTCTGAAAGTTGTCTTTCTTCCCAATTACAACGTCTCGCTGGGCGAATTGATCTTTCCGGCTTCCGATCTGTCGGAGCAGATTTCGACCGCGGGGACGGAGGCCTCCGGTACTGGAAACATGAAATTCGCCCTGAACGGCGCATTGACGATCGGTACGCTGGACGGTGCCAATATCGAGATCATGGAGGAAGTGGGTCGGGAGAATATTTTTGTCTTCGGTCATACGGCTGATCAGGTGAATGAAATCAAACGAAGGGGATATCGGCCCCGCGAATACTACGAACGCAATCCCGAACTGAAAGAGGCACTGGATATGATCGCGAACGGCGCCTTTTCGTCCGGAGATCAGCATCTATTCCGGCCGATCGTTGAAAGCCTGCTTGGACGGGATACGTACCTGCTTCTCGCGGACTACGGCGCCTACATCGAAGCGCAGGATCACGTCGACCAGCTCTATCTGCAACGGCATGAGTGGGTTCGTAAATCGATCGCGAATACGGCCGGTATGGGCAAATTTTCGAGTGATCGCACGATCGCGGAATACGCGCGGGAGATCTGGGGGATCAAACCCGAAAAAATCGACAAACTCGACCGTCGGGAACTTGTGATCCAGAATTTCTCTGAAATTCTGCGGAAAGACTAAGCCACTTTTGTCGCTTGTTCGGCGGTCGCGATCGGCAGAACCATGACCGGGCAGTCCGCCTGCGCCAGAACCGGACGGAGCACGGTTGCGTTGGGATAATCGCGATACCAGGGCATCACGATGAGATCGGCGGGAATTGCTCGCGACGTCTCGATGATTTCGGCCACCGGCTCGCCCATTCCGAGAACAAGGCGGATTTCGATCGACTCGGGAAGGTTTGCGAGCGCGCGTAACCTTTCGATGAATTCCTCCTGCCAGGCCCGGATACCGTGTTGAGGCTGGTCGAGATAACGGGGAATCGGGAGCGCGGCCCTTTCAGGCGTTTTCCAGAGATCGCCGTACGTGGGGACGTGAAGGATCGTCACTCGCGCATTCTTGGCGTGAACGATGCCGGCGATCGGAGAAACCGCGGCGGCACATTCCGCCGAACTGTCCTGCGGCAGGACCATGTGTATCGGTTTCCAATGATCCCAGGCGCCAGGCCTCGCCTTGAAGGGCGTGAACACGATCGCGCACCCGGCCCGCTGAAGGACGGCCTTCGAAACCGGGCCGAGACCCCGGACCTCCTCGCGACCGCTCGCGTTCATGGGCATCACGATGATTGAATTCGGGTGTTGCGCGGCAAAGCGCGGAATCATTTCGTCCGGGGGACCGGGTACCTGCTCGATTACGGCATTGCGGATCTGTTCCCTGCGGAGATGCAGGTGTTCAATGAGGTCGCTCGCGGCCTCGAGTTCATCAGGGGCGTGCACATAGCAAATCGAAGCACCCGATGCCTGGGCAATGGTTGAAGCTACCGGGATCACTTCTTTCGAGGCCTCGCTCTGGTCGAGAGGAACATAAACCGTGGGTAAAAGTTTGTGGGGACTCATGCGACCTCCTGCCATCCGTCTGCAGCCCAGGTCCACTTTCGGGTCTGTTGCGGGTGCAGGAAAATAGTTTCCGCTCCCCCCAGCCGGACGGGAACCTCGAGCCAACCCTTGTGCGTGATCTCGACTCCTTCATTCGCGAGCGAAATGGATACCGGTTGACCTTTCCAGATCACCTGGAATCGAAGTGCCTTCCACTCCGGCGGCAGTCTCGGTTCAAGAGAAATGCCGTGCTTACCCGCGTTCATTCCGGCAAACCCGAAAATGGCCGCTTGCCAAAGGCCGCCCTGGGCGGCTGAGTGGACGCCGCCCGATGCATTCCCCATGTTGTTTCTGAGGTCGACTTCAGCGGCCATTTTGAAATACCGGAAAGCCAAATCCAGTCGCCCGAGCTTCGCGGCGATGAGACTGTAGATCGCCGGGCTGAGAGAGCTGCCGTGCAAGGTGCGCTGCTCGTAAAAATCGAAGTTCTCGCGCTTCTGCTTTTCGGAGAAGCGATCCCAGAATAAATGAAGCAACATGACAACATCGGCCTGCTTAATCAGGCGTGTTTTGCCGAGCTTTCCCGTGTCGAGGAAAATTCTGAAATCAACGCCGCCCGGCTGATTGTCCTGTGTGGCCGTGAGGTCTTCGAGGTCGAAATAGCCGCGGAATTGCTCCATCACACCGTCTTCACCGTCGATGCGCGGGCCAGCGAGCCTTTCAGCGACTCGCTGCCAAGCCTGGAGTTCGCCGTCAGGGCCTCGCTTCAGCCGGATCTTTTCTGCCAGCTCATTCCATTTTTCCGGAACACGGTCCGACATTTCGTGGGCAAGCGCAACCGCCTCATTCAGGTTCCAGCGAGCCATTTCGTTCGTGTAAAGGTTGTCCCCGATGTCCTCGTGGTACTCGTCTGGTCCGATGATGTGCTCGATATGGTATTGATGATCTTCGCCGAGTTCGGCGCGGCTGGTCCAGAATCGGGCGGTCTCCATCAGGATTTCCGCGCCGGGCCCGAACAGGAAAGCCTCGTCGCCGGTCACTCGGTAGTATTGCAACAAACTGTATGCGACGTCGGCCGTGATGTGGTGTTCCTGCTCGCCCGTCAGCACGCGAAGGCGCTCTCCTGTTGGGGAGACGAGAAAGCTCGGAGTGGTTTCTTCCCCCGTGTCAGCCGATTCCCAGGCGAACATCGCGCCCGCATACCCGCTCTTTTCGGCATTTCTTCTGGCCCCCGAAAGCGTGTGATAGCGGTACATGAGCAGACTGCGCGCGATTTCCGGTGCCGTGAACGTGAAAAAGGGCATCATGAACAGCTCGGTATCCCAAAAGACGTGTCCGAGGTAGGAGTTCCCGGTCAGGGCACGCGCACCGATTGAGACCCTTTCGTCCTCGGGATTGGCGGCGCTCAGAAGATTGTAACAGGCGAATCGGAGCGCCCTTTCGGAATCGGGGTCGCCGTCGATTTCAATATTCGAAATGGACCAGCGTTTCTTCCATTCCTGCAGGTGGGAACGGAGATGGGTTTCGACCCGTTTTCGGGTCGCGAGCTTAAGGTGATCCCGGGCGTGCGCGGCAGGATTGTTCACGTCACGGGAGGTGAAAATCGTGATCAATCGGTCAATGCGGTACGTCCTTCCGAGTTCCACTTCGAATTCCCAGTGCTCGGCGACCCGGTTCTCGATCCGGCTGATGTTCGGATAAACGATTTCTCCGTTCTCGAGAACCAGTCGGCTGGCGGTCGCGAACACGATCTGCGCTCCCCCTCGATACGCGTAACGGACGATCGCGGGCACGCCCGGTTCGTTCACGGGGCCTGAGACAACCGTTACCTTGACGGGATAGGGGTTCAAATAACTTCGATGCTGGCTCTGATACAAATCGGCTTCGGCTTCAAAACGGATCCGGGCGGAATAGTTCTCCGGAACGAATTTCAACGATTGGACAAAGAGATGGCGATCCGATTGAGAGGCGAGTCGAAAGCCTCTCACGTTGCTGATCCGGCCCTCTGAATCATGATGTTGAAATTCGCGCCACATCATCGCGCGGCTCATATCCAGAACGCGTTGGTTGGAGGCGAGGGTTCCGGTGGTCAGGTCATTTACTTTTTCGCGGTAGTCTTCAGAGCCCACGGACCCGAGAATCTCCATTCTCAGGCGCACCCAGTCGGGAGCCGCGACAAGTCCGGGTACGGTATTTTCGCCCGGAATCATATCGAAAACTCCGGCCACCAGGGTGCCGGGTCCCAATGGTGAGCCGCGCTCGAACAGGGTTCCGCGCGTTCCGGCGTACCCGTTACTGACCGCGAGCAGTGCTTCGATTTCAAGTTCACGCGCCGGATTGTAGCCTGCCTCGGCGATAATCCAGGACGGGTCGCGATGGGGGGACTCGGGAAGCGAATCTTCCTCGCCGCGTTCAATCCGTGAGGCGATTTGCTCGAGAATGGCCAAGGTGTCTTCGTTTTTTCCGGTTGTTTTCGCGAAGGACCAGTCGGTGATCTCACCTGCGTCTTTTGCGCCTGGCGGCCGTGACCCGATCAGCAGAACGTCGCTCGGGTCGAGTTCGTGTGCCCAAATGAGTTTGCGAATGCACGCTTCCAGAGACTCGTGTCTTCCCATCGCGACCGGTTCGCCTGACCTTCGATGTCCTCGCAACGCGAGATCGGGCTCGGACCAGTGGCACTCATAAAGACGGTGTCGAAGGTGCGGCCGAATCGTCGAACCGAGTGGGGGTTCGGTTGAGGGCTTCTGTACACCCGTTTCGGAGAGGGCGATGATCGAAACTCCCAACGTCAGCAGCCGTTCGAGCAGGCGATCGGCTTGCATGTCATTTGGCGGTTCGGTCTTGCCGTTCCATTCGAAAGCGATCAGGGAGAACGAGCGGTTGAGTTCTGTTTCCATTCGTCTGCTCAGGCTGCAATGAGAACGCCAGAAATCCAGGTTTGCGGCTTCTTGGTCCGCGGCTTGCGTTCTTTCGGCACATGGCACGTTTCAAAGCCGTTATTTTGGATCTTGATGGCGTGGTGACACGAACCGCGCGATTGCATGCGGAGGCCTGGAAGCGTCTTTTTGACGAATATCTCGGCAAACGGACCAAAGGCGAAACCAAGCCGTTCGATATCGAGCGCGACTACCTCCTCTATGTTGATGGGAAGCCGCGACAGGACGGTGTCCGCAGTTTTCTGGAATCGCGCGGGATTCATATCCCGCTTGGTAACCACGCCGATTCCCCCGATGTTGAAACGTGTCATGGCTTGGGAAATCGTAAAGACGGCTATTTCAAGGAAATCCTCCGTCGTCGGGGGCCGGAAGTTTTCGAGGACGCCGTCGATGCACTCGAAGCCTGGCGACAAAGGGGACTCAAGACCGCGATTGCCTCATCCAGCAAAAACTGCGCGGAAATTATCGAGAGCGCGGGACTGGAGGAACTCTTTGATGTCCGCGTCGATGGGACGCATCTGCAGCGCTGGGACATGCCGGGAAAACCCGCTCCCGACATGTTTCTCGCCGCGGCAAAGGAACTGGGTGTGAAACCGAGCGAAGCGATGCTTTTCGAAGACGCGATTTCAGGAGTTGAGGCCGGACGAAAAGGAGAGTTCGGGATGGTCGTCGGGGTCGCCCGGAACGGCTCAGCCGATGAGCTGAGGCGCGCGGGCGCGGACCGGGTCGTTTCGAAACTTACAGAGGTGAGCAGAGAGCCCTGAGTCCGATCGTGCGCTATTGTCCGAAGCTGTAAAGAACGCTTCCGAAGAAGTAAGCTCCGTCCATCGAAATTTGCTCGGCAACGGTCGCGCCGGACGGCAAGTAGCTGATTGATCGTTTTTCCACAAAGCCTCCGGCGCTCACTCCCCACTTTCGGTTGAACCAATACATTCCTTGCGCCCCGAAGCTGACATTTCGATAAGAGGCTTCTCCCGAAAGTGAGCCGCCGTTTGTTCCAGAGAGAACCAAAGGAATAAAATAGCTGAACTTCGTTCCCAGACTCCAGCGCTCCGTGAGCTGCTTCCTGATGTCAACGCCAACGGCGCCTCCCAGTGCCGTCACCGTTTCGGAATGGAGAGTCGTCTGTACTTCGCCGGAAACCACTTCGGGGGTGAGCCCCAAATACTGTCTGCCCTCGAATCCGGCCTTAGGCGCGATGAACCAGCCGTAGCGATCTTCATTGAGCCCGGCCCTGTACTTCGCGACGGCTTCGAACGTTCTGCGGTGAAAATTCTGCCGGTTCAACAGCAGAGTCGTATCTTCGCCCGCTAAGCCCAACCCAAGCTGCGGTCTGAACCAGTACTCCGCGCTCAATCTCAGGGTCATGGCGCTCGAAGACGTGCTCCCGCGAAAGCCCATGGCCGGGCTGATCACTTCATAGGTGTACGGGGCCGTCATGAGCGAAAACGCGAGGTAACCGGACGCCTCAGCAAAAATCGCGGTTCGATCCAGCTTGAACTGACTGATCGTCTCCGGTCCGACTGCGCGAGGCTTCTTGTCGTTATCGAGATTCGCGAGTGCTCGGATCGTCCATTTGTACCCGCCCTCGGTGGATATCGCGAAAATGTTGGAAGTGCCCGAAACAAACACGGCCTTAGCTTTCGAGAAATCCCGATCCGAGGCCTTGGCGATACGGATTTCATAAGCTTCGGCGCCATCGACGGTTCGCCATCTGAAAGTGAGTCTCCCGGATGACGGAGGCGGCAACAGGGCGGGAGGGGAAATCGGGACGGGACGCCCGAGCGCACGATGTTCGATCGTGAATTCATGCACCGAGCTCGCTTCACTTGTCCACTGTCGTCCGTGCAAAGAAGAGGGGGACCCAGGAGGGGGTTCGAGGACCGACTTTACGGTCCATTCATACTCTCCCGGCGGCAGAAATCCGAGATCAAGCTGGGTGCCTTCGATGATTCCTTTATAAGTCGATTCAGAACCCCGCTTGACCTCCACCGCGTATTTCGAGGCATTGGGGGCGGTCTTCCAACGGAGGGTGGTGCCTATATTCGGATTAAAAAAAACGAATTCCGCATCGTCTTTGGGTGAGTCGAGTTCTGGAGGCGTTGTCATGACAACTAACGGGGCAAGTTCGCTCCATTTGCCGGGTTTGTTGACTTTGTCGATTCCCCGTACCTGGAAGACGCAGATCCCCGGGTCGAGTTGTCCCTTCCATTTGGCGGACGAGAGGCGCTGTCTCAGTAATTCCTGTCCAGCGCGCTCGATTCTGAGCTCGTAGCCGATGGCGCCTTCGACAACTTCCCATTCGAGTTTCACTTCTTTGGCCGAGGCGTGCGGAGCGGCGCCAATTAAAATCGCGCCCGCCATTTCGACAAGAATTATTCCGCGAATGAAAGAAGTCTTCATCATTCCTCAATCTCATCGGAAGGATTCATCAATTCCTTTCCTCATTGTTTGAGTCTGCTTTCGGCTACGAACGCGCAAATATTTCATACTCGAGTGGAATTATCTTTTTGAATCAATCCCGTGTCGAACGGGACACATCGCGCGAAGTGTTCCGAGCTTGGCTATTATTAAAGGAATGGGGGAAGCTTGGAACGTTTTGCGGTAACCCATCAAATTCGGCTGATATTTGCTTCACTCGCTCTGGCGTGGAGTCTCGTTCATCTATTCGGTTGCTCGAACGCGAACCTTTCGTTCACGCCGATTGGTAAAGGCGTTAATTTTTCAGCGGTCTCCGTACCGAGTAGTACGTTTACGGTAAATAATGAGATTTTATCGCTCACGATTTCGAAAATTACTCCAAGCGGCGGGCCGACCGCGGGCGGAACTGTCATCACGATCGACGGAACAGGGTTCATGGTTGGTGCTACCGCTACAGTCGGGGGGGCGAGTTGTACGACACCAGTATTCGTTTCGCCGACAAGAATTACCTGTAGGACCGGGGCGCACGCCCTTGGTCCCGCTGACGTCGTTGTTACGAATCCGAATACGATGTCGGCGGGATTACCCGGCGGATTTAGCTATCGTACCGCACCGACGGTCAGCGCAGTGAGTCCGGTCAACGGTCCTCAAGGAGGCGGCACTTGGATCACGGTCACGGGAACCGGATTCGCTCGGGGCGTGCGCGCCACGGTCGGCGGGGTGAGTTGCTCGGAACTTCTTTTGATCTCCAGCACGCAGCTCGGTTGTTATACTCCCAGCCACGCGGGGGAGGGGTCTCTTGCAGTCACCGTTACGAACGATGACGCCCAGTTTGGGACGGGGGCAACATTCACGTATGATCAGGCCCCCATGGTGACGAACAAGATGTGCGTGAATACCGCGTCGGCGGAGCTATCAGGTGTGCTTTACGATTCTGGAGGGGCTTCGGGGAATTACATTAACAACAATAACCAATGCGAATTCAGAATTACCGCGCCACCCGGCAAGGCCATAACGTTGAGTTTTTCAGCTTTTGATCTGCAAGAAGGGGGTGATTTTCTCCAGGTCTTCGATGGAACTAATGAGAGTGGAAAGCCTCTCCATGGTGGCGGATTAGGGTTTTCTGGAAAAACGCTTCCGCCCGTACTCCGAGCCCTGAGCGGGAATATGTACATTATCATGAGAGCGGACGAATTTATTGCAGCGGCGGGTTTTGCAGCCTGGTGGTACATGACGTCTCCGAGCGCGCCGACGGCCAATTTCTCATGGGCTGGCGATATAAATGGATCCAACCCAGCGCCTGGAGAACGGGTACAGTTTACGGATCTCTCTGGCGGCTCACCCACGGCATGGGCGTGGGATTTCAATGAAGATGGTGTGACTGATAGCTTCAGCCAAAATCCGAGTTATCTATTTTCTTCGACCGGCACAAAGCGGGTCAGCCTCATTGCCACCAATACTGCTGGCTCCGACCGGACGACCTTTTCTGTCGATGTTTCGGCATACTCGATCAGCATGACGCAAGTGACGAGTACTCGGGCGGCGGGTACCCTTTACGATTCTGGAGGGCGATTTGGTCCCTACAGTGCGCTCTCGGGGGGGGAGGGTTCTTTCAAATTTCTCATCAGTCCTGGATTGGGTCCAATTAGCCTGACTTTTTCCGCCTTCAAAACGGAACCGTATTACGACTGGATAAAAATTTATAACGGAACTGATAGTTCGGGCGAGCTTCTGCACAAACTGAGCGGAACAATTTTACCCGAACAGATCGTCGCGAATTCCGGCTCGATGTATATCGAAATGTTCACGGATGGCACCGTCCACTATGATGGGTTTGAGGCAAGCTGGGAGGCCATTCCGGCTACGGCGCCCGAAACCGAGTTCACGTTCAGCCCGGCTTTTCCACTTTTCCCGCAAGTGGGTGAGGGCGTTTCCTTTTTTGATAATTCAACAAATTTGATCTCCCGATCTTGGGATTTTGACGGAAATGGATTGACGGATAGTGCGGCGCCCAACCCTACTTTCACGTATGAAGCAATCGGCCCGAAGAAGGTCAGGCTAACGGGTAGCAATGCAGCCGGTTCTTTTATTCGTGAAAAAACTGTTTGGGTCGGCGCGAACGTCATGGAAGACCCAGGCAGTTCAGCTATGAGTGATCGTTCAACAGGAATTCTGTTTGATTCCGGCGGTCCTTACGGCGGTCTCTCGGGCTCCGATAAAGCATTTCTGATCAAGCCGGCGGCCCACGCGACTTCAATTACTCTTACCTTTCAGTCGATGGACCTTGACTCAACACAGGATGCTCTCTACGTCTACAAAGGAGAGAATGTCTCGGCGGATTATTATGGTCCGTTTTATGGCGTTGTCTCGCCGGCTTTAATTACGCACACGGGTAGTGCCCTGTACATCTATTTGGACGTGAATTCTGGCACCAGCCGTTCCGGCTTTCAAGCCACCTGGACGTCCACTCCCTGAGCCTCGCTACCAACCCCAAGCCAGTCCGGCGGTCACGGTTCTGTTCGTAACCGCGAGAGGTGAAGTTATTCCCCTGGAATCCTGAATGATCGAAGTGATCTGAAGGTCCGAGATGTCGAGTGAAAACGAGAGCCGGTTGCGCCCGACAGGCTCGCTCCAGGAAATCCCTCCCGCGATTTCTCGGCTCGACATATCAAGAAATTGCATTCCGTCACTGATCGGAGAGAATTTGAAATACGCGGCGAACGCGGCTCCTTTCGCGAACGCGCGCTGAAGGACCGGGAAAAACATAGGCCCACCCACATGCTGATATCCGACCATCGCATCGGCGAATGTGGTGGTGTAATAGGCCCCGGCCATCAGGCTGATCCGCCATGGCGCGTTGATCCCGGGAATCGCATAGCCGACTCGCCCATTGAACCCGAAGAACCGGATCGTCACCTCCGAATATGTTAACGGAAGCGCCGTAAAGAACGATGACATGCCCAAATCCAAGCGGGAGTTCTTAAAACGGTATCCATAACTGGCCTTGAAGGTGAGGGCCTTCATGTTCAGGGGCTGTACATTGCTTTGGGTAAAGGCGATGAGTGAAACACCGAGCCCGGCACTCAGTGAGCCTCCCCACGTTGGTCCCGGTTTCCATTTTTGGGCTATCCTGTCCCATCCTGAGAAGACAATCTCGCCTTGTGCTTTTTCGACTTGTCCGAAAGGACTAATCGCCTGAAAAAGAACGGGCGTTCTTGGGCCACGGAGTGTGACGTCGATCGAAAAACTACCGTCCGAAGCTTGGGGCGTTATACTGGTATCGCGAAACAGCAAGCTCCAGTCGGCGCGTTGAAATTTTCCCGTCAGGGATACGACTACTGAATTTGATTTTTCCTTAATCGAGGAAATTCTTGAGGCTACTTCCAGGCCGAGGAGCTTTTCAGACGGCTTAAACAGGAATTGCGCGGTTTCAGGCGCTCCCGCCGGTTTCGGAGCCGTGGTCGCCGGACGAGGCGCTACGGGCACACTCGCAGCTTTCGGAGCCGCGGTCGCCGGACGAGGCGCGACGGGCACACTCGCACCTTTCGGGGTCGCGGTCGCCGGACGAGGCGCGACGGGCACGCTCGCAGCTTTCGGAGCCGTGGTCGCCGGACGAGGCGCCACGGGCACACTCGCACCTTTCGGAGTCGCGGTCGCCGGACGAGGCGCGACGGGCACGCTCGCAGCTTTCGGAGCCGTGGTCGCCGGACGAGGCGCCACGGGCACACTCGCACCTTTCGGAGTCGCGGTCGCCCGATGTGGCGGCGCCCCCGCTCCTTGTGGTGATACGAGGGCACTCAGGCTCATAAGCCCGAGAACCAACGAAGTTATTCGTTTCACAGTTCCAATTGTAAAGGAATCTACGGGGTTCCGCAAAGCTTCCAGCAATGTTTCCAATTTAATGGAACGCCGACGTTGGACCTAAACTGGACCTAAACTGGAATGGACGGAGTCGCGATTACCAGGAATACTGGAGTCATGATCCGAACGGTCTCAAGCTCAACCGGAGCTTCGCTCTCATGGATTGATGCCGTCAATCCTACGACACCAGAACTCCAGGACCTCGCCCAAAAGCACGGGCTTCATTCGAAGTTGCTGGAAGACTGTCTGGAGCCTGAGCATCTTCCCAAGGCCGAAGTCCTCGAGCAGGGACTGGGGCTCTTTCTCATTCTTCGTGGAATGGATTCGCAGGCAACGGCGGCTGCTGACACCGTTCAGAAGCTGACTCGTAAGCTCGCTATCTTTAAGGCCGGCAATACTCTGATTACCATTCATCGCGTACCGTTCCGGTTTCTCGAAGAACTTGAGCAAAAATGGACCGGGGCGCAGAATCCGATCGCCTTTATTCCATGGCTAACTGACTGCATTAATTCCGTAATCGCGGGTTACGAGAAGCCGTTTGATGATGCGGAATCGGCGATCGCCCAGTTCGAGCACATGCTCTTTTCGAATCGGGATGTGGTGGTGCAGCTCAAGGCTCTCCATCGGCAGAAAAGAAAAGTATCGGCTTATCGGCAAGTGTTTTGGCACACGCTTTCGGCGCTCCAGAAGGTTCACCCTGAATCTCCGTCGGAGGCACCGTTGCTTCAGGATTTGCGTGAAAACGCGGAAGCCCTTCACCAGCACCTCGATCGGATGATCGAGGAGATTAATTCTCTGGTGCATGTCCAGCTCGCGATGGCTTCGCACCGCACGAACGAGACCGTCCGATTATTGACGGTGTTCTCGGTTTTTTTCCTGCCGCTGACGTTTCTTGCGGGTGTTTACGGAATGAACTTTCGATCCATGCCCGAACTTACTTGGAAATGGGGCTATCCAGCCGTGCTTCTGTTCATGCTCGGGATAGCCGGCGTTATTTACGTGTGGTTTCGGAAAAAAGGTTTCTTAAAATAGCAATCAGGGAATTCATTGCAAGCAACAGCGATGCCTGACCGTTGAATCGAATACGCTATCGACCTGTGAAACATGGCAACCCGAGCCCGCAGTGTAGGTCACATCGAAAGCATAGGCTTCATTTCCTACGTCGTCATAGGTTTCGAGCGCAGATGTCCGTTCGGCATTTCCTGAGGGGCGGGTGAAGGCGTTCAGTTCGCATGCCATCATCCATTCTTCCATGCGACAAAGCCGGGCGCGGGGCGATTTGTTTGCACAATCCAGAATTGCAGCATTCCAGGAAGCTGCCGGCCCCTGCGGCGCCGTCGAAATACAAAAAGCACCGTCACCGGCAGTTCCCACGAGTGAGTAGTTAAGCGGGCAACTGGTTCGTCCACTTGTCAAGGTAAACGGAACCCAGCTCGTGCCGTTGAATTTCAGCAGTTGTCCATCGGTCGGCGCCGTCGCCGAAACCGGTTTGCCTTGAATCTTTGCGACCGTAGGTGTGACGATCGAACCCGTTAAATCACCCGCGCTATTCAAGGCGGGAAGGTCGGCGGCAGCTAAAGCTGTTTGACCTCCCGTAACCAGACCCTTTGTATCGACGTTCACCTTGACGAGAGTTTGCGCGGCACCCAGCTTATTTGCCAAGGTGAGTGTGAAATTGTTCGAAGCGTCAAAGAACAGCGGCGCATTCGGTGCGACTGCCGTCCGGACTGAAGTATCCAACAAGGCCCACGTTTTATCTCCTCGGTAATATTTGGTCGCGTCGCTCGTCGATATTGTGGGTTCTTTACTCGCGAGCTGAGTCTGAATATTCGAAGTCACTCCTGTGAGGTATTGGGCTTCGCTAGGTACGGCGGTCACCTTGGAATCTACGTAGGCTTTTGTGCAGGCTTGATTGTTCAGGGTTGGGTCACCGGGAAGGAACAGCATTCCATTACCATCGAAATAGCTGAAAAGGGTGCCTCCCGCACTCCGCGTCTCAAAGAGATTCGCGGTCTGACCCGCGCTGCCTTGCACGATCAGCCCCTTGGCTCCGCCCGAGGTCGTGACGTGAACTTGAGCGGCGGGCGCGGCGGTGTTGATACCGAAGGCGCCGCTTCCAGCATTGCGAGCACTGGATGACACCTGGACGAAATCCGCGGGTGCTTTTCCCTGAAGCGTTTCGGCAACCCAGGCCTGGGGCGCGCTTGAGATCACTTGATCCGGCGCGAGAGTGACTCCATCCACGGTGATTCGGAGGTATCGGGGATCCCCGGCGCTGGCAGTATAGCCCGCCGGACATTGCTGACTTGTTCCGATAGGTGCCGCTCCGTTGTTAAAAATGGCCGCCATCGAAAGGCCGAGATCGCCGCCCGTTCTCTTCTCATCACCCGTACCGGATCCCACCTGCGTCGAAAAGGCCCCTCCAGTCAGGCTGACGGAGGGTTGCTGTTCTTCATATAGAACACAATCGTTTGGAGAAAGAATTTTGAAATTCATCGCTACCGGGCCGGTAAGAGGGATGTCGCTCGCATCGAGAAGCTGTCCCTGTACGGAGAAACCTTGCGCGTTTTCTGCAGCTCTTACGGACGAGGTGATCAACAAAGCCGCAAGTACAACTAAAAAAGCTTTGGTCATCATTGGACACCTCCCACCACAAGCGAACGTAAATAAATCCCCGAACCGGATGCGGCTTTTGAAGAAACGGGGCCGATCGAAATTTTGCCGTGAATTCCCCCTCCGCTTACTGCTCCTCCCCCGAGTCCAATCGGAATTTTCGGGTTCCCTTGAGGAATCGGGGGAAGGGGCGCGGCCGGAGTTCCGGAATCTTCGACGTGTGAAGTGAGCGCGGCACTTTTGAGGCTACGAAAATCGATGTTGGCGTTGGGCGTCAAGAAGCAGCCACCTAGCCCGAATGGAATCGTAAGTATGGTAAGGAAAATATACGGTTTCACTCCCGACGTACCTCTTTATTCAATAATATTTGGAATGTTCACGCGCGGCCAGAGTGTCGAAACGGACACAGAAAGCAGAATGCTTGCATTGCTTCGTAGCGCTGTCATTTCAGATACACAACTGCTTGGGGAGCTTTGGCATGAAGGGTGCTTGGCAATTGGCGTTCAGTCGGGACACATAACTATTCAACGCCGAGGACGCCGTGTTTAAAAATTATCTTACCTTTCAGATTGCTCAAAGTTTCGATCGTTCCTGCCAGGGTGCCAAGCTTGAAGGGGAGATCAGGGAAAAGCTGATTCAGAGTTCACGAAAAATGCTCGAGCATTTTGCAAAGAGTCTTTCGGCGAAGGACGCGGGAGACGAGTACAAATCACTTCTGCTTGCAGTGCTTTGCCTGAACGACTGCACGGACCTACTCAAAGAGCACGAAATCAAGATTTTCGAACTGGACGGGAGAATAGAAGTCCTTAGTCGCCGGCTGGAGCAGCTCTGTGCTTCGGCATTCGCGGCCACCGAAAAATCCGTGCGGGTAAGGCCCATTCCTCTCGCGAGCTAGTGTCCTGAGTCAGTAATAACGTGATAATTGAAGAGATCATTTTGACTCGAATCAAGGAGCGAGGAGGGACGCATACTTTTGGTCTGCGAGCGACGAGCGACACAGAGTCGAATCAAAATGATCCTTCCCGAAGGGCCGGAATCTTTTGTCTTTCTTCTTCGTTGCTCAAAGCTAGCAGGCAATAAGCCTGCGTCGCTTTTCGCGTCTCGAAGAAAAACCAAAATTTCCGGCAATTATTACGTTATTACTGACTCAGGACACTACGGCCTATTCGCCGACGTTTCTCGCAAGATATTTCGAAAAATCAGGCTTCGTCGGCTCATAGCCGTCCATCATTAACGGAGAAGAAATGACGAAATCGGCGGTCGCGCGGTTGCAGGCGGTCGGAACATTATAAGCAACTGCAATGCGTAATAGCGCTTTGACGTCGACATCATGGGGCTGTGGCTGCATGGGATCCCAAAAGAAGATCAGACAATCTATCTTTCCCTCCGAAACGAGCGCGCCGAGCTGTTGGTCCCCGCCGAGCGGGCCTGATTTGAGTTTGGTGAGCCTGAAGCGCTTTTCCAGGCGCAACTTCTTCGTGAGGACGTCTTCCAGGAGCTTCCCGGTTGTTCCGGTGCATACGAGACAATGGTGCGATAGGGCTTTGAAATTGAATTCAGCCCATTCCAGGAGATCGGGTTTGCAGTTGTCGTGGGCCACGAGTGCGATCGTCTTTGTCAAAGGGCACCTTCTTTCAGAGACGATTATAGCAGACTCAGAGAACCGAGCTCGAAAAGGCGAATGGGAATTTTACCGTCACCGCGCCACCTTTAGGCGACGGGAACAGGATGCGACCAAGTTCTCCCAGAACGCAATTGTGCAAGGACGGGTGATTGAGCTCTGAGCGGACCACTTTCGCGCGGGTCGCCTTTCCGCCGGGTTCGATCGTCCACTGTAGAACGAGATTTCCGGCGATTCCGGCGTTAGTCAACAGGGCCTTTTCATAGCAGTACTGAAATTTCTGCATGTGCTTTTCGAGCACTTTCAGCAACAAGCTTTCCGGAATCGATCCCTCGCCGCTCATCGACAGACCGCCGCCGGCGCCACCGAGGGCTGAGCCCATTCCGTCACCCGCGTTTGGATCGTAAAGCGCGGCGAGCGAGACTTTTCCTTGGACGTCGTTGAGTGCTTTGCCCTTACCGCCTGCGCCGTAGCCACCCTCGACGCCGGCCTTGGAGGTGATCAGCCGGGCGCTTTTCGTGTTAATCGCCGCAAAGCCTTTGCCGGTCTGGTTCGCGATTTTCGATAAGACCGAGCCGGCCCCGGCCTTGGCAAAAGTGGTCGTGGCGGCGCTGGTCGTTTGGTATTTCGTGTAAGGATTTTTGATCGTCGCTACCGCTGAACTCCGGGACGCGATCGTTTTCGGGCCGAGGGACAGAAATCCCAGCGATTTGCTGAGCCGAGCCTGGTTTTGCACGGCCTGTACGTGCGCTTGGCTGGGTGCGGGTGGCCGCGCGGGGGCGACGGGAGTGGCGGCTTTCGGGGGGGCCTTTGCAAGCGCGGGCGCTTTGGGGGCGGGAGCGGCCTTTTGGGCTACCGGCGGTTTCTTGGGTCCGGCCTTCGCGACCTTCTTCTCAGGCGTCTTCTTTTTGGGCGTCGGTTTCTTTGGTTCGGGAGGTTTCGCCTTGGCGAGTTCTGGCTTGGGTTCCTCTTTTTTCGGTTTCGGAGGCGGGGGAAGTTTTCGCAGTTGTACGACGGCGAGCGGAGTTTCCTCGACCGGTGGTTCCGGGGGCACTGGCTTCGGGATGACGTTGATCCACGTCAGAAAGACAAAAATCGCGAAGCTCGTCACCAAGGATTTTGCGGTACGCTGGAAGAGGAGTGATTCCCGATCGCGGTCAAAGAAGGTGGTCTCAGCGACTTCCGGGGCTTCCGCCGGGAGCGGGGTCTTGCCGATTCGCCACCAGTCATTTCCCGACCGGACCACGATGCTGAGTCCCTCGTCGAGGTTGAATGTTCGGACGAGGCCTGGCTTGAGGGATTCAGGCGGGGTGCCGTGCGGATCGCCTTCGATCGAAACGGTCAGACCGGCGGCGAGCGCGTGAATCTGAACGGCGTTCCCCGTACGCATGAAGCGCGCGACCCGATTGGACCCGACGCGGGCCTGTCCGGAATTCCGGAATGGTTCGAAGTTCAGGAAAACATCCGCGCGCCCTGAAGAAAAAAAGTAGTCAGCGTGTTTCCGTTCAGGGTCGAGATTTGTTCCGGCGATAAAGGCGGGGCGGGCACGCCGGGCACGCTTGATCCTGATCTGTAAGCCGAGGATGTCGATCGGGCTGCCCGTCTCGATCAGATCTTCCGAGATCGAAAGCGGCAGGCGATTCCCGTCGCGGCCGGATATCTGAACGGCCCCTTCTTCCGTTTTTTCCAGAAAGAGAGTGGCCGGATGATTGAGGGGCAGGCTCTCCTCGCCCTCCCAGATTCTTTTGTGCTTCCGGCTCTTGGCCGAAACGGTGACCAGATAATAGCCCGCCATCAGTCGCTCCCCACGACAACGAGTTGCAGGTCACCGTATCCCGCGCTCGCCGCCGAATTCATAACGGTCCGGACGGTCGAATAGGGCGCGTCCTCATGAGCGAGCACCACGACGTGCGTTGTTGAATGCCCGGCGGCGGCCGTGGCTCGAACTTTGACCAAGGCTTCGATAATCGTGAACGAAACCGGATTGACGAGCGCGGTTTTCGATTCACCGAGCTGTTCAGGCGCTATTTCGAAATTGTGGACGCGTAAGACCGGTTTCGTGTCGAGAAGAATCGTTTCGGGGAGAATCTCGATTTTCACGGCTTCTTTCATCTGGCTCTGGTTCATTCTGACGACTTGAGGGAGCACCATCCCCTGCGAAGGCGTGATCGTGGTGATTCCCGTCGCGAAGGTCTTCAAAAGAAAGATCAGGATGATGGTGAAAATATCGGCCATCGAGGTGATCTGGAGCGCCATCTCTTCTTTCTGGTCATCCGAGCTGAGAAATCGCTTTAGAACTTTGCTGCGCATCAGAGCTCCCGATTACTCCCCGACAAACACCCTTGGCATGACCCGCTTCAATTCCTCGACTGCCCGGACCACATATTTGTATTTCAGCCTTGGCTCCGCCTTGATGTTGACTTCGCCGAGCGACGGAAGCTTCGTCTTGATGTTCGAGATGGTTTCGTTCAGTTTGGCGAGATCCCATTCGGGCTTTCCGGCCTTAGGCACGACGGCCGCGATCGGGATAATCACCGATTGTGGTCCGTTCAAGATGACCTTGATGTCCCGGGTGGTGTAAAGTTCGACGTAAACCGAGGGCGGCGGTTCGGCGCTGACGACCTCGGACGGTTCTTCGGTCGTCGTGGCCACCGCGACATCAAGCGTGCTCAAGGAAATGAAGGACGCCGACACGAGCAGGTACGTGATCAGAACGGTGAAACAATCGATGATCGGCGCCAGGTTGATTTCAAAATCCTGGTCATTATCATCCGCGCTCACCGCGCTCATATCACTCTCCGCTTGGCCGGAGTTGCCGGGGGCACGTAATCCGGATCCGAGACGATGATGTCGCGCTGTCTGAGGATCTCGAGGGTTCGGATCACGGTTCTGTCGATTTCAGATTTCATGCGATTGGTTCTGTTCATGAGAAAGCTGAAAATAACCATGCAGGGGACGGCAACGCTCAAACCCCAAAGAGTGTGATTCATGGCCGTCGAAATCCCTTGCGCCAAAAGCGCGGAACGGGCCTGCGGGTTCGCGCTGCTGACGGCTTCGAAGGATTGAATCAGGCCGAGAATGGTTCCGATCAGGCCGAGCAATGTTGAAACGTTGGCGATCATCGAAAGATAGGGTGTTCGTGCTTTGATCCGGTCGAGTTCGATTCCCGCGGCGACGAGGAGGCCGTGTTCCACGATCTCCTGCGGTTGATGGGCGCGCATCAGGCCTTCTTTCACGACTCGCGCGACGGGTTTGTTCTCGTAGCGTTCGCAGAAACTGATGCCTTCATTGAGCCGATCCTGATCAGCGAGCGAACGGATTTTTTCCAGAAATTTGGCTGTCCCCAAAGGGTACCGCATGTACAAGGAAACGGTTCGCTCGAGGAAAATCGAGATTGCCACTAGACCACAAAGAATAATCGGGATCAGATGACCCAGATTATTCATCATGAATTCGATCATTGGAGTCTCCTGGGACTTTCGCTGTTAACTTAGTACGAAGTCTTCAGTACTTCCTGTCGGAAGTTTTCCCGGATTTCTCCAAATTTTATTGTTTCTTTTTCCTCTTTAAGGACGAACATCATCGAAAGATTGCGGCTTTGTCCGTGAACTTTCAGAACTTTTTCTCCCTGACTTTTCGGCTCGGACCTGATCGCCGAGGCTGGGGCGCGTAGTCTGGCAGTTTGCGTATATTTTTGAACTCTTTTGGCCTGGACTGGCTTGGCTTGTGCCGGTCTTCTTGCTTGTTTTTTTTGGGTGGACACCGGACGCGCGGGTCGCGAGCGGCGCGCTTTTGCAGCCCAAGCGTCTTCGGTCACTCCCAATCCAAAAGCGATGAGGAGCAAGCATGAGAAAATCGTGAGTTGCGAGGATTTGGCCACGTTGCGTAAAAATGCAAGTCTTGGACCGCGCAAGTATTTACTTCTAATCGATTCTAAAGGCATCTTAAGCTTTGTGGGGTGACCTGCAGGTGTTGAGTGGTTAGACACTGTTGATGAATTGTGCGCCGATTTTTGTCGCAAAGACAGAACGGTGCTGATTTCAAAAAATGCTCGACAGGCTTGGGTTTGGCTCATAAACTATTTTCCTGTGAAAACAAATATTTGCGGTTTTCGTTCGGCACTGATCCTGGTGCCATTTCTTACTTTTCTGGTGATCGAAGCCAAAGCGGCCCAAGTCGTGGATATTGCTCCGAGTCCCATGGACGGGGTGAACATTGAGGCCGTTGAGACGTACCCGAGTTTTCGTGAACATGGTCTGGGGCTCGGGCTCGGCATTTATCCTTTCAACCCTTACTACATGGGTCTCCTCGTCAATGGGAGCTACCTTTATAACTTCTCGTCGGCGGCGGCCTGGGAAATCGTCAACGTCAATTACGCCTATTCAATTCAAAACGATCTCACGACGGAATTGGCTGACAGGTATTCCGTGAACCCGAAACGGATCACGCGCCTCAATTTCCTTGTTTCGACTACCGGGCATTTCACGATTTTGAATGGAAAGTTCGTGTTGTTGAAAGAGCACATCCGGTACTTTCGAACCGCGGCCATCGCCGGGCTCGGCATGGCGATGACGAACGAGGTTTCAAGCATCGCGCCTCAAATCGGGTTGCGTTTCGAAGTCCGTACGGGTGAAGGGTTTTCCTGGGCCCTCGATGTCAGGGACACCATCGCGATTTCGACCACGACGAATTATCTCACCTTCACCTCGGGGATTAACATTGGGTTGTAGGCGGATTTTTTTCGCGGCGATTTTGTTTGCGGCGGTTTGTTTCGCTGTTCCGGGCGCGACGCGGGCGGCGCAGCCGGCCTGGCAGGCGAACATCCCGGGGTTGGCGAGTGAGCCGAAGGCCTGGTCTTCACTGCTCAACGAGCTTCAGGAAAACGGCTTTCGGGCGGGGACGCTCGCCGCCGCGACTCGAATGCTCATGTTCTTCACGGACCTCCAAAGCAAGGAGGCAGCGTACAAAGCGATTCTCGCGCTCGTCGATCAGGGCTATCCGTTTTCGGTCCTGCCGTACTTTCAGGCAGGCGATCTTTCGCCGTCCGGGGATTATGAATTCGTAAACAGCTACAACCTGTATAAGGCCGTTCTGAACAGAGATAAGGGGCTCGAGAGGTGGGCTAAGCAGTACATGGAAGGCGTGGATACCGCGCACTACCGCAAATTCGTTTTTCTCGAGGCAATCGAGGCGTATTCAAAGAAAGATTACAAGGCGGCGGAGGAGAAGCTCAAGTCGCTGCTGTCCGCCGACATGGGTCCCGAGCTGAAGGCCTTCGCCCGCAAGGTGGCCCGAACTCTTGCGCGAACGTACTTTGATCAGGAGCAGTATGCGAAAGCGCTTTCCATTTATTCGGGGTTCCTGCTCAAAACGGCGCCCATCGATCCGCATGATTGGCTCGAGGCGGCCTGGTGTCTTTATTATTTGAAGCGGATTCCCGAGGCACTCGGGATGCTGTACAACCTCGAGTCCGAAGCGGCCCAGGAAATTTTCAGCCTCGAAAAGTTCACTCTGCGCGCGTTGATTTATCGCAATCAGTGCGCCGTCAGCCCGGCTGATCTTCTGGTTCAGAGCTTTCAAAAAGAATACGGCGATATTATCCGCGGGTTGAAACGGGGGCGACCGCTCTCCGAATTTCCCAAGCTTGCCGCGCTCGAAACTTCAGCGAGCGGGGAATTCCAGCAGATCAAGATCACTCTTCAGTGGCTGAATCAGGAGCTTCCGCTCGTGAAGAAGCTTTCGAAGGAGGTCGCGAGTCTCGCCGCTTACGTTTATAATTCCGAAATTTTGATGCTTAATAAACGCGTGAAGCTCTACTCGACCGCGGCTCTCGAAAAAGCCGCCGTCCGGCTGATCATGATGGACGAAAACCTGAGATTTCTCAAATTCTCGGTTCAACGCGAAAAATACAATCCGGACACGATTTTCAAGGCTGATCCGGCGACGGCCCTTCCCGCGGCCGTTTCGGACGAAAGGAACGTGAAGATACGCTGGCTCCAGCACGGCGACTTCTGGCGTGATGAGAGATTGAATTACGAGGGGGCGATACCGAACCGATGCTTCGACTGATCGCCGTTTTTTTCACTTTAATGGCCGTGTCGGTTGCCACTCCGGTGTTCGGGGCGGAGCCGGTCCGCGCCGAGGACTTTGACGAGGGGGACTCGTCCGGCCAGTCATTTTCGGACCGGTTGTCCAGCGCCCTCGAACGGACCGAAAAGTCGATCAAGCTCGCGCGGGAGCAGATCGTCCAGAGTCAGACCGCGCCGTTTCTGCCGCAACTTTACATGCAGCTTGCCGAGCTGCTCTCGCAGAAGTCGAACACCCTTTATTACATGAAAATGGAGAAGGACAAGGCGAGTTCGATGCCGGACGTTTCGGATAAGGCCTTTTCGCCGGTGATCCAGGCACAACAGGAGGCCGTTTCCATTTACCGGCTCCTTCTTCGCGATTTTCCGGAATTCCCGCGGCGGATGCAGGTGATGCTGCGGATGGCGACGGCGCTGAAGTCAATCGACGAGACCGGGGAGTTCATAAAGACCAGCTCTGAAATTCTCAGGTTGTACCCCAATTCCGAGGACGCGTTACGGGTGCGGCTCCTGCTCGGCCAGCATTATTTCGACAAGCGCCAGGACGATATGGCGCTTCAACTCTTCCTGCCGGTGTCGCGATCCGGGTTGGTTTATGAACGCAATCTCGCCAAGTATCGCATCGGCCTCATTTACATTGCGAAAGATAAATTCAAGGACGCGCTCGCCTTCTTCGAGCAGGTCGCGCTCGATTCCGATCTCAAGGAACAAAAAAATCCCTATGAGCTTTCGTTGAAGAAATCCAAAAAGGCCACCCGGGCTGATTTGAAGCGTGACGCGTTGATCGATTCGATCCGGGCCTATACCCGTGTTCACGAAAAGGATCCGGATCCGGTGCCCTATTATGCCCGGCTTGCGCCAACCGAAGCTCATTTTCAGGAGGTCATCGAAAAGCTCTCGCTTCGCTATATCAATCTCAAGAAGTACAGCATCGCCGTGAAGCTGCTTCGGACTTTAAGCGAGCGGACGGCCGATCCGAAGCGGATCATCGGTGTTTATCAGGAAGTTCTGCTGATGATCCCGCTCCACGATCGAATTTCGATACCTTCGAAGGAAATTCAATTTGTCCTCGAAAAGTACAATGCTTGGAGTTCCTTCTACGAAATCCCGAACGCCACGAAGACGCTGGCCTATAATTTCTTTGAAAAGCAGATCCGGGATTTCGGGACGACCAGTCACGGCTATGCCAAGGGGGAAAAGGACGCGGCCAGGCGGACAAGTTATCTGACGCGAGCGCGTGATTTTTATCTGGTGTATCTCGGCTATTTCTGGAATTCGCCGAACGCGGTGAAGATCGGGACCAATCTCGCGGATGTGTATTATGCCCTGGGTGATTACTTTCGCAGCGGAGATTACTATCTCAGGGTGTTTTCGGGTGAGTTCGGTCAGCCGAGGGACAAAAAGCTTCTCATCGAGAACGCGATCCTGTGTTTCGAAAAGAAATCCAATTACGGTTTTTTCGAGAACCTTCGACTGCGCGGTCTGTTGATCGACGCGATCAGCCGGTACATGAGCTTCGATAAAAAGAAGCAGTCCGATTCAAAGCTCGCCTTCGCGAAGCTGAAGGCCGAATACGATCAGGGCTTCTTCCCGGAAGTTCTCGAGAGTTCGTTCGATTACATGCGGCGTTTTCGGCGCTTCCCCCAAGCGGTTGAAGCCGGTGAGTTGATCCTGGACCATCTGAACACCCGAAACGATTTCGCCGGGCTGGAGAATTGGACGAACCGGATGCTCGGGCTGAAGGTCCCCAACCCTGCTTTCAACAAGAAGCTGGCCTCGATACGTCAGACTGCTCGATCACGATCCTTGGGCGAGAAGGTGAAAAGCCTCGAAGGCTACGATGCCTTCGCGCAAGGCAAAGGCTACTTGGCCGCCGCGCTCTCAATCGGTGACCAGCGCTTGAGCAGCGAGGCGCTCAAACAGGCTCTTGCGCGGAGCAAGGCCGAGCGGGACATCTTGACCTTTCTCGAGGCCGCCTCGACCATGGCGCGCCACGAAAATGACCCGAAAAAGAAAGCCGTCATTCTCAAATCGATCGCGCGTGAAAACCTGCGGGTCACCCGGTTCAGAAGCGCGATCCAGAATTACGCCGAGATCGCGCAAAACCCGGCTTTCTCGACGGAGGACCGGCGGCAGGCTTTTGAAGAAGGAATCAATACGGCGCTCATGATGCGCGACTGGAAAACCGTTCAAAGCTCGACCGCCGGCATCCGGGGTCTTGAGATGAGCCGTGAACTCAAGACCAGGGTTCGCGAGCAGATGGGTGATGTGCTCAGTTCGCCCGTCAAAACGCCGCCCGAAGTTGCTGAAACCCTTTTCAGATTGGGCGTGTCCGACGAGTCGATGCTCGCGCTTTTCAAATCGCAGTACAGGCTTCCGGCTCCTCTCCAGGCGCGAATTCACAATGAAGCGAGTTCGAGGTGCAGCAGCCAGAGCCGGCAGCTCTTCTGCCGCTGGATCAATCTGCAAAGAGCCGAAGGTCAGATCGCGGCGTTCACAAGAAGGCTCAAAGCGGCGCCCCGAACCCTTGCCGGTATCGAATCCGTTGCCCAGGAGTTCGCGGTCGTGAGCAACGCATTACAGTCCCTTGAGGGGAGCGGAGACCCGCTGCTTGAGACGACACTCTCGATGACGAGTTACGGCACGTACATGGATTTTGCCGACTACCTGAAAAAATGCGCCTCGGCCAATCCGGAACTCAGGGCCATTCTTTCGCAGAAGGCGGAAGAGTCAGTGGCGAGCGCGAAATTGTATCAGAACCGATGTCTCGGGATCGGAGCGCGCGACGTCGCTTTGCGGCCGAAATTGGAGTTCTGCCGCCGAGGGGAGACAAAGACCGTTCGTGAAGCCCTGCAGACGAAGCTGCTTTCTCCCGCAGATGGCTCGACGGGGGATCCGTCGGATACCGAAATCGACGATTACCGGCGCATTCTGTTCGCCGAAAAGGCCGACGGACAACGAATGATCGCGCTCGCGCTCCGGTATCTGAAAACGGGCTCTTTTCATCACGCCGCCGCGACGGCAAGTTACGGGATGTCGCTCTACCGGCCGGAGGAAGCGGAGTTCAAGACGATTCTCGGTTGCAGCCTCGTTGAACTCGGAATGTTCGGGGAAGCCGCGTATCACCTGCGTACCCAGAGCGCGGTTCCGGGAGCGCCGAGGCTTCGCGAGGAGTGCTCGAAGCGTCTCTATTCGGCTTGGGGGGACCTATGAAATTAAGGCTCGGAGGAATCGCCTTCGCGTTGTTTCTGAGTCTTTCGGCGCTCGCGGCGACCGATTCTCCCCCGGATGATATACTTTCGGAATTTCCCGGCTTGAAACAATACCTCTTTCGAGAACCGGACACGAATTTACGCTTCGCGATGGGCCTGGCGCCTCTCATGATCATGAATAACAAAGCCGGATTTTCAGCGAATCTCTTCGAGCTTCATTGGATGAGCCCGACCTATGATTGGATGATTTTCGGCGCTTCCTACGGGACGACGTTCTCGGGTGATCCGCTTTCCAAGATAAACGCATTCACCTTTCGCACCATTCCTAAATACCGGTTTTCGACCGTTTTCAGCGCCGGCTTGCTGCTCGGTTACGAGTTGGTTTCTTTTCCGGAGGTGAAAGCCAGGCTCTATAAGGGGACGCTCTTCAGTCCGGACGAGGCCTTCTCGACTCGCGGAATGATTTACGGCGGAGCTCTCTCCGAAAATTTCAAGCTCGGTTCCGGCTTTCAACTCAAGCTCTCGCAGATGATCTACCGGCAAAATTACGATCCGACGGGAACTTCGAACGGTTGGCGGTATTTCTACGCTGATGATCAGCTCAACGTCGACAAGACCCTGATCGCGCCGGGAATGGTGTTCCTTCTCGAGATCTCCGTTCTTTATTAGTTCACCGTGTCCGCGCGTACACATGGCGTGAATTGTCCGTTTTCTCCAAACCGTCTACTCCTTAAACAGGATTGAAAAAAAATCAGCTTAAAAATCGAAGCGTCATTCATGGAGTGAATTTTGCTTCATATTTGTTCGGGAAAAAAGGGGGAGTAGTGTCTGTTCGTTCGAGCTTAGCGCGATTTTTACCTTTACTGCTGCTGTTTGCCGTCGCTTGCAGCAAGTATGACCGGCTCGCGGAGCTGGAGCACCGGTATCCGGTGCTTCAGGAGCCCGCCTACGTCGAGGTGAACTTTTGCGCCGAGAAAGCGGGTATCATCCGCACGAAAACGAAATACATCTTCATCATCGACAAGTCCGGCAGCAATGAGCAGAACTATCGGATCGATGAGGACGGAAAGATCGTCGAACCGATCGAGATTCTCCCGGAGCTGGCGACGGATCGGGACGGGAAGCGTCGTTACCAGCAGCTCATCGAGTTTCTTTCCAACAGCCCTGCAAATGATCCTGATCGTTACTACAGTCTGATTAACTTCAGCACGACGGCGAGAACCGTACGGGGCTTCACGTCGAATCGTGATCTCTTTCGGACCACCGTTCAGAACGAACTCACGAATCTCCTTGATGAGGGCGCGACGGATTACCTTGCGGCGATCGGACAGGCTTATCAGCTCATCAATGCCGATATTCTGGCGGCCAAGACGGCCGCGATTGCCGATCCCGACAACAAGGTGAGTTCGACTTACCTAATTGTTTTCGTGAGCGACGGATTTCCGGTTCTTTCTATCGACACGACGCGTACGCCTCTTGTTCTGAACGCCCAGCAACCGTCGAGTATTATCCAGAAGGTCAGGGATGTTCTGGCACTGCAGACCGACAACTCCGATTTTGTCGACAGCATCAACCTGTTTACCGGCTATTATTTCGTGACCGGTAATGAAGACACGGCCGCCCGACAACTTCTCGCGGACATGGCCCGTGCCGGGCATGGTTTGGCTTACACCTTCGGCGGCACCGAGCTGATCGATTTCAGCTATTTTCAGGTTCCGGAAAAGCTTCTGAAGTACACTCTTTCAGAGATTATCGTCACGAATCGTTCCGTCCTTTGGTGGAATGGTCGGCAGGTCACTGATAGTGACCGCGATGGTTTGCCGGATGAAGTCGAAACCGAACTCGGGTCGGACCCGCTGAAGTCGGATTCGGATGCAAATGGCGTTTCGGATTATGTCGAGTACAGAACCTCCCCCCAGAGCAAACCGTGTGCTTCCATCCAAGGCGGGCGTTGTCAGACGGCCGGAGCGCGTTCCTTTGTGACGCTCATTCCCTCGCTGGGAGGCTGCAGTTCCATTATCGGTTGGACAAGGGTGGGGGGCGCGGTCGTTTTTCGGGACAGCGATATCGACGGCTTGAATGACTGTGAGGAAATGGTCCTTGGGAACACGGCCGGGATCAATGAATTCGACGCGAACGGCGATCTGATCCCCGACGCGCTTGCCTTTCGCAATGAGCTCGAGTTCAAGGCGGGTACTCATACTGCGAACAGCGACGCGGATCTCGATGGAACGACGAATTACGACGAAATCAAATTCGGAATGCCCGCGCAGTTCCCGAATTATCAGCTCTTGATGGCCAAGCCGGTTGATTACGATTTGAAAATCGTGAGTTCCTCGACGAATCAGGATTGCTATCAGCTCAAACTCCTGAATATGCCGGTTCTCGGTCCCGATAACATGATCCGGGTCGAAATGGTCCAGACCACGAGCGAAATCGTGAATCGCAAGTTGTATCGGGTCGCCGAGAAACAGTATTCCGGAAGCTCGAAGGTTCTCGTGATCAACGATCTTCCGCAGGAAGCCGTGGGGGTGTGGAAATGAAAGTCATTTCCATGACTCTCGCGATAACCGCTTGTTGCATTTTGTCGGCCGCCGGCTGCGCGAAGTTCCGCGACAGCTCAAGCCTGAGTCGCCTCGCGGTCTCTGACTTTATTGATCCCGAGGTCGTGAATGTCGAAGTGAAGAACTATTGTCCCGAAACAGGCAGAACTTACAAAGACCTCTTCGTCAGGAACTTGTCGGTTCATGTCGTCCGGGGACAGCTTTCACTCGATAGCGACAAAGACGGCGTTCCTGATTTCATCGAGGAAAAGCGCGGCGATGAACTGAATATTTCGCCTTACAAAGCTGATTCGAATGACGACAAAATCGGTGATTTGCTGATCTATCTTTCGGGAATCGACCGGTTCCAGCAGAGCCGGTTGCGCTGTCTTGATCCGGCCAACAGCGACGGCTCGGCCATTGAATTTCAGGATCCGGGGCTTGCCCCGTCTGATCCGCCACAGTTCCTCGGTCTTCGAAACTGTGAGAAAGAGCAGCTCACGCACACCGACCCTCTTCTTTTCGATTCGGACGGAGACGGGCTCCCGGATTATCTCGAGCTTCGCTGTGGACTCAATGCGAGGGACCCGAACGACGCGCTTCTCGATACCGACGGGGACGGCCTGTCGAATTACCAGGAGTGCAAGCGCCATACGCCGATCGGAGAATCCAACCGGCCCCAAGGTCTCCAAAAAGTCGAATACAAGTACGTCCAGGAGGCGAAAGTCGCGGGCGGAAAAAAATGCTTCGATTTCACGGTTAGCAATATTCCCGTTTTAAACGGCGGAAGCGGCAACCTGATCGCCTTTTACCTCATCGAAATGGATGGCCTGAATAAAGCGCTCCTTTATACGGCGTTTGAATTGCTGGGGCCGGGTTCGGCCGGCAAGACCTTCGTTCTGGAATTCGGCCCGTCACCGGAAGGGAGGTTTACCGCAAAATGAAAAAGTTCAGCGGACTCCTGACCTGTTGGCTCATGCTCCTTGCGGGTGTTTTCGTCCAGGGATGCCGTAGAGACGAGCTGGTGCCCTTGGAAGAGTACCTGATCAACAGGCCGGCTTACGTCAAGGCGGAGGCCGAATTTTGCATGCAGCCGCCCGATCTTTACCGTCAACGGCTCAAATATATATTCGTGGTTGATAAGTCGAGCTCGAACCAGAACCCGCCCGACGCGACCGATCCGTCGGGGTATCGCCGTTACGGTCCGATGTCCACTTTCGTGCAGGATGGCGTGGATGATCCGGGATACACGTATTACAGCATGGTACGATTCGCGACCTCGGCCACGGTAGTTCAGGGGTTCACGGACCAGCGGCTCGCGTTCAGAAGCGTGGTCGACGCGGAATGGAACAGGAATGGTTACCATCAGCCGGCCGACATGGGTTACACGGATTATCTGAGCGCTTTGGACGCGGTTCAGAAGCTGATCACGGATGACGCCAAAGCCTCGATTGCAGCTCTGGACGGCCCGGTCGTGAGTTCCGTTTACGTCGTGATTTTCGTGAGCGATGGAGCCCCCGTGGTGCCATTCGCCGGTGACGTCGACGGACTGATCACCCAGAGTTCGTCCTCGATTCTGGCGAAATCGGAGCGCATCCGCGCGCTCAAGACGGATCCCAAGTTGAAAGTGGCGATTGACGATGTCGTCATTCACACCGGGTATTACTTCGAAACGCCCGATGCGGACGCGCAGGCTCTTTTGGCCGATATGGCCGCGGCAGGTTCCGGAAATTCGTATTCCTTCGGGTCGGGTGCCAATATTGATTTCACGCTTTTTGCCGTTCCTGTGCGCAAAGTCCGGCACATTCTTTCGGAACTTCTGGTCGAGAACGAAAACGCGGTTTGGTGGGACGACGGCCGGGTTCTTCGTGACTCGGACCGGGACGGACTTCCCGATGAAATCGAGAAACGTTTTCAGGCGAACGCGCTCGAGAGAGACAGCGACGGAAACGGCGTTTCGGATTTCGTGGAACTCAGGATCAAGGGCCAGGCTTGCAAGGACCCGTCGTGCTCGCGCAATCCGGCGCTTCGCGATAATTACGCGATCTGCACCGGCCTGACGAGTTCTCCGCCCTTCGGGACCATTCTTTTCCCGGACAGCGATCATGACGGGTTGAACGATTGCGAGGAGCTCATTCTGGGTTCGATGCCGGATCTCTTCGATTCGAACGGAGACGGCATTCCCGACTTTATGTCGCTGAAGGCCCATCTGCCGTTCCTTCCGGGATCTAAGCTGACGTCAACGGACGCGGATTCGGATGGCCTCAATAATTACAGCGAAGTCAAAATCGGGGCTCCTCTTTTTGCCTCGAATGACCGGTTGCTGTCCTTTAAGCCGATGACTTACGAGATGCGGCGACTCCCTTCGAGCGAGGGCGACGAGGACTGCTACCATGTGCAGATCAACGACATTACCGCGATGGGACCTGACAACCGGATTCGAGTGTACCTGGTTGAGAACACGTCGGTGATCGACGACAAGAAATTCTTGAGAATAGCGGAAGGACAGTTTTCCGGGATCGGGGATTATCTCCGATTCTCAAATGAGGATTTTAAATCGATGAATACGGGGGGATTATGAGAAACCTTAATCTGAGCATGACCGTGCTGTTGTTGATTTTCGGCGTGGCTTTGGGATGTAACAACGACCTTGATTTGGACGATATCGTCGCAAGCAGGGAGGCGGCAAGTACGTTGGGGAATCCGGCGCGGCAGCCCAGCTTTAATATTGAACTCACGAAGGGCGATACGCTGGTTTACAGGGAAGCAAGCGCATTCGGGATACTGCAGATGGAATCGGGCAGTGCCTATGCCTTGGATGTTCATTCATCCGTTCCCGGCACGATTTTCAGAATCAGCCTGGACGGAGCAGCGGCTTCGCCGCTTGAATCCGGAAGAAACCTTATTCCCTCGGCCGCTTTTCCGATGCCTTCGATTGGAAATCACTCGTTGCGCGTCGATGCCGAGCTGGATGGCGTTGTCGTGTCACGAAATTACGCGCTCGGCATTTCTTGTGAAGCCGCGATCGCGAACAGCATTGTTTTGAACCCTACCGCCATCGCGGTATCAGCGATTTATCCGAACGTTTATCAGTACACCGCCGGCGTCATTGCCACGGGCGGAATCGGGCCCTTCGACTGTTCCTGGGATTTCAACGGCGACGGTGTTCGTGACAGCGGCTTCGCGAGCTGCGCCACGCCGGTTCGTGCTTACTCGAATCATGTCGATTCCCGAAAGATTAAGACGTTTGTTCGCGATACCGTATGCAATAAAATTCTGGTCGTGGATGTCGATCGGGAGCTGACCGCGCCCCCTTATGCCGCGGTTCTCGGGATGAAATCGAATCTCTATGTCACTGGAACGGTCTCGAGCAGCGCCCCCGCGCTGACGCAGAACCCCGCGGTATCACTCCGGCACCTTTCATCGAATCAACCGGACATTCTTCCGGCCAGGGTCACCTGCAACTACAGCAGAGTGAATGGAAAAGGGACGTTCACCGTAAAAGGTTTGAATACCTACGCTCTGACCTCGTCCAAATCGCATGGCTTTTCGATCACCGTCAGCAATATCGATGACACGATCATCGGCGGAGTCGGCGGATCCATGAATGCGGCAAATGCCGTTCTCCAGCAGGTACAGTTTTCTACCGATGAGTCCCCGGATCTGTTGAACAGGATGGTATTTCAGGGTGGGCAGACCTTTTGTCAGCTCAATTCCGTGAACATGGAACCGAAGGATATCGGCGGCGTTCCTTGCATGAATCCCGGGACTCCGATCCAAAGCAGCTATATCGTGGCCGGCGAGGGGACTTTTCAGTGTACGGGCTTGCCCGGGACGAGCGCTCTCGGGACATCGATTAACGTCACCCAGGGCGCGTTCTACTGCGAGTACCGCTTCGTCGACGCCTGCGGCGGTGGCGGCGGTGGCGGTGGTGGCGTGGACCCCATCAAGCTGTAATGCGTTCAGCGTGAACGCAATCGGCGATAAAATGAGAGGTTGAGTTTCCGCGCGGCATCGAGACGATCGGCAATCGACCCCGTCGGATAAAGAGCGGGGCAGATCGCCGGGCCCTTGCCCGCGTAGTAGTCGCGCACGCAGCTCTCGTTATTCTTGAGATCCCTTCCGTGATTGGAGTAGGTCCTGAACTGCCAGTCATCGGAATAGGCAAAAAAGCAGAGTCCCCAAATGCCGACCAACACCCGTTTGCGGAGTAGGGGCAGTCTGTTGAGAACGGTCGCCCACGCGATGGCCGAGAGCGGCACCAGGAACGCGGTGACTTCCGCGTAACGCGAGAATTTCGACGCGCTCAGGAGTCCTCCGGATCGCCCCAGGGCAAAAATCGCGGCCGCGGCAAGCAGACCGAAAATCGCGGTGAAGAGCTTGTACTCCGCTATTTCGAGCGACCTCCCGGCACGAATCTCGGAGAAGCGAATCGCGGGCGGGAGAATGACGATCAGGAAACAAAGGAGGCCGAGGAGAAACGAGGTGGTGCCGATGCCAAAGCCCCAGGAAATCTGGTTTGTGAAAAAGTTCCAGAAGCTCAGGCGATCAGGCCAGATGATCGAACTTTGATTCGTCTCGGGCAATGAAATGACCCACCCGGCGAGCGAACCGCCGATGACGATCGTCACGGCGGCGGCCTGGCACAAAAAGCGAGTGGAATTCTCCCGGCCCGCGCGAAATCGCACCAATTTAAAGAAGAGCCAGGATAGCAGCAGTACCGCGCAACTGCCCGGGCCAAAGGACATGGAAAAAATCGAGAGCGCCGCGAAGGCCGCGCCGGTCAAAATCCTCCGGCTGCTCTGTTTTTCATCGAAAAGCAATTCGACCGCGATGAAAAAGAAAAACAGGCAAAGGTGAAAGGCCGACTGGAAAGCCCAGTAGAGATTTTCGTGAAAAATCGTTGAAAAAATGAAAACAGAAAACGCGGCGGGAATGCCCGAGTCCATGTTGCCAGGTTGTTTGATGCCGAGGCGGATCACCCACGCCACCATGGCAAGCCAGGTCAGTAGATTCAGGGCGACGTGGCTCACGAGATTCCAGCCATTCAGCTTGTAAAGCAGCCAGACGAGGAACTTGGTCGTGACGACCAGGTGTTCGTTGTGTCTCGCGAAAAGCCAGTCCCAGGTCAGTCCCGCGGGAAGCGCGTCCGGCAGAAGTACCTCCCATTCATCCCAGTACGGGAGATCAACGGCCGAATGGAGGATTAGGAGTACATTCGTGCATGCGAGCGCGATGAGAAGAATCCATGCTGTGCGAAACGGAACGGTTCGGGGAAGCGACATTTGAGTCATTCATCGAGCAACGGGCGGGAAATGTCAAATAGCGGGCGAAAAAAAGGAGCGGCGTCAAGGACGCCGCTCCAAGGGTAACCTGACGTTGAGAGCCGGTCAGTTTTTTCCGGTCATCTTTTTGATGAAGCGGACTTCCCTCGCGATGTAGGGCGTTCCGTCGCTCCGGAAAATATCGTGAAACCAGAGCCGCGGCTCTGTTTTGTACGGCTTCTTCCATGAATCCCAGGGATAGTTCGTTTGCGTCTTTCCGGCCACAAAACCCCAGTTATACGCGCCGATCTTCTGTTCCTTCAGATACGGCATGATGGACTCGAAGGTGTTCTTCATGGGTCTCGCCATGTATTCCGTGCAGACAATCGGCCGGCCGAACTTTTTCAAGTAGTCGACGGCCAGCATCACGCGGGGAAGCGGGTCATAGTTGTGGAAGCTGATGATGTCCGAGGCTTCAATTTCGTAACGATGAAGCTCGGTGAAGGTCTCCGGCTTGCTCCAATCCGCATCCCAGATCGCGACGGTCAAAGGCTGGCTCGGATTGATTTCGCGCGCCCAGGTGAAGACCTTTTTCAGGAGCATCAGGGCGTACATCTTCTTGTCCAGGAGTTCCACCGGACCGTAAGAATCGACGTTGGGATTGCCTGGTTCATTGTAAAGGTCCCAGATCACGACCCGAGAATCGTTTTTGTAGCGGTCAATAATACCCTTGATGTAGGGCTCGAGCTCGGCGTGCCGATCCGGATTTCCAAGAATCTCCTTACCGGGGCTCTGGACCCAGCCCGAGTTGTGTACTCCGGGCTTGGGGTCGCGCTGTTTGCCGAGCGCGGGGCTCGGATCCCAAACGTCATCAAGCAATACGAACATGGTTTTGAGATGATGCCGGTCGGCCATATTCAGGTATTTGTCAATTCTTTCCAAATAGCCCTTCGGATCCTGCTGCCAGACGAGATGATGCAGGAAAACGCGCATCGTATTGAATCCGAGCGATTCCGCATATCCCAATTCACGATCGATCGTCTTGGCGTCGAACGTTTCCTTCTGCCACATCGCAATCTGATTGATCGCCGTCGAGGGCCCGAAATTGGCGCCTGCCAGCCAGGGTTGTTCGGCGTACCAGGCGTTGGCCTTCTCCGCGGACCACTGTCCCGCGCGATCGGCGTCGGGAGCATTTGCCCCGCCCGTCGAGCACGCGACAAACAGGACTGTTGCCAGCAAACTGCATGCGTAACGAATCATCGATTTGTCCTTCCTTGTTTTATAGCCCGGCCCCGGGTACTAGCACCGTGGCTTTCTCGTTGGTCTGTTCAGAATAAAGTTTCGCGATCTGATCGGCGACCCGCCTTCCTTCACCGGCGCGGGCCAGGGCGACGATCGAACCTCCGAAGCCGCCGCCGGTCAGCCGGGCGCCGAAAACCCCGGGCTGCGCGGCCGCGATTTCGACGAGCACGTCGATCTCGGGAATCGAGACCTCGTAATCGTCGCGCATGGATCGATGGGATTCGCCGAAAAGCCTGCCGACCGCCGCGAGATCTCCGGCTTCCAGGGCCTGGACCGTGCTCAGCACCCGCGCGTTTTCGAGAATGACATGCCGTGAGCGTTTCTGCAGCACTTCGGGCAAAGCAAGGAACGCGGCGGATTTCAATGCTTCCGGTCCCAGATCGCGCAATTGGTTGACGCCGAGCCGTTCGCACGATCGCTCGCATTCCCCGCGTCGCGTATTGTAATCAGCTCCCGAGTTGCTCCCGACGTTTTTGTGGGAGATGCCCGAGTTGATCACGATCAAGTCAGCCCGGTCGAGTGGCAGCGGAACTTTTTGATAGCTGAGGTTCCGGGTGTCGAGAAAGAGCGCGTGTTTCGGATCAGCCAGGCTCGCGGCCATTTGGTCCATGATTCCGACGCGTGCGCCGACAAAATCGTTTTCCACTTTCTGACCGAGCTGTGCGATTTGGACTTCAGTCAGCGGAAGGGAAAATGCGTCACGAAGTCCGCGAAGGAGCGCGACTTCAAGCGCCGCGCTTGACGAGAGTCCGCTGCCGACGGGAACCGTGGAATTGATCCGAACGTCAAACCCGGGCACCTGATGACCCTCGCGAGCCAGAATCCACGTGATTCCCCGAACGTAATCCGCCCAGTCGTCGTTCTTTTTTTCCGAACCTATTTCATATCTGATGACCTTCTGAAATCCCGAGCTCTCGATCGAGACCTGAAGGTCAGATTTTGTTTTCGGCCGGATCTCGACCCTCGTGCTTTGGGGAATCGAAGTCGGGAGCACGAAACCACCATTGTAGTCGGTGTGTTCCCCGATAAGGTTGACGCGACCATGTGCTGATGTACGGATCAAATCCCGGTTGCCCATTGGCTTACCTCCAAGTGATGACGAAGGAACTGAACTGTGAGCAGTGAAAGCCAGTTTACCAAAATTATCTTGGGCTGGTCAAAGATTGCGAAGCCAAATTGTAATTATTCATTGAAAATTCGCGCGACTCGGTTCAACTTGGATTAAATGGAGAAAAAGTATGAACATCCGAACTCTCGTGCCTTGCGCGTTCGTCGCGTTTTGTGCCTGTTCCCATGCACCGGTTATGCAATCTAGTTCAGTTGCGGGAGTCTCGCAGTCTGATTTCGGGAAGACCGCCGACGGAAACTCTGTTGAACTCTACACCTTGACGAATGCTCAGGGTCTAAAGGCGAGCATCCTGACTTATGGTGCGCTCGTGACCAAGCTCGAAGTTCCGGATCGCAATGGCAAGCTCGGAGATATCGTCCTCGGTTTTGACAATCTCGAGGGATACCTTGCCGGTCACCCCTACTTTGGGGCGACTATCGGCCGCGTCGCAAATCGAATCGCGAAGGGAAAATTTACACTCGATGGCAAAACGTATTCGCTCGCGATCAATAATGGACCTAATCATCTGCACGGCGGTCTCGCCGGTTTCGATAAGCGCGTGTGGAAAGCGGAGCCAATTGCTTCGAGCGAAGGTCCTGCGGTGAAGTTTTCCTACAGGAGTCCTGACGGAGAAGAAGGTTATCCGGGAAATCTTGATGTTAGCGTCGTCTATACGCTCACGGCCCAGAACGAGCTGAAAATCCAATATGCCGCGACGACCGATCAGGCCACTCCGGTCAATTTGACGAATCACAGCTATTTCAATCTCGCGGGTGGCGGCGACATTCTCGGTCATGACCTTACGATTCATGCGAGACGGTTTACTCCCGTGGACGAAACACTGATCCCGACCGGCAAGCTCCAGTCCGTCAAAAATTCGCCGATGGACTTCACGAAACCCCATCAGATCGGTGAACGTATCGCACAGCTGAAAGGTAACCCGGAAAAGGGGAACCCCGGAGGTTACGATCACAATTACGTACTCAATAGCGGCACGGGCGAGCTTGCTCCGGCGGTGCGGGTTCGCGAGCCGAATTCCGGGCGTGTGATGGAGATTTTCACGACTGAGCCGGGCGTCCAGTTCTATTCGGGAAATTTTCTCGATGGCACGCTTAAAGGAAAAGGCGGAGTGGTTTACCAGAAGCACGCCGGGTTCTGTCTTGAAACGGATCATTTCCCGGATTCAGTGAACCAGCCGAAGTTCCCGTCGATCATTCTGCGGCCCGGAAAGACCTATACCCAGACGACGATTCACAAGTTCTCTGTGGAATAGCCGGGAAGAAGCCGGCTTCAGCTCTTTTCGAGCTGTTGGAGCTTCTTCTCCCAGTCGTAAGCGGTCTTGCAGATAAACCCGATGTCGTCGTGCTTCGGATTCCAGCCGAGGACTTTGCGAATTTTCTCATTGTTCGCGACTAAAGTTGCCGGATCTCCGGGACGTCGTCCCGCTTTTTCGACTTTGAATTCGGCTCCCGAGGCCTTTCGAAAAGCTTCGATCACTTCCTGAACCGAATATCCGTGGCCGTAACCACAGTTGAGTGAACAGGAAGGGCCGCCTTCTTCAAGGTACTTCAGCGCGAGGAGGTGTGCTCCGGCGATATCCTCAACGTGAATGTAGTCCCGCACGCACGTTCCGTCCGGAGTGGGGTAGTCCGTTCCATAAACTTTGAGGTGGGGCCTTTTCCCGCAGGCAACCTGACAAGCCACATTGATCAGGTGGGTGGCCACATGCGGGGCTTCGCCGAGCCGACTGTCCGCACGCGCTCCGGCGACATTGAAATATCTGAGCGCAACGTATCGGAATGGAGAACTCTGCGACAAATCTTTGAGCATGTACTCTGTCATCAACTTGGAGCGGCCATAAGGATTCACGGGATCGAGCGGAGAGTCCTCGGTGATTGGAATTTCCCGCGGATTCCCGTAAACCGCCGCGGTCGACGAGAAGATCAGCCTGCGAACGCCTTGTTCATGACAGGCTAAAACGAGCGAAAGCGATCCCGCCGTGTTGTTGGAATAATATTTCAGAGGTTGAGAGACGGATTCCTCGACTTCGATGTGCGCGGCAAAATGGATGACCGAAGTAATGCCATGCTCTTGGATCGTCTTTCGAACGAGTGCGGAATCGCGGATGTCGCCCTCCACAAGTACCGCTTCTTTCGGTATCGCCCAGCGATGGCCCGAATAGA
>Ga0208375_1000442_pt1 | contig 60582 bp, 50 predicted proteins | sample RifOxyD1_FD_184038 | JGI IMG/M metagenome (GOLD analysis project Ga0208375, IMG submission 184038) | Soil microbial communities from Rifle, Colorado - Rifle Oxygen_injection D1 (SPAdes) | ecosystem: Environmental > Terrestrial > Deep subsurface > Rock core/Sediment | place: Rifle, Colorado... | reverse complement strand
ATGAAATGATCATTGCTTTTTCAATTTCTGCTGCATTCAAACAACCATCGGCAACCGTAACACTTAGTGTTGTCGAAGCGCCAATGAATCCACTTTCAAAATAGGGATTTGTAACATAAACGTAAAGGGTATGAACTCCTGCCGGCAAGCTGCTGAGATTAAGCGTTTTTGTTTCAGTTTTCGATCCGCTACTTACTGAACTCAGTGTGAAAAATTCTTTCACTTTGGGAACAGCGCCATTTTCAAATGAATCAAATGTCCCTGTCGCTTTATTGAATGAACTTTCCACGGCTTTTACATCGTACACTAATAATTCGGGAGTGATTGTTTCCGTTCCGGTATTAATCAGATCTAACGTTACGGCAGCCGTTCGCGTACAGGTGAGATTATCATCATCTAATGAAGCATTTTCCAAGTAAATTTCCACATCTTTCTTGACAACGTTAAATTTGATGGTTTGTGTTGTTGCATACTCCTCGCCAGCGCCTAGCCAGCTGAAATATTTGCTCCAGAAATCATCATACCCCACGTTGATTTTCAGATCAAAGGCTGTTCCTGTGAAATCAAACGGCACTTGAAACGTGAACGCATCTTTTCCTTGTTCCGCTGGTTCCAAAACCCAATCCTGTCCGTCACAGGTAGCAGCGCCGGAACATTTTCCCTGATGATTCACAAAGTCCGTTCCGCTGGCGACATTCGCAGAAGTTTCCACGTGGCCAAGTTTCTTGTTGAAATTATTAACGAAGTCAAAAGCGATGGTAATCTTCTGTCCCAAACTGGCGTTCGTGATGTTCTCAGCAGCTTTTCCATCCATGGTTACATTTTTCAGTTCCAGTGCCGGCTGCACGGTAAGATTAAACTTTTCTTCTGCTGATTTGTTTGTTCCGTCGGTCACGATAACTTTTACTTCCGTAGTCCCAACGGCTTTATTGTCTGGTGTTCCGGTGAGAAGCAATTTATTTGTCCCATCCACTTTCAGCCAGGAAGGAAGCGTGGAGGCGCTGGTATCAATGGAAAGGGCGGATTGATTTGTATCAATGTCCGTCGCATTTACCAGCACACTAAAGGCAATAGCTTCTGTTGCGTTTTGATCAGGAAGAGCCGTAACGGCCGGCGCATCATTGACAGGAGTTACTTTGAGGGTCATGCTGTAACTCAAAGCAGAATTCTGAAATCCATCATTCACGGTAAATTGGAAAGAGTCATAATTGTCCCCTGATCCATCTTTAATTGGAACAAAGATAAGTTTTCCTGCGGTAATATCAACTGTGGCAATAACTTGATTTAGTACCACTGTAACATTGTTTAGTTGGAGAGAACCGACAGAGGGGAGGGAGGATATTTTAACTGATGTAAACGTATTATTTTCTGTATCAGCATACTTAAAATCAGCAGCAGCAAATACATAATTCACTTCTTCCTGCGTGGTTACGGTGTTGTTCTCTGCGGTTGGTTTTTTATTGTTTGTGGCATTTGGCGTGGGAGTTGTAAAAATCGTCCATTGCGCATTCCCATCGCTGATTCTTCCTAAAGATTGGTTTGCTCCCGGCGCCGGTTGATTATCGGAAACATTCCCATCATTAAAGCTGCCATACGTTACCGTATCTGTTTCTGATCCATTGGTGAGGGTGATGATATCTCCAGCATCGTTCAGCGCAAATGATAAACTATCCAAGAAGAGATATCCTTCCGCAGCAATATTCAATCCATTGAGCGAAACTTGGGAAGCAGTTCCGTCTTCAATCGTCCATCCGGTGAGATCTTGTCCAGTGTCGCTGTATAATTCAATCCATTCGTCAACAGCTGAAAACTCGTTAATCGATACTTCTCCTAAGGCAGCTTTCGCTGTTACCAGAATAAGTACTAAAATGAGTATAATTGTTACTACTTTTGTTTGTTTCATTTAAACACACCCCGCAACATATCTTTTCAATCTGATTATAATCAGTCTGATTATAATTATCCTAAACTTTTTTACTTTTATAACATCATTCATCTATTCTCTTTTCACGGATTCTCTTTTTTATTTTCTCTTGAGGAGAATGATGAAAAATAAGACGATCACGGCAGATACTAATATAAATGCAATGATGAGCAAAGCAACGACCACGTCAGAGGTTGTATAAGGATCTTCAACGGTTTTGACAACGGCTGCGGAAATCTCATTTCCTTCGCTTGAAACACTTTTTTCTGCTGTTGTGGTTGTCGTCGTGCCAGCACCAGCGATTGCTGCTGCTGATGTGTTTTTTGTCTTTTCAGTTCCATTTTCAGAGGAAGTTTCAGAAGTGCTTGTTTCCTCTGCAGCGCAGTCTTTCACTACAAGATCTACTGTTTTTTTGTCATTCGGCACGTCAAATTCATAAAATGCTGTTGCCAGTATCGGATAAGTCCCTGTCGTTACATCGTTAGCAACGTCAACAAAGAACTGGATCATATCTGAATTATCATTGGAGGACCCTCTTGCTAAGTTGAAAGAGTATTGGGAATTGATACCTAAGTTGCTATTTTCAATGGTGAGGCTGGTATGTTTCTGGTTGTTGCTGCCATAGTTTGTCACTTTCGCGGAAAGTTGTACTTTCCGTACACAGCTGACTTCTGCCGGAGAGACCGTAAGGCTGTCAATCCTGACATCATTCTTGCGGCGTTCAACTTCCATGGTTAATTTCCAGTTTTCTTCATAGGCAGCTTTATTGTCGTCCTTCCCTTCTAATTTAATGTCCAGCGTGAAATCATCATCATCAACATCCAATGGAACAATAAACGCAAAGGTAATCTCCTGCTCTTCATTGGCTTTGACGTCATAACTCTCTTCTTCATCGATATCCTCGCCAAACCCGCTGTCATCAAGCTGGAGGGTAATTTCTCCATCAATGTCCCCTTCATCATAATCTTCATCAAAAAGATTTTCCAATGTGAATTTTAATTCTATTTCATCTCCGGGCATTACGTCTTTTATAGTTTCATCTTCTTCATCGATTGATTTTTCTTTGTACCCGTTAATGTAGACATCAAGCGTTTTAATCTCTACCATGGGCGCAACATCAGTTTTAAGAGGATGTGTTGATGCTTGTCCGGAAGCCGTGCTTACCTTTAAGGTTGCTGCATCGTGTGTGCCTTGGTCAACATTGACGGGAGCTTTTCCGGAAATAGTGACATCCTGGCTGGCATTTGCCGCAAGAGTAAGAGATGCGGGACTTACACTAAAAGTATAATCAGAAGGCACGTTCTCAAAACTCAGCGTAATATTTTCCGCAGCATTCCCATTGTTGGTGAGTTTTACGGTTTTATCAAATGAAACAGTCTTGTCGTTGTCTTTAAGCTTCTCGTAGTCAATAGGTATCGTCAAATCACTTGCGGCGACGTCCACAGCTGCTGCGGCTGACTGAATAAGAATTCCAACGAGCAGTACCACCGCGAAAATTACATGTAATTTTGTCTTTCCTACCATCATGTTTTTATTCTTGAGTAGTACTCTTATTTAAACTTTGTGGTAACTCAAATAACGAGTTGCCAATTAAATAACTTTTTGTTAAACAGGTATTTTATTTATTTGTTTAATCTCCTGTCTATATATATTTTGTAATTGAATAGAATTAATTATAAACTAATAATATATGGACTTAAATATTAGATCCATCAGTAAAAAATATTAGATCCAGTAAACTTATATATTTGAGATATTAAACAACTTCCATAGAGTTAAGTTAAAATTAAGTAGAAGCGCAAATAAAAAATCTATTTGCTTCCCATATAAAAGAATTTTTCTATGGAAACATCTGCTTCTTTATAATTGCCTGAACGGGGATGCGCCGGTGAGGCTGATTCTTTATTTTCAGCAGATGGGCTATCTCGCCGTGATTCTTCTCTTTTAGAAACAACATCATTGACAGTAGGTAAATTCTTATAGGCAAGTTTTGTTCTTACATCAGCGACTTCCCGCTGGAGGGATTCCATCTTTTCCTCAAATTCTTTTATTTTTTTTACAAGAAAAAGAGTATTCTTTTCTAAAATTTCAGAAACCTTCTCCGCTGGCAATTCTTCAGAGCGCCTGGAAGGTATATCATGCCTCTGCTCTTCTACTTTCTGCATTGTTTCTTTAATAGAATTATAATCTTCCGTGACCCGTTCGCGGAAAATTTTTTCCGCCTGCTCGACAGCTTCACGCCGGTCTGCTGCCAACCCCTGCTTCATTAGATTCAGGGCAAGAGTATTTATTTTTTGAATTTGTTCAACATCCATAGTAAACTCCTTTTGCAAATGTAAATGCTATCGAGAGAAAGAAGCTTCCCAGTTATATTGTTTTCTATTCTTGTGGATATAGTTTTCTATACATAATTAGAGTTCCAACGAAGAAATGCCATCTCACGCGAATCCGCACTGCCTCAAGCATGCTAAAGTGTTACACTGGTTAAATTGAAAAAATACTAAAAATGAACCAGAAAAAAATAACTTTCTTTATCCACACACAAGCGGAACACTAAAAGGCAATATTTGAGCTGTCCCCAAATATACCAAAATAAAACCGCCAAGCAGTCCGATAAGAAGTCCAATAATAAAATATTTAAATTCAATTATTCCTAATTGACCTCTTTTTGACATGATAAAAGAGAAGTAGTAAACCTATATAAACTTTTCCATTTCAGTCCTATTTTTAGAAACATTTATAAATCAATAGGTAAATCTATATTTAAATATAACGGTGATAGTTCTATAAGAGACGGCTCGAAAAAGGAGAATTTACTATGATTCGCAAAACGCTTAAAGAATGCCCAGAATGTGCAAGCCGAAATATCTTCCGCGATGTAGAGAAAGGGGAAACTATCTGCCGCGATTGCGGCTTGGTAATCGAAGACCGCATGGTTGATTTCAGCCAGGAATGGCGGGATTTTGAAGACGATCGTGATGGTTCTAAGCGGCGGACAGGCGCACCGACAACACAAACTCAGTTTGACCAGGGGTTGGGGACAGAAGTGGGAACAACCGCTGATTTCTACAAATTAGGTTCTGAGAAAGAACGAGGAAAATTTTTCCGGCTGCGAAAGTGGAACATCCGGATCAGCACGGCGATTGAACGGAACTTGAAAGTAGCGTTGGCAGAATTAAAGCGGGTCAGTTCTTTTCTTAAGCTTCCTCGATCTGTGGAAGAAGAAGCGGCTCGAGTATATCGTTTGGCCGTGCAACGAGGTTTAGTCCGCGGACGATCTATGGAATCAGTCATCGCAGGTGCATTATATGCCGCCTGCCGGCGCCATGAAATTCCCAGGACTTTGGACGAAATGGGAGAAGCGTCTGGTATTGAGAAAAAAGAAATTGGACGGACGTATCGTTTTGTCACCAGAGAACTTGGAATAAGCATCCGGCCGAGCAATCCTGCTGATTACATCCCGCGGTTTGCCTCTGCCTTGAAATTAAGCCCGGAAACGCAGTCCAAAGCCGTCGAAATTCTGGAAATGGCCCGTGATATTGAATTGACATCCGGGAGAGGGCCAACAGGCATTGCAGCAGCAGCTCTCTACGTTGCAAGTTTAATTCATGGCGAGAAGAGAACACAACGGGAAGTCGCCGATGTAGCTGGAGTTACTGAGGTAACGATTCGAAATAGGTACAAAGAACTTATTAAGAAACTCAAATTTACCAAGCAGATAGAAAAAACGAAAAAGAAATAATTTCTTAGTGTGGTTTAGTGGGTGTTATCTTTGACCATGGTCAGAATAGATTCATACATCCGGGAAGTTTCATTAGAAGAAGCACTTCACATGCGGGAAGACAGCGTAACGGCTCAAACAAGCGGTGATTACCCTGTATCTTTTATCACTTGTGAAAGTCAACCTCTCATCCATATTTTAGCATCTAAAGAAGGATATAATACTTTTTGGTACTCCTCACTTTCTTCTACAAAAGCGTATCTTCCTTTTTGTATTTTTTATCATCAATCAAAATATGATCTGCCGATGAATTTTGGTCCTCATGATTTAAATTCAACAGTGACTCTTTTTTCAAAAGATGTTTTTGTCAAAGAACCTCTTGGTAATTTTCTTCATAACTATGATTCTTTTGCTGAATTCTTACACCAATTGGATATCAGTCCGAATGCTCTTTTGAAAATTGAAGCTCCTCATATCACTCTATCCTGGTCGAAAGCATCGAACGTTTGTGTTCCAAGAATAAATGTAGGTGTTGACAATGAATATGATCTTTCAACTCAAATAGCACATCTCTTGTATCAATCGTCAGTATTTTCTTTTAGTGAAGATGATTACGAACCGATAGTTGCCGCTGTGGCTTATTTCACGAATAAAGTAGTTTTCCAACATCCTTTGCACTAAAAAAATTATATTTCCACAAATAATAAAAATTTTAAAAATAGTTGCTCCCAAAATGGCCCCTCCTCTCATTATTACACATGGTGAAGATCCCGATGGCATTATTGCCCATGCTCTTCTGATGCGTGTTTTCTCGGTAGATGATTCCAGAAATAATCTTTTTGTCCGTTACGATCGAATTGAAGATGCATTTTTACGAGCTGTACCTACTTCAAACGGAACGGATCGTGTCTATATTGCTGATGTTGATCTCAATCCTTGCTTACGGAGTGCGGGTGGACACGAATATGCACTGTTAGAACAACTTGCTGGAAAAGCCGACGTTACCTGGTTCGATCACCATGAAGGAACCCGTGAACACAAAGACCAATTGAATAAGTTAGGAATTACAGTTGATCATGATCCAAATAAATGTGCAGCGTTATTAATTGCTCGATACTATGAATTGAAAGATCCATACGATGTAAAACTTTCGAAAATAGCGCAGGCGCATGATTATAAAAATGATTGTAAAGCATCAAAGAATGGTCTCCTTGGGGATCAGTTGGAAAAAATAATTGCTGTGGCGAATGCATCACTTGATTATGAAACACTGCATGAACTGTCCGGCTCATTGCGTGATGGGACAGTATTTGACAGGAAATATAATCTTCTTCCTCAATGGCAAGAACGAGCCAATGAGTTTGATGTGAGAAAAGAAGAAGCCTTTGCTGAGTTACAAAACAGTGTGGAGGTTGTAACGCTTAACAATTATAGGGTTCTCTTTGGTCAATCCTCGTCACTTCTTTCACAAAAGCCAGGGCCGTTCTATCTTCGACGGGAGTTTTCCAATGCTGCAGATATTTTTGTGTGCTTATTTAAACCACCGGTACGAAATCATCTTGTGCTGATAAATGATGGCATTTCATTTCCCCTCATACCATTTCTTCAGCATATGGGCGGCGGCGGCCGCGGATCTGGCGGAGGCTTTACTTTAGATTACGATATAACCTCGAAGAATTACGAAGAAGTGAAAAAGATGATTCTTTCCAAAATGGAGCATTATAATAAATCCGCATAATTATAATAAATCAGCGTAATCTCGTGCTAACGTAAAATATTGTTGCGCTTTTTCATTTGCATTCCTTTTTTCATCATCGTTCAAGTTTTGATCGTCATACGTAAAACAATTAATTTTTGCTCTGATATACGCCCGATAACATTTATAGAAATTGAGAAGTGTTGGAATATCTTCATCGTCACTTAATCTTTGATATTCTTTGATAAAAAGTTCAGATAACTCTTGCTTGTTATGAAAATCAAGGTCCATGGCCATGAACGCGATTTCTGCAATAATGTCAGAACACGGAAATCGTTGATTAAATACAATCCCGTCAAATATTAAAAGGCCATTTTCTGTTATAAAGATATTTGCAGAATGAAAATCTCCGTGGCAGTGTTTGATTTTGTTTTTCGCGATTCTTTTTTCAAATAACTCTTTGTTTTGTTGGATAAACTTGTTTATTTTTTGCTGTATAAACTCAAAATCAACTTGTGAAACAATGGCGGGTTTATATTTCTCTGTCTGCTCAAAATTTTCATTCCAATTGAATTGAATCATATCAATCCTTCCGAACCCAGAGATCTCTTGACTGGTTGGCGCGATGTGATGGAATTGGAAAATCTTTTTGGCAAGTTCTTGAATATGTTTCATTGTTATTAGATTTTTTGCAAGTAAATTATTCATTGTTGCATCTGGATCAACTTGTTTCATTTTGATGCCATACTCAATGATCTTTCCATCCCCGTTAACGGTGATAGCACCATTGGTATTCTTTGTGATGCGCACAGTCCCTAAATATAATTCTGGAGAAATAAGCGAGTTGTACTTTACTTCTTTCTCGCATTGATCTTTTCTTTTTTCTAATGTAGAAAAGTCAAGAAAGCCAAGATTGAGGGGTTTATTTATTTTATAGGCATATTCTCCGGTAAGAAAAACAGCTGACACTGCGGTGATAATTGTCTTTGTGTTTTTCACTGGATGAGAATACGCTGCCGGTTGTTGTAAAGCATGAAGGATCGTAGAGTATTGTTCCATAATCATTTTTCCAAACAAAATCTATATAAATCTTTAGAATTTAGTATCTAGTATGCCCGATCCAGGTGATAAAGTTAAACTCGTAGCCAAGCAGGAAACTGTAGAAGGAATTCTCATGCCCAGTTCTGATGCGAATGTCGTCCTGCTTAAATTAGATAACGGGTATAATGTTGGTTTTGAGAAAAAGGAAATAACCAAGATGGAAGTTCTTTTGAAGAAAAATGAGAAAAAAGTACAGGAACGAAAAGTAATACAAGACGAAAACCTGCCAATCATTTCCATCTTGCATACCGGGGGAACAATTGCCTCCAAGGTTGATTATCGGACCGGTGGTGTTGTCGCCAGTTTTTCTCCCGCAGAATTGGTAGAAATGTTTCCTGAACTGCAAACGATAGCCAATATAGACTCAGAATTAATCTCGCAGATGTGGAGCGATGATCTACGTTTCGCCCATTTTTCCCTTATTGCCAAAAAAATTGAAGAACACGTGAAGAAAGGAACGAAAGGAATTATCATCGGCATGGGGACGGATAATCTCGCAGTCGCCGCAGCGGCATTATCTTTTATTGTTGAAGCTTCTCCCGTTCCGATTATTTTTGTCGGCGCACAGCGTTCTTCAGACCGGGGAAGTTCTGATGCCGCGATGAATCTGGTCTGTGCTGCCGAGTTCATCACGAAAACAGATTTTGGCGGTGTTGCCATCTGCATGCATGAGACCGCTTCCGATGAGACCTGTAGTATTTTACCGGCGGCAAAAACGTATAAACTTCATTCTTCACGGAGGGACGCATTTAAGCCGATCAATACCGATCCACTTGCCAGAATTAATTTTAAAACCAAAAAAATTGAATTTATTCAAAAAGAATATCCCAGAAAATCAGCAAAACTTATTCTCAGGCCAAACATGGAAGAAAAAGTGGGCTTGTTGAAAATCCATGTGAACATGTTTCCGGAACAGTTTGAATTTTTTGCAGACAAGAAGTATAAAGGGTTAGTCATTGAAGGAACTGGCCTCGGACATACGCCCGGTCAGACTCCCAATCCGGAAGCAGCACTCCATAAAAAGATCTATCCTGCAATCAAAAAACTGATTGATTCGGGGTGCATTGTGGTTATGGCCACGCAATGTTTGTTTGGCGGTGTTAATATGAATGTGTATGATAAAGGCCGTGACTTGTTGCATCTTGGTGTTATTCCAGGGAAGGATATGCTCGCCAATACTGCTTTAGTTAAATTATCGTGGTTGTTAGGGAACTACTCGAAAGAAGAAGCAAAAAAAATGGTGGGGGAAAATCTGCGCGGAGAAATTAATGAACGATTGATGTTTGTTGACGAGTTCATAAAAGAATAAAAAAAGAAGGAGAGTTAAAGATGAAAAAATTAATTATTTTTGGTTTGTTATTAGTCTTAACAGTCTTTGCGGTTTCGTGCACAGCTCCCATTCCGGCGGAGAAGCAATGCACTGTCGATGCAGACTGCGAGCGGGCGACGTGCTGTCATGCGAATGATGCCGTGAATACTCAATTTTCTCCTGATTGTACCAAGATCTTATGCACGGCGGAATGCGTTCCTGGAACTCTTGATTGCCAGCAGGGAGAAATAAAATGCGTTGCTAATGAATGCAAAGCAGCAATGTACGGATAGGAGAAGCACAAAAGTTGAAATGCAGTTGAAAATAATGGCAGTTGAAAAAAAAGAGATAAAAGATGTTATCCGTGATTTCGTGTTTGGCATGGAAGACGGTCTCGTCTCCAATTTAGGGTTAGTCCTTGGCGTGTATGTTGGCGGTGGCGGCACGTTTGCTGTGGTATTAGCAGGACTGGCAAGTATGATCGCCGGTGCCTTTTCCATGTCTGCAGGAAGTTATCTCTCAGCAAAGGCACAACGGGAAGTATATGAACAGGAAATTGCGGCAACCAAAGCAGAGCTGGAAAAGAATCCAGAACAATGTATCCGTGATGTGAGAGAAATACTGAAGCGCGAAGGGCTGGGGAAGAAAGAAATTGATGCCATCGTAAAAAAATCTCCCCGATACAAACACCCTCAATTTGTCTGTAATTATCTTATCCAAAAAAAAGTGGGCATTTCCCAGGAAAGATTAGAAGTGCCTCTCAAAAATGCCTTGGCGATGTTTTTTTCTTTTTTGGTCGGTTCGTTATTCCCTGTTGTCCCTTTTATGATCTTATCGAACACAACAGCGGTTCTTACGGCAATTATCTTAACTATTCTTGTTCTCTTTCTCGTCGGCTCGGCAAAAACTTTGTACACCAAACGCAACTGGTTTAAATCCGGCATTGAAATAGTCTTAGTTGGTTTAGGAGCCGGCGTGCTGGGATATCTGGTTGGCTTCGTTATAAGGATGTTTGGGTAAATTTTTAAAGAACATATTTTTTCTCATTTCATGAAACAACTTGCTCTCGCTTTTTTTTCTCGAGATACGGTAACAGTAGCGAAAGAATTGCTTGGAAAAGTAATTGAGGCTAATGGTTTTCGGGGAAGAATTGTCGAAACCGAAGCATATGGTGATGATAAAGCGTCCCATGCTCGAACACGGACGGAACGAAGCGCCGTTATGCATGATACCTATGGCCATGTTTATGTCTATTTAATCTATGGGATGTATCATTGTTTAAATTTTACGTCCAGCAGAGAACCGGGAGCAGTGTTGATCAGAGCAGTTGAGCCGTTGAATAATTTTGAAGTATTGCAACAGAGGAGAAAAACAACTACCCTAACAAATCTCTGTTCCGGTCCAGGAAAAGTATGCCAAGCGTTTGCGATCGATAAAAGTTTTAGTGGCGCAAAATTAGGGGGAAAAATAAAAGTTTTTGATGACGGCTTTGTTGTCAAGAACATGGGAAAGAGCAAGCGCATTGGCATCAAAGAAGATGTTCATTTAGAATGGAGATTCTTTATTGAAAGGAATGAATTTGTGAGCAGAAAGTAAAGTAAAAGTAATATTTTTCAAAAATAACTGTAAAAATTAATAAAGAAACAAAGAAAATCTTTTCTCATGCGGGGGTGGGAGAGCGGCCAAATCCGCTAGCTTGAGGGGCTAGTCCCTTAGTGGGTACGCGTGTTCGAATGCCAGTATCCTAGGCGAGATGGGCGGGTTACAAGTAACCCACCGCGACGATTTGGTCTGGTACGAAAGTCACGTCCCCCGCATTTTATCCAAAACTATATAAATTAAAACCACTTCTGCACTCGCCATGAAAGAACAATGGGAAGTAATCCAGGAAGCAAAAACCCTTCCTACATTACACAATCCTCTTTTTATCGAAGGGCTGCCGGGAATTGGCAATGTCGGCAAAATAGCCGTTGATTTTATGATTGAGGAGTTCAAAGCCGTAAAATTGTACTCATTTTTCTCGTACCGCTTTCCCCATTCGGTATTTATCAATGAACAGAACCTTATTGAAATGCCTAAATTAGAATTATATTACAAAAAATTTAACGGCAAGAAGAGAGACTTGCTTCTCTTGGCTGGGGATATTCAGCCCATTGATGAGGAGAGTTGTTACACGTTCTGCGAACGGATTCTCGATATTGCTAAACAATATAACTGCACTGAAATAATTACCACGGGCGGCATCGGCCTGCAAAGCATTCCCGAAAAACCGCGGGTGTACTGTACGAGTAATGATGCTCGTTTTTTGAAAGAGTACACCAAGAAAGACTTGCCCGTTGAGAAAAATATTTTTGGCGTTGTCGGGCCAATCGTAGGGGTTTCCGGCATTTTCCTGGGATTAGCAAAGAGACGTAGAGTGAAGGGTGTTGCCCTGTTAGCGGAAACTTTCGGTCATCCCATGTACTTGGGCATTAAAGGGGCGAAGGAACTGTTGCGCGTCCTGGAGAAGAAGTTTAATTATGGAATCGATATCAACAGAATGAGCAAGGAAATTATTGAAGTGGAAAAAGAACTGATGAAGAAAACAAAAGAGTGGATTTCTGAATCCAGAGCTGGTGCCAAAGGGCAGAAAAAAGAAATAAGTTATATCGGCTGATTTATGCTCTATTTTTACCCCCCTTTTTCTTCGATACCTGAACACAACCTTTATAAATCATCAGACTATACTTCTCCCGATGTATAAAAAGAGGTACAAGACAGATGTAGCTAGTAGTATTTCTAGTGGTATTCCCCATCAAAAACGTGGCCAAGTGACGATTTTTATCATTCTGGGGATATTGATCGTTCTGGTCCTCGTCTTGGTGATCACGCTGCGAAAAGAGATCGCTATCTTTAAGCCGGAGGAAGTTCTCCCTCTTGAAAAAGGACCCGTAGAAACACTGGTCTCCCGCTGTATTGAAAGCATAGGTGATGAAGGGCTTATCAAAATGGGATTGCAGGGGGGATATATTACGGTTCCAAATGAAATCTCTGCAGATGCCAGCCTGCATCTTAGGACTTCTCCGTTTACGGTAATTCCGTACTGGCTGTATGGGCAAAATACGAACATTCCTTCCTTACTGGAGATGAAGCAGGAGCTGGATTCTTACATTGAAGAACATCTTCGTTCTTGCGTTTATTCCGTGGTGGAAGCGCAAAAAACATATACGTTTGTGGAGAAAGGAGAGATCATTGCGGATACCGAAATAACCGAAAATAAAGTCCTTTTCAACGTCCGCTGGGATGTGGAAATTCTCGATGAAACAGGGAAAATAATCAGCGAAGTTCTTGATCACGTTGCGGAATCGTCCATTAAACTGAAAAAAGTGCATGATACGGCGCGCCGGATTATCGAATATGAATTACGTGATTTAAAATTAGAAGATCTTACGCAGGATCTCATTGCCGTGGAACATCCCAAAATTCCTGTTACGGGGATGGAAGTGGGTTGCCAAGAAAAGGAATGGGCGATCGCTGATGTCAAAGAAACGCTTAAAAATATGCTGCGGGTGAATATCCGCGAATTAAAAGCGAAAGGAACGGATTATGTGGAATTTCCCGAATCCCTTCCGTACTACCAGAGCCACTACCTCTGGGATCTTGGGGATGATTTTCTTCAGCCCAACATTGCCGTGTATTTCAACTTTGAGGATACGTATCCTTTTTCCTTTGACGTCCGTCCGCGCAGCGGCTCGTCTCTGAAAAGCAGCCGCCTTGCCGCGGAAAGCGAACTGCTGCCGTTTATCTGCATTCAAAACTGGAAATTTGTGTATGATGTAAGCTACCCGGTGGTTGTTGAGGTTCGTGATGAAACCACGGATTACAGTTTCCGAATGGCGTTCACCGTGCATCTCTCTCGAAATATCCCTGACCGAAGTGGAACTCTCAGTCCGGCCACGACCTTTGTGATTGATCAAGTTGGCGATCAGGAATTTTGCGCCGAGGCGCGTGTCCCCATGGCTTTTTCTACCTATACCCGTGTTGATAACAATGAGGGGGTTTCATTTACCGATGTTGTGGATGATGTTGATTTGACGTTTACCTGTTTACGTTATAAATGCGAGATTGGAAAAACGGAATATGACTTTGCCGGGATGGGCGACATTGCGGCGTATCGAACAAATGTTCCCTACTGTGTGGGAGGAATTGTCCGAGCGGAAAAAGAAGGGTATAAAGGCGACTGGAAACGTGTCGTGACCGAGCCGGATGCGCAGGTGGAATTAGAATTAACGCCTTTGTTTTCCTTTCCAGCTCAGAAAATTTCTGTTCTCAAACACGAATTAACAGGCCCGCAAAACGTCGGGGTTGGCGAGAAATTAACCAAAAATGAAATAGCGCAGATTTCCCTGACTTTTTACAAAGACAACGAGCCTTTCCAAAAAATAAATGCGGTTAGTTCCGCCAGCCTTGATGAGCTTGTTTCCGCTCAGCAAAAACTGGAATTTTTAGCAGAAGCAGATTTTACGTATACAGTTGATGTTACTCTCCTTGACAATGCTGAATTCCGCGGGGGATATAAAGGCAATTGGACTGTGTCTTGGGACGAATTATCAACAGCCAACGAAATGGTATTCCATGTTCTCAGTACGCCAGAAAAAGCATCTGAAGAAGAGGTCTTTGAGTTCATGCTAGGACTGGAAGAAAACAGTATCCGCGTGCCGCTGCCTGAATTACGATAAGGAAAATGTTACGGTAAGGAAAATGCATCCAAAACGATCAGAAACAAAGGGACAAAGAAGAATTGCGCGACAGGCACTTGTTATCTTCGTGCTTTGTCTATTTCTCAACCTTCCCGTGGTGAGCGCTCTGCAGATATCCAATGTCCGTGCGGAAAACATCACGGCTAACAGCGCTGTCATTCGCTGGGAGACTGATGCGCCTGCCGACGGTTTCGTGGAATATGGTCTCAAAAAAGAAACATTGCAGCGCACAGGCGATGCCAATCTGCTCACCGATCATCAGTTTTTGTTATCCAACTTACATGCGGAAACAGCCTATCTCTATAAAGTTGAAAGTGACGATGTTTCTGAGGATAATGATGGTAATTTGTATCCATTTACAACTTTGCCTCCAGATGTAACTGCTCCTTTATTAGAAGCAAGTCTTCCTCCACGAGTGCAGGGAACCAAAATGACTTTTTCTGGGTCATCCGAGCCGGGAGCAAGCATTGCTTTGCTTGTAAATGGCGTTACCTCTGGAACAGCCGTCGCTGACAGTGCAGGAAACTTTTCCTTTTCTGATGTAATCCTTCAAGGAGATCAGAATAATGAGATCAGACTTACCGCGCGTGATGCCGCAGGAAATGAAGCAGTGCTTACTCAAGGAGTATTTTCCGACATCCATAAACCGAAAATCACTTTTGAAAAAATACCAGAGGTTGTTGAAGATGATAGCTTCACTCTCAAAGGAACAATTTCTGAGAACAGTTCCTTTGAAATTGTTGCCAATAATAAATCTGCTGCTCTGGGAGAAGGAACAACGGTTGAAGCAACTATCTCCCTGGAAGAGGGCGAAAACAAAATAACCATTCTTCTTACTGATGCAGCAGGCTGGGAAGCTGAGGAAATGTTTACTCTGGTCTCAGACACGAAGAAGCCATTCATCGATGCGGAAATCGAACGAGGTCATGAGTATTATGAAGGCCGTGCCCAATCCTCAATTCATGGCACCACCGAGCCTGGTTCTATGGTCTTTTTGTACATCTATAAGCCTCTTGGGTACGAATTTAAGCCTGACTTTAAACAAGCCCGTGCCGTTGCCACTGCTGATGAAAAAGGCGAATTCACATTTGAAGATGTCAATTTTGCCAGAACTATTGCGGACATTACCCTAGAAGATCTCGTGCCGAAGGAAGTGCCTCCCGGATTAGCAGAAGTGACGATCTTTCCCATCAAAGAAGTAGCTGAACAGCAGCAGTTTAGTTATTATGTGTATCTCATCGCTGAAGATACCACGGGAAAAACGGATTTCTGGCAGGAAACAGTAACTGTCCTGGCCTGCGGCTCGGGTCTTGATTTTAGTGTCACACCCGGTTTTCAAGGGCCGCTTCGTCTCGTCCCGGAATTAATTGATAATGGCCAGCAAAAAATTTCTACCGTCCTTGAATTTTCTTACAGGGGAAGTGGTGTTGCAAAAATGGCCAATGGAGAGGAAGTTGAGAAAGGATACAAGATAACCAGCATTCGGGTGGACAAGGCCTGCACGAAAAGCATGCAGGAAGATGAAGAGTTTGGCATTGGCTGTAAAATTCTTCCCAATGCTCCCCAGACGAGGATTGTTAGTCCAGATGGCGCTTCTGCGTATCTGGAATGGAAATTACATTCATCAGAAGAATTCACAAAAAGCGAAGATGATTTCTGGAACGATTTAAAGAAACGGCGGGTGGTCTTTCCTCTCAAAATTACCATTAATTATCAGGAACGGCAGGGGGATGAGACTTACAGCGGACAGAAAGTGCAGACCACGTGCACGGATGTAGGCTATTTGGTGGACATTCCTGCCAACGTGGAGGAGTTTATTCCTGATAACATTCTTGATGGAAGTATTGATTTCTTGAATGAGACCATTACGGTCATGGAAAAAGTTACTGAAGTTGTCAAGAATGTGTACTTATATACGGCAATTTCCGCTGTTGTCGCTCTTGGTTTGCAGCAAGTTGCGAGATGGGGAAGGATTCTTTCCTCCAAATTGGAATATTATTTTACTGTTGTCAAAGCGGGGAAAGAGGAAGGAGAAGGCTGTCCTCTTAACCAAAATGAACTGTACATGAAGGATACGATTGATGATTGGCAGGGTGTAAAGAACATTCCAAAAAAAGTGGCGGAAGCGTCTGGTGATGAGGAAAAGTTAAAGAAAATTACGCTGGAAGAACGCTGTCCCACAACGGCTGGATGGTGGGAGTTTGAAGAAATCACGAATACTGTATATCGCTGGACGTGGGATCGTGCCTATTGTCGGGAAGTTCCCGCGCGTTGGACGGAAGATAAAGAAGTTGAAGAGATTCAGAAAGTTATTTTGAGCCAGCAGCAATGTGCTGTTACGGGACGTGGAGTTCCACTTCAGAAACAAGAGAATTGCCGGGATTTAGTGCGTCAGAATCCTGCAGCGTTACCATTGTATTATAGCGTGAACAACGTCAGCACGTCCTGCTGGAAGACGGTGGATGGAACACTCTATGTTCGTAAATCGGAATCTTTGGAAACTCCACAAGAAAAAGAAGACACAAAACATGGCATCTTCCGCCTGGTTCCTGTTGGAACGATCTTGGGAGAACTTGTTCCTTCCAGGGAAGATCTCATCGCTTTCAAGCCAGAAGGAGCAGAGGATTATTTTGTGGCTCGTGATCAAACCTGTCAGAATGTATGTTCGAATCCGCGCAAGCCGAATTATAAGTCTGTTGGCTGCGTAGCTGAGGAGTTACAATCCGATGGTACGATTCAAATTAAAGTCAAAGAAGGGCAGTATGCAGCAGGGTACACCAAAGATTGCAGACCTTTTGCTCGCGGCTCTCTGCAATCTTCTCAAGTCCAGCAGCAACCACAAGACGCAGGACAGGTAGCCCCGCCTGGCGGGGAGATCGCGGCAGCAGCGCAGGAGGCTGCCAAAGCTGCTGCTCAGGTAGCTGTTCAGCAGTCCAGCCAGCAGCTTCAATACGATGCTTCCGGCAGGCCAACTTTTGAACAGTGCGTTTGTGAAGGGGAAAAAGAAGAGGTCCAGAAGTATGAAAATCAAGATTACTCGTTACGCACCGCCGAACCTGAAGAAGAGTGGTCTTATCGAGAGGAGCGTATTTTTAAAGAGTCAATTAAACAAAAAGGAACGTATTATCCTGAGCAGCGCTATTATGACGGCCGTGATTTCTCCGGCGCATTCGGTGCTAACTATCTCATCGACTATTTCCGTGAAGAGCCACGGGAAGCGTCCATTAAACCGCACGCATCTGATACGGTAATGCCATTTCAAACAATATGCCTGTCCCAGATCTTCAAGCAGCTGCAGATGTGGCAGAGTTTCCTTGTCGGCTTGCGAGGCTGTTTGGTTCAAGCCAAAACCACGGGCGAGTTTGATGCGGGTATGTGCAAAGCATTATTTACGCAGCACGTCTGCGGTTTAGCCTATAAATTCATTTCCCAATTTACCAATTCCTGCAGTCCATCAACATTTGATGATGTGGGAAAAGAAGGAGTGTTTGGCGATGTGGGGACTGTTTTTACCGAAGGCGCTGATGCTGCGGCCACGGCCCTGCAGTCAACAATTGATGATGTGAAAGAAGATTACGGCAATACGGCGTTTAACCAATATTTTAAAGCCGGCGCGCAGGGATTTGCCCAATCCATGTGCATGGCTGCCTTTGGGTTGGAAACTCCGGTCTGGAGTGAGGATTTCCTGCTTGACGCTGCCTATTCCCAGCCTATGCAGTCATCAATTGCTATCATTCCGGCAGAACGGGAATTAAGCACGTATAATCCCGCACGGGGAACGACGATCCATAATTATCAGATTGGCGGGTTCATCATGCCGGGGTGCAATATTAAACGATGGAATGTTAAACTCAAATGTATCGGTCCGGAAGATCTTGGCGGATTTGGTGTGGATCAATCTTGTTTAGGGCAAGGATGCGATTGTCTCAATGCGCAAAGTACGGCCTCGCCATTTGAGTCAGAGAAGACGACGTTACTGAAATCGGAGTTTAATCTGAAGCCGCCGCAATTTTTAGACATTCCTTTGGAACCGATAATTCCTATTGATTCCCATTACCGCTACGATCACGTCATGGTCGAACTGGAGTTGGATCAGTCTGAGAAAGGCAATGAGGATAAATGCTTTGATACGCAGGCAATTCAGCAAGGGAAAGGCGTGTACTATTTCCCGCTCAAGGATGTTTCCCCGCCGGCGCAATTTGAATGTAAAGCAGACCTCGCCTCAGGACGGTATTTATGTCCTGAATTAAGCGGGATGTTTGGTTTTGGCGGCGCATATCTGGAATCGCCCTATGTCACCTGCTGGAATAAGCAGACAGAAACATGGACTGATTGCACGACGCCCAATCTTTTTGTGGCCGGTGATGAGATCCGCGTGCGTGCTCATATCAACAATGATGAAAAAGGAAAATGCCTGAAGAGAACAGTGCAGCCACCAGTTGCTGAGATTGGTGAAGAGCTGATACTTTCCATTCCTGAGAATGTTCCCGGTCCGTACTTCAGGCAGGAGACCTTAGGCATTGTATCAGAGGCGATGTTTGGCGGGGTGGCGAATGTTCTGAGAAAAATTTCTGCAGAAAGCAACCTCGGATGTAAAGAACCAGCATATACTGGATCTCCGGCAGATGTTTCTGCGGGGAAATATATTTTTAAATTCATTAAAGTAACAGATACCACGGTTCGTCTTATTCTGCCGTCGGGAGTTGAACCTCTTGGGCAATATTCACGCGACGGCACGAAACTAGTGTTAGGAACTAAAGATACTTTTACGATCGAGGAAATCAACGATGTCGAGTTTGATATCCAGGATTTCAAAGTGAAAGCTGTTTTAGGCAGTGTTTCTCCTTCCGACGAAAAAAATCAATGCGTGTTTGAAGTTGGTGAACGAAGCCTTTATGCGCAGAGCGCCAATGCCCGCAATATTCAGGTAAGCTACGAATTGTTGGAGCGTGATGAGGCTGGGCTCTGCACGTTTGCCAAAATTCCGGTGAAAGCGGCGCAGGGTAAATCTAAACATACCCAGTCTATCCGTATCCAGCGGGCGCAGGTGACGCTTGAAGAAGTAGGGGGATTGCACGACAGTTTCATGAAAGGGAATTACGATCAGGTGCAAACGCTTGCTGTCGCCGTTATCAATAAACTGCAGGGTGATCTGGACAATGCTCTCGCCATTTATTATTATATTGCAAGCATGATCATGAAAGGAAAAAGTGAAGGGGACGAGACCAAATATGCAACCGTGATAAGTAACCTGTTAAAAGCCTTCTTTAGCCGTGATTGGGGCGGGCAAGATGCTGCTGATTATGGTTCCAGCGTTGTAGAAAGCGGGGAATATCAGAAAATAAAAACGTATTTATGCGAAGTGGATACGAAGTATGGCTCTTCCTATCAACAATATTGTGGGTAAATGAAATAATTAAATGAGGTTACATGATCAAGACAAGAACGTTTCAAAATGAGAGTACCAGGGGAGGAATTATCACTCAGCTGTTAGTCTTGCTTATCGTAATAGTTTTTACAAGTGCTGTGCTTCTTCTTTTAGTGAAGACTGGTATTTTGCGGGTAAGCGCGGAGACGCCGCAAGAGCCGATATTAAACATGGAATTCATCCCTATTCAACGAAGCGGATTTTTGGCAGTGAAAGAATTTGAGTTTTGCACTGTTATTTACGATGATTATAACTGTATTTTTCCCAAAGAATTTTTTTCGCCAGGGGATGAAGTTCATTTCCGTTTTGTTGTGGAAACAAGTACGTATAACGGAGATGTTTTGTTGATTGAAAATTACCGCATAAAAAGTCCAACCGGCGAAGTTATGTTAGAAATAGATGAGAAAGATAATTTCCATTTTGATCTTACCAGTAAAGGAGAGAAAGAATTAATAACTTTTAAAGATTATTTTACTCTTGGTGAAGGGTCTGACACAGGAGAATATACGTTGGAATTAGTGTTAGAGAATCCGTTGCTGCAAAAGAAAATGACGGCAACAAAGAAGTTTATGGTGGAAGAAGAGTTTGTCGGGCCTGTAGGGGTGGAATGAGATGAAGAGTTATTATACAATGAGAAGAACTGTCTTTTTGCTTTTGTTATTGAGCATAATTCTTATTTTGTCAGGTACTGTGTATGCTGACCCCTGTTCTGATTTTTTTGGAAGGAGTGGTGTTACAATCGGGATAATTGGCGCTTCAAATGATGTATCTCAAAGTTATGACGCATTTTTGAAACAACTTTGTCCAGAAACAACATTTGTTAATAAAGCAGTAGGAAGCGCATCTCCACAAAAACAGCTTGCAGAACAACTTCCCCACTTTCTTACGAATCCTGTCGATCTGTTAATCATCAATCCTTCAGGCAATGGAGTCTGTGACGCTACAGGAGGGTATAAAGAAGCTGTAAAAGATATTTTATTCAGGGTAAAAGATCAGAGCCCTGACACCAAAACCGTTCTTCTCACCGTGAGTCCCAGAGCTGGAGCTGCTGGTCAAAATAATGATTGCGTGAAGAAATTTAACACCGAAGTGTTAACAACTACAAATGAGTACAATGCTGATTTTATCGTTGATATTTATCCTATTCTTGAAGATCCTCTAGGTTCAGGCTATTGTGGCTACTGTGGAGCTGACAGGCTTCATTGGACGCGTTTTGGTGATAAACGCGTGGCCTTAACTATTTTTTATAATGTCTTTAAAGGGGTGTCTCCGCCAGCAGAGGAGATGTCCACACCTCCGGCAGGAGGAGCAACCAAAGGCACGCCGTCAGCGACAACAGAACCGACCGCACCGCCAGCAACAACCCCTCTCATCTCTCAAAACTGCAACAATCAACAACGATGTAAAGAGATTGATGAAGCATGGCTTAAGTTGGGATTTAAAGGGGATCAAGTGTGGGTGCCTGGCAAAGGATGGTATGATAAGTCACAGGTGTATGGGGGTACAATTATCCCTTCATCGTCTCCTATTCAAGATGTTAAACTTGGAACTGTCACAATTAATTCCATTGCTGATGAGCAAATGAAGATAGACATCCAAAAAGGAAAATATGATCTTCCATTCCTTGTGAAAGTTGAAAACGTGGCACGCGAGTTAGGTATTAATCCAATTCATCTTATGGCGGTTATGCGATTTGAATCAGCTGGAACATTTGATCCTGCAAAACAGAATCCAACTACAAAAGCTACAGGGCTTATTCAATTTCTGGATAAAAGTGCAGCTGCAGTTGGAACGACAAAAGATGAACTGAAACAAATGACTCAAGTCCAACAAATGGATTTTGTACAAAAATATTTCCAACAATTCACACTTCGACCAAATAACTTAGGGGATGTTGCAATGGCTGTAATTTGGCCTAAAGCAATAGGTAAAAGTGATTCTTATGTTCTTTTTTCAGAAGGATCTGGTGCTTATAGCGCGAATAAGAAACTTGACAGAGATGATGATGGTGACGTTGAGAGAAGCGAGTATGTTGAATTTGTGCAAAAAAATGCAAACTATAATTATAATCTTCAAAGCATCTTTAAGTAGGGTCTCACGTTCTCTTATTCTGTTTAAGGTAAAGTAGAAATCTTACAACTCTTTTTTATTCTTTTCAATTAACTCTTCAATCAATTCCATTATGTTCTGCGGATTATCCACATCTTTAATTGCGAAGCTGTCCTCAGAACCACTTCTGATATAGACAGTTCCAAAATTGAGAAAGCGTTGCCAGGCGCTCTGGTCGATATTAAGATCTGGGACGAATGATAGAGAATAAAAATAAATATTTTTTGTTGATTGTTTGACGAATCCATCGATGATCATTAACTTTTCTTCTTTTATCTTGTACCTTTTTCGCAACCTCGTCACTTCTGCAGACATAAATGAAAGCAATGCTAGGCCTATAATTATACGGCTTGTTGCGGAAGGAGCCTCAAAATGCCTCACCTCTGCGATGAGCAAGAGGCTCAGAAGAAATGCGCCGCAAAGATATTCTGGTAAAAATGCTTTTCTCGTCTTTCGTAACGTCACAATTACATTATCTTCTGGCATTATTCTACTTAGTCTACATAACTTTATATATTTTATGCCGCTTCTGAGTTCATGCCTGAATTGCCAGAAGTCGAGACCGTTGTGAGACAGTTACAAAGAAAAATTCTGGGAAGAAAGATTGTCAAGATTGATATCAACGATGCAAAAGTTATTGACAAGAACGTAAAACAGTTTCTACGACAGCCAATTAAGAGTATAGAAAGAAGGGGAAAAGCGATTATTATCTCTTCTGATGAAAAGTATCTCGTGGCTCATTTACGGATGACGGGGCATTTTTATCATGTTGAGAGGGAAGAAGAAAATAAAGGAAAGGAAAAAATAAAGAAAATAAAGAAAATAAAAGAAGGTGATTATCGAAAATATCTGTGTGGAATATTTTACTTAGATGATGGTTCTTTTTTTACGTTTAATGAAATACGAAGGTTCGGCGGCATGAGATATATGAACAAACGACAATTGCAGTTGTTTCTTCAATCTCTTGGAAAAGAACCATTGAACATAAAGAAAGAAGAATTTGTGGGACTCTTCAAGAAGTATCCTTCGTCTACGATAAAAAACAAGCTTATGGATCAAAGAATAATTGCCGGGATTGGTAATATTTATGCCCAGGAAGCGTTGTATCACGCAAAGATTAATCCACAACGAAAGATACAAGAGATTTCAAAAGAAAAGTTAGCCCTGCTTCATACCAAATTACAGAAAATTCTTACATTGGCAATAAGAAAGAATGGAACAACAGTCAGCAATTACAACCATCTTGATGGAAAAGGTGATTTTCAGGACTTTTTAGCAGTGTATCAGAAAGTATTTTGTCCGCAAAAGCATTCTCTTAAGAGAATCATTGTTGGCGGAAGGGGAACATATTATTGTCCGCGGTGCCAGCGATAGCGATGTGCTAACGCTTACTATTTTGTTCTTAATCTTATTGTTATTTTGTTCTTGTTTTTTTTCTTATTTTGCTCTTTTTTGAAGATCTTTCACCTTCCCAAAATCAAACACTTCTCCTTTGTTTACAATATACACTTTAAAAGTGGCGATATCTTCCAGAAAAGGGCTTAATACTTCTTCTTTCAGAATATCTGTTCCTTCCAATAAAGGATTGAAACTGGGCACGGCAATCAACTCTTTCCGTTGCCATTTCCCTTTGAGAAAGCATTTATACTTTTCCCATTTGCTTCCTTCCCTCATTGTTATGGCCGGATGCTCGTGCCCGATAATAATTCTTGTAGCCTTTGTTTCCATAAGCTCATCGCCGTGAACAATAAGCGTATCATCAACACTGTATTCTGTTACAACGGCAACCCTTCTTTTTTCCGCAATGGGGGCAATGATAGGATCATGATTTCCTTTGATAATAATTACTGTTTTGCATTTTTGCAAGACAACATCAAGGAATTGTAAAACTTCTTTCCATTCCTGTTTCAATACTGTGCCAAATTCATGTTTCAGATCGCCGTTGATAATCACTTTTTCTGGCTTTGTTTTTTCTAAAATATGTTCTAGTTTTGTTATAATTTCTTTTAGTTGAAATTTTGGTACGAGAATCCCCTTTCGCTGCAATACTTCTTCATATCCAATATGGAGATCGTTGATGATAAGAATATTTTGTTTCTTGAGCCATAATGCCGTTTCGATAATTTCTATGCCTTTTGCTATCTCCATTTTCGTTCTTGGTGAAAGAAATCTTTATAAATCAATTGTTTTAATTACTTTGACATGCCCCCGTGGCTCAGCGGTTAGAGCGGACGGCTGTTATCTTTATAGAAAGATACCGTCAGGTCACCAGAGGTCTTGCAAGAGGCCGGTGAATTCAAATCTGGTCGGGGGCGCATTTTTTGATTTTATGTATTATTCTTGATTTAATGTATTTATGTGATTCATATTATGTGGTTCTTATCTGATCCCCAAATAGTAAATCTGCTGTGCCACTTTTTCCATGAATGCTACATTGTCACAATTCTTAAACATTATTTCTCCATAGCGATGGACAATGATCTCCACCCCTTGTTCTTTAAGTACAAGCAAAATAGGGGTTTCTAGAATGACCATATACTTTTGGGCGATGTTTTTCAAATCTAAAGTTTGTTGTTGTTTTAATTTTGCCGAATAGGCGGCTTTTGTTTTACATTTGGCAAGGGAAAAAGGAATGGGCATACTATTTTTTTATACTCCTTTTTTATAAATGTTTATAACTGTTTTTGATAATCTATCTTCTCTAAGATAATGTTCAAAAGCGAAGCATTTATATATTAAAATTGTTTTACTGGAATATACTTAAGAGGTGATAGTTATAATGGTAAAAAAGAGGAAAACTCCGCTTGAACTTCATAGATTAGCTCATTATACTTTTTTTGTAGGTTTGTTAGTGGCAATTGTTGCCGGTTTATTTCGCAATATTTTCCGACCAGAAGTGCTAGTAACAACGCTCGTTATTTTAGGATTTATCGTAGGGTTATTTAATCTTACCGCAAAGGAAACAATGCCTTTTTTAGTTGCTGCCATCGCTTTGATGCTCGCGGGGATTGTTAATTTAGGGTTGATTCCAGGTGTTGGATTATACGTCCGTTCTATTTTAAGCAATATTGTCGTGTTTGTTGTTCCTGGCGCAATCTTGGTTGGTTTAAAAACAGTCTGGAAACTAGCTTCTGATTAAACTTTAAACTGGTTTCAGACTTTTCATAACCTTTTTATACTTTTAATTTTCTTCATAGGTTTCCTAAATCCTCGTAGGATTTCAAGTTTTGCAAGGGGTTGGTTTATATTCACAATAAGAGTTCGGAATGTCCGCATTGTAAGCATGCTTTTGTTTCTTTTATGTTCTCTGGGTTAAAAAGTATTTATTGCCCGTTCTGCCACAACCGCATAAAAGTTGAAAAAGAGCGGTATTTCTTTTCACTGCGGCCCCATAGCTTAGTCTGGTTGAGCGCTGGTCTTATATGATCACTGATGGAACAGAAATAGCAAGCCATTAGCTGCCTGGAAAGCCAGAGGTCCTGAGTTCAAACACAGATCTCCCAGATCTGGTAGGGGGATTCGCGGTCACTGCGTTCCCGCTCATAAGGTTTGGGTGTCTTTGAAAGTCTCGGTGGGGCCACTTTTACTTTCTAGAAATTAAGCAAAGCTAATTCTTTCTTTTTTTTATTATGAAATTCTAACGCCTTTTCATTTTTGTGATAATTCAATGTAACAGTAAGTAACTTATCAAATGAAGGAAATGTTGTAATGATATAAGTCGCATCAAACATTCTAATTGGCTCAGTATGCTGATATTTCATAATGCCAATATCATTAAAAAAGCATAGATTTTCTTCAATTGTTTCATCATAATTTTTGGTCATAGCGTTTTGAGGTGTTCCAATCATACCAAATCCTATCGAAAAACCGTCTTCAATGCCGTAACTTTCAACTCTTCCTAGATGAGGTAAATGAACCAAAGGATACACATTTCCAATGTGCGCAGTAATCACCCATTGGTATTCTTCTACTAGTTTTTGTATTGATTGCGAACCTGTGTCAAATTCATTGTCGGGCCAATTATGATAGTTACATATAGTACTATGAACCTCTTCAAAATAACGAAGTTCTTGTTCAATGCTCTTGTTCTGAGAAACGAGCTTATCTAATGGAATATAATCAAAATCCTCTTTTATTTTTTCTCTTCTAGAGAGAATTAATTTACATTTTTCTTTCGCGTCAAAGAAATACTTAAGATTATATCCTAATGCAGTGTTAGTTACAGTATACATTTATGTTCTAGAATGAGCCTGATTTATAAATATTTTCATTAATAACTACTTCTAGGGAGTAATCAGTCTTTCCCTTGTTTCCCAACCGTAAAATCAATCATCAGTGGCAGATGGTCCGAGAAATGAAAATTAAGAACGGAATATTTTTTGACTTTAATTTGTGGTGATGTTAAGATGTAATCAAGTCTTCTGGTGGGATGCCAGGCCGGTTCTGTCAAGGGAAGCGATTCTTTATCCAACCCGATTTTGTCTTTGAGATGTGTTTTTTTAAGCAGGTCTTTAATCTCTTCTTCGCCATGGAAGGTATTAAAGTCGCCCATAAGAATAACGGGATTTTTAATTGCCTTTACCATTTTTATCAATTCCTGAATCTGTTTCTTTCTTGTTTCTCCGCCGAGAGCAAGATGGGCAACGAGGAGAGTTATTTTTTTTGGGACATGCAGGGTCGCTTCAATGACCATTCTTTTTGTCCCTTCATGAAAGACATGATATTTTACGTGTGAAATCTTGAATTTGGAAATAACGGCATTTGCCTGTTTGTCAAGAATAGGAACGTGATGAAACAATTTGAGCCAGCCGTGGAGAGGATATTTGATCTTCTCGACGAAAGAGCGCATACCTAACGCTTTCTCAATAAAACGCACTTCATCTTTCCCTCGGCTGCGTAATGAGCCAATATCAACTTCAATTAACGTGAGAATATCCGGCTTCAGCCTTTGTAAAGCGTCTACTAATTGTTGGTCAAGTTTTTTCGGCGGGAAAAAGATTTTCCAGAACTTGAGGTACTGATACCAGATCCCTTCCATCCCTTCGCAGTATTCGATGTTATAAGTTATAAGTTTTACCAAAGTGATATGCCTCTGTTTTATTATTTAGGTGGTATTTCTTTTGTAAACAGACCAGTTATACGTGGGAAAAAAGATAATGCGCTAAATTTAATTTTTTTTGCAATCCCTACACCTGCGTAGCGAATTTCTTTTTGCTGAAGCGCCTGTTGAAATCGAATGAGGGGATTCTCTGCAGCCATTATGTTTTCTATAACTTCTGTTGTTGCATACACATTTAAAGTTGGATCATCTGCCAGTTTTTCTGATATTGTTGTGATCATTCCTTTGTCTGTTATTATTCCAATAACTATTGCTTCCTCTCCTGTAATGTGAATGTTAATTCGTTCGTGGTAAAATAATCTTTTTGCAAACTCGGGGAGTTCCTGTCCCTGAAATTGCGTCATGAACTCAGTCATGAAAATATCTTTCTTTTCCTCCGCTTCTTCGGAAATTGCACTAGATACGAGAAAAAGACACGAGAGAATTATACAAAAAAAACCTACTCCTTTTTTCATGATTTTAGAATATTTTCTGTCTTTATATTATTTTCCATCTCTTGGCAGAATTAAGAGAAAAAGTGATTCTTCCTATTTTGTTTCTTTCAAAATGCCGTAGCCGATTAACCTGAAACGATCCCCGACTCTTCGAGAGATGGTGATCCTATCGCCTGGATTAGCACAAATTGGTTTTTTCAGCAGACAGGTCGTATTTTTCTTTGATGGATCAACGACCACGCCTACTGTTGCTGCTGAATTCACATTTAGCATGAGGGTCTCACTTTTTGCTAACGGTTTTACATCGACTTCTTCTTTTGTTCCTACAACTCGTTCCAGGAGATGGGTTTCCAGGCTAATTTGATAATGGACCGGAGGTAGTTTACCAGGAAGGCCAACAATAGAGCCAGTCAAAGCATCAGATCTAATTATCGCCGGGTCTAACGTTGTGCCTAGGGCCATGCTACCTCCAGGAAAAATTTCTTGTACAGACTCTCCGCCGGAAAAAATATTTATAATCTTTGTCGTGAGTGGTTTCCATATTTTTTTGTTTTTCTCTTCAACCATGTAACCAGGACAGATTTCTACTTCCTGTCCAATTCCAAATTTCCCTTGCTTTACTGTTCCTCCAAGAACACCCCCCTGCAAATTGGCAGGTATTGTGCCTGGTTTATTGATATCAAAAGAACGGGCAACTAACATCAACGGCTCTTTTGTTACATCTCGTGATGGCGTTGGAATATGTTCCTGAATAGTTTTTAAAAGCATGTCAATATTCACATTTGCGCGAGCAGAAATAGGTATAATTGGCGCGTCTTTATATTCCGTAGGAGCCAGGAATTGTTTAATTTGTTGATAATTTTGCAGGGCTTCTTCATGTGAAACTAGATCGATTTTATTTTGCACGATAATCACTTTCTTGATTCCAGAAATGTGTAATGCGACAAGATGTTCTTTTGTCTGCGGCTGCGGGCACTTTTCGTTTGCCGCCACTAACAATAACGCGCCATCAACAATAGCTGCGCCAGATAACATCGTGGCCATTAATGATTCGTGCCCAGGAGCATCAACAAGGGAAATTTTTCGGAGAACTGTTGCCGGTTTGTTTGATTTAATACTTTTTTCTTTTGTTGTGTAAAAATCATTTTCTTCATCGTGATAAATAGAAAAATCAGCATACCCCAAGCGAATGGTAATTCCCCTCTTTAATTCTTCAGAGTGCGTATCCGTCCATTTCCCGCTGAGTCGTTCCGTCAGCGTGGTTTTGCCGTGGTCAACATGGCCTACGAGAGCGATATTCAGTTCCGGCTGGGTGAACTCATGTTGTGTTTTCGCCGCAATCTCTGTTTTTTCTGTTTTCGTTGCAGTTTCTGCTTTCATTGTTGTTTTCTTTGTACTTTTCTTCTTTGGTTCGTTCTCAGATGTTTTTTTCTTTGCAACCATATTCCTTTCTCAGAAAAGGTGCATATTTATAAAAGTTTAGGGTTAATAGGTTCTGTAGAAAATCTCTCTTCATTTGGGTAGTGTCAGACTTCGCACTTGATTTTTTTAATTGAATTGCTGATGCAAGAAGGGATCGTTGTCCCTAGAGCCCTCAGAAACAAAATGTTTTTAAATCATTCTTCTCTTTAGCAGGATATGTCTGAACTAAAAGATCAACTCTGTCCTTTCTGCGGAGAAAACAAAGCAGCCTTGCGGGAAGAAGAAATTGAAATCCCTTATTTTGGCCGGGTCTATCTGTTTTCCATGGATTGCAGCGCTTGCGGAACGCGAAAAGCGGACGTAGAACCGGCAGAAAAGAAAGAACCCTGCAGATACACGTTGGAAGTTGCATCGGAAGATGACCTCAACATTAAAGTTGTTAAATCCGGTGAAGCTACGGTCAAGATTCCTCACATTATAACCATCGAACCTGGTCCTGCATCAGAAGGGTACGTCACAAATGTTGAAGGATTACTTGAACGCGTAAAAGCAATGATTCAGTCTGCGGCTGAAGGCGAGGATGATCCTGCAGCAAAGAAAAAAGCCAAGAACATCCTGAAAAAATTAGGCAAAGTTCTGGTGGGACGAGAAAAACTGAAAATAATCATCGAAGATGAAACAGGACACAGTGCGATTATTTCTGATAAAGCGCAGAAAAGTAAACTTTAATCTCTTTATTAGAGCAGTTCTACGAAAATTGTTAACGGAAAGGTAAGGAAAGTTGTTTTGATGTTTCAACGTAAGCTTGGGCTGTTACGGAAAATTGCTTTAAATAATACCCTATATCCCCTTCAAACGCTAATGTTCTTGAAATCCACTGATCAGATACTATTAGAGGATAAATGTTTACATGTGTTGCTCCAATTAATCCCGCTTCTGTTTGTGCTTCCGTGACAAGATTTTCCAAGCTCTCAGCAATATTCTTTATTGAGAAATCACAATCCCGAAGTTCTGTTCTTAACGAAAATTGTGGTCCAAATGAGTGAAGATCATCAGCAGTGTGACAGGATTTTAAAATCTCCAACGGAAATTGCCCTTCTTTTAATGCTGTACTTAAAGCAGATAAAGAGGGGTATGGCCTTACTTCTCGATACACTCCTCTAAGGGGTACGATTAAGATTGGTTTAGTCACAAAAACATTTAGAAATAGACCTTTTTAAGTTTTATGATTTACTCTTTTTTCTTCTTAAACGCCTGCCCCAGGTCAATCATATATTTCCCTTCTTCCAATTTTATAATCAACGGATCTTTCTTAAACAAATGAACTAAATCCAATTCAAATTTCCCGGGCTTAAGAACCCTGATGGCTTCTATGTCCAGAATGACGGGGGCATCAGGCTCCTGCTTAATATGCAGAATCTCCGCGACATCCTCTTCAATATGTACTTTATCTTCTTCAGATAAATTACTGATAAGTTCCTTCCCTTCTTCAATATGTTTCTTTTTTATATAGAAAAAAAGCCGCGCACCGCATGTGCAGCCTCTCAGAATTTCTTGTGCGCCATCTGGATACAAAGTATTACAGCGAACACATTGGTGAGGCATAGTTTATCGTTTCTTTTTTCTGGCCAGGCTCCGGCCGTTTTCTTTTGTGAATAATTCAATCTTATCTGGATTTTTTTCAATTTTTTTGACAATGGATGCTGGACCGATGATTGTCAGCCCTTGACGATCACCTAACAAAAGATGAGCGAACGCTCCCTTTAACCATCGCGTTGCTGATTGCTTGTCTTTATCAGGATAGATCACGCTTAACTCGATTCCTTTAAATCTCGAGTCAATTCCTTCCATGGTACACTCAATAAGATCAGCTTCTTCTTCTTTTGTCAACCGCCCTTCCATAATGACGATACAGTCATCTTTGACAATGTTAAGAAGCTTGTTTATCCTCTTGGCAGAAGATAAATCTTCCACATCATTATACGGAACAAATTGAAATGTAACCATTTTACCTCTTTTTTGTTTCTTGGGAAAATTTATGTGTTTTTAAATGTTTATTTTTTAATATCGATCTCTTCATACAAGCTTAAACAACTGCTCGTAAAAGCCTTCAATATTCTTTCCATATTTTGCGGAAATGCCCACCACTTCATATTGCGGAAAAGCGGCTTTGACAACATCCATGTTTGCTTTCTTAAGATCAACTTTGTTCGCTGCAATAAGCACAGGAATGTCCCTTGCTTGCAAATTCCCAATGATAGTAATGTTCACTTGCGAGTATGGGTCCTGCGTAGCATCTAAGACGACGACCACTGAATCCATGTCATCAAGCCATTTGATGGCATCTACCACTCCTTTGGTAGCTTCCTTCGCACGTTTTTTTGCGTCCAGTTTCTTCATGCCTCTTCTAATAAAATCTTCATAATCAATCTTGGTGGCAATACCCGGAGTATCAACCAAAGAGAAAGTTAATTCTTTTCCTTTCTTGTTTTTTATTGTAACCTGCTCTTTAATGGTAATTTCGCGCGTTTCATGCGCAATGTGAGAAATCGTAGACATCTCTTCACCTAACCAATCCTGGCAAATACGATTGGCGAGGGTGGACTTGCCGCCATTTGGCGGACCATATAATCCTAATTTGATAGTATTCTTTCGATTAAATGGATTAAAACCGAGCTTTTTAAACAGTTTCTTAAAAAATCCTCCCACGTGGACACCCCTCTTCGCAGAGGATTGGGTACACCCCTTGTTATTAAAGTTTTTGGTTGTGCAGTGGGTAGTATAGATAGAATAATTTATAAGTAAAAATAACCCTACTCTTCCGCAGATGACAGAACGCACACTGGTGATTGATCATTTAAAATTCGGTTACGAAGGGCTCTTTAATGCCTCTGAATTGTATGCTCTTATCTCTTCGTGGTTTTTTGAAAAAGGCTGGGATTGGTATGAAAAGATAAACCAGGAACAGGTCACGAAAAGTGGTAAGCAGATTCAAATTATTCTTGAACCTTGGAAAAGTGCCAGCGATTATTATCAGTTGGGCATACGCATTAAGCTGCATATGCTTGATGTGAAAGAAGTAGAAGTTGAACATCAGAATGAAACCTTGCACTTAAACCATGGTGTTGTGCGGATTACTTTTGATGGTTTTGTTGTAAGTGATCGGAAGGAAAAATGGAGCAAATCTCCTTTTTTATGGTTTTTAAGTTACTTGTTGGAACATTATTTCTTCCAGCATCATTATGGAAAAATGGAGCGATGGATCAAAAGCGACATTGATGATTTATATGGAAAAATAAAAAATTATCTCAATGTATTCAAATATACGTATCAAACCTAAAATGGTCATAGAACACATGTATGAGAGGGACCTGGTCATCAATAACCGGGAATTACACTACAAAGGAATTTTTATCACGAATGAACTCTTTTCAATAATTAACCGCGCGTTGGAAGAGAAAGGGTACGAGAAACGAGAAAAAAAGACGGAGGAAATCGTTGCCCAGACAGGAAAAAGAACATTCATCGAATTACGGCCGTACAAAGTTAAAACAAATTACGCCGTTCTCATGATTAAAATGAAAATAACATTGGATAATATCACAGAGACAGTGGAAACGATACGAGAGGAGAAAAGAAAATTCCAGCAGGGAGATGTTTCTATTATCTTTGATTCCTGGATGTTGACCTCATACGAAGGAAAATGGGTTATGAAACCGTGGGTTTACTTTCTAAAGGGAATAATTAACAAATATGTTTATACCTTCCCCCTAGAGAAAAGTTTCCGTAGGGAATTAGTTGCTGACACCGCGTATATTTATGCGCAAATTAAGAGATTGTTGAACACGTATAAAGTTGAAACAGGAAAAGTTGTCAGGGAAGAAGACGTGAGAAGGAAGATTGAAGAAGAGATGAGGAAGGAGATAGAAGAAAGAGAGTAAAGAGGAGAAAGTTTTTCTTATCTATGTGGCTTCTCTTTTAGTTTCTTTTTAGCTTCGGGGGTTAAATAAACAGTGCTTCCCCATCCTCCTTCACTTGGAGACGCAGATGTTAGATGGCCCAAATCCTCTAATGTAACATCAGCACCATGTTTGCTCTTGTGAAGATCAAGAAGATTAGCAGCATGTTCTATTCTGATCCTATCTTTCATAATGTAGTCTTGGACACCAACGTATTTTAGAATATCATCGATATGTTTATCCTCAAAATGATTGTGCCGCAGGGGGATAAGTTTTTGTCTTTGATTTTGAATAAGACTTTCACGAAGTTCTTCATGTTTTTTCAGAGTATACTTACTTTCATTCTCTCGCAAAATCTTTCGTAACTCTCCTTTTGTTATTCCAATATAGTGTTGTAAAAGCATCTCTTGTTCAAGTTCATCTTTCGGCTTATTTTTTAACCCCAAGCTTTGTACAGCTGACGTGATATAGTGGCCAATCATCTTGTCTAAAAATTGGTCTTGAACTTTCACTTCTTCTAATTTAGTATAATCTATCTCTCCTTTTTCATTCTTTAGCTCACTAAGACCTCTCTGATATGCTTCAGAATGAACAGCTTGAGTAGTAGCAAGAAGTGTATCGATCTTCTCTCCACGCACATAGAATTCTTTAATATGCTTTGGCATCTTCTCTTTTCCCATAAAAATTGAGAACTATTCAACATTATTTAAACATTTCTTTCATCTGGCACAGTTCAAAAAGTGAGTGATACAGCGAGTCATCATGGTATAACAACTTCGAATGACGCGACCGAGTCTATACGCCATCGCCGTTAAGATCGGTGCGGACTCTGGGCTGTATCACTCACAAAAAGAATTGTGCCTTTCATTTGCTGTACTGACCAAAACGTCCCAGCAGCAAAAGAAATAAATATAAGTATAGATAACATATATATTACATCGTATACGAAAATGTCCCAGGTGATGTCATGATCAATAAAAAAGCAAAAAATCTCAATCCTAAATCAATTAAGAAAGTTACAAAAGAAAGAAAAGAACTTCTTTCTGCTGTTCCACCACTCCCGCCTGAACTGGAAGAAAAACTGAAGAATCTGAAAACAAAACTGGATTCATTTAAAGCAAAAGTTCTCGAAAAATTTGGAGATTACATCATTGGCATCACCCTTCTGCCTCCAGAGAAAGCCGCGGAAAAAAGAGAAGAAAAAGAAGAAAAGAAAGATGACAAGACAGACGAGAAGAAGATTTCTGTTCTCGTTCTCGTGGATGACACTACTTCCACAAAAATGTCCAAGGATGAACTGCATCAGAAATTCTCTACTATTATCAGCAAATTCGCAGAAGAGATTGACAAGAACATTGTCCCGCAAAGCGTCTTGTTGACCGATGTATGGCAAAATTGTTATGATGGCAAATATGATCTTAACAAGTTAATTTCACTTAGCGCGCCACTTCATGATACAGGAATGCTTGCTGCCATCAAGATTGCGGAAATTCACAAGACCATGGTCCTCAAAAAGTTTGAGAAGTATATCTTAAGTTATGTTCTTGCCGGTTCCTTAACGCAAGGAAAAGCAACGCCAACCAGCGATATTGATGTATGGATCGTTATTGATGACACTGATGTAAAAAAAATGACTCGGGTGGAATTAAAAGACAAGCTGCGGGCGATCATCATCGGCATGGGCATTGAAGCAGGAGAAATTACCGGTATCAAAAACAAATTAAATATCCAAGTGTATATCCTAACCGATTTCTGGGATTCATTGAAAGAAGCTAATCCAATCATTTTTACGTTGTTACGAGATGGAGTTCCGTTCTATGATAGGGGTATTTTCATGCCTTGGAAACAGTTATTGCGCATGGGAAGGATCAAGCCCAGCAGGGAAGCGATCGACTTATTTATGAGCACGGGCGAGCAGAGTATTAAACGCATCCAGCATCGATTGAAAGAAATGGGAATGGAAGATACTTATTATGCCATTCTTACCCCAAGCCAGGCGGCAATTATGTTATACGGTCTGCCACCCCCTACACCAAGAGAAACACCTGATGTGCTGGAAGAGATTTTTGTCAAGAAAGAAAAAATGCTGGAACCGGAATATGTTAAAATCCTGCGAGCCAATGTGGAATTACGTAAAAAAATCGAGCATGGCGAGAAGAAAGAGCTAAGCGGGACGGAACTGGATGAGTACGTCACCAATGCTGAGAAGTATCTGAAACGGATCCGTGAACTGTTTAAGACAATTGAAGAAAAATATGACGAGCGCAGCGTGCTGTTCCTCTATGATGAAATCGTGACCATTATCAGGGACGTCCTCCGATTGGAAGGCATTGAGAAAGCACAGGATGCGGAATTAATTAAACTCTTTGAAGATGAATTGATTTCGACAGGAAAAGTTCCTGCTCGATATCTACGTGATTTGAACGAGATTGTCGAAGCAAAGCGTAAACATGATCAGAAAAAACTGACGAAGAATGATATCGAGAAAGCACGTAAGGGAAGCGGCGGTCTGGTGCGCTTCCTTGTCGAATACATGCAGCGCAAACGGGGAAAGGAATTAGAACGCGCCAGAATCAGGGTCAAGCATGGTGAAAAGTATGGGGAAGTCATATTGTTAGACGAAGTTGCTTTTGTCATTCATGATATTGACGCCAAAGACCAGCGGATTGAGAAAGCAAAACTAAATTCTGATGGAAGTTTAGGATCGTTGGAGGAAAGCAATTTGGAAGAGTTGGAGAAAGAACTTGCCAAGATGAAGTTTCCCAAACGTGTGTTCATTAAAGAACCAATCTTTGAAGATTTAAAGAACATTTTTGGCCGTGATGTGGAAGTGCTGCTGCATTACTGATCAGTATTTTCTTTCCAAATTGTGTTGTAATATTTGTCAATAACTTTCCGGCTCGCTGCTTTTTCCTTGTCGGGAATGATTTTAACAGATGTTTTCTGGAAAGGTTCAACGCGAAAGAAAACATCGTTCAACGAGCCGTTATGGACAATCACGCTTCCATTTGAGCAATGTGGAGTTGCATCTAGGCCTTCCTTCTGTAAAAGAGAAACAAGGTCCTGAGCAACTCGAGCACAGGCTTGAGGGTCTGGTTCTGAAAAAGAGAGGTAGAGATTTTTTTTCTTATGAAGACGGTATTCATTCCAATACTCTTCTTCCGCAAAAAGGGCATATGCAGGTGTACAAAATTTGTTTATTCTTTTCATCAGCCATTTCGTTCGTATCTTCTTTATAAAATTTTATGAGAAAATGGCATCTAGACACACAGAAAAAGTAGAAAAAACAAATTTGTTTCTCTATTTTGTATTTAAACAAAAAAAATCAATTTTTCCACAAAATAACCAAAAAATCAAGCTTTGTTAAGTTTTAAAACCTCAAAATTAACCCTTTTATAAGATATCTTGCAAGCATGTTTAAAAAGTTATTTCTTCTACCTCATGGCATGAAAAACAAATTGGAGGTGACCGAAATGGCACTATTAAAGAAATGTGCTTCCCTCGCCGTGCTGGTGATTTTTATGTTAAGTATTGTCCCACTGGCATTAGCGGAAGAAGCAGCGACGGAAGAAACAACGTCAGAAGATACATCAGCAACTGATGTAGAAGAAACTGATGTAGAAGATAAAGAGGTAGATAAAGAGAAAGATGCGCAGCCACGGAAAGTCCGGGAAGCGCAAAAGAAAATAGCAAACGCCCGGAATCGTATTGCCGGAGCACAGCAAGAAGTTAAAAGAGATATGAAAGAAGTACAAGAACGTCTCCGCGAAGTTCGTGAGAAATATCAAGAAGTGCGAGCCGCGCATCGGGAAAACAAGGATAAATTGCTTGAAATGAACCGTGTCGTGAAAGCATGTAAAGGGGACGATTCTGAGGATTGTGAAGCAAAACGGAAAGAATTGCGGGCCGGCGTTATCCGCCATCTGAGCAAGACGACTGATGTCATTGAGCGATCTCTGGAACGATTGACAGAACGTGTTGAAACGTCTGAAGTGCTGACAGATGAAGAACGCAGTGATGCCTTGGCAAGATTAGACAATCTTACTGCAGATCTTACCGCCACGCGTGAAAAAGTGGATGGATTGACAAAAAATTCAACTGTGGAAGAAATCCGGACGGTCATCAAAGAAGTAAAGGAGACCTGGAAGGAAATCCGCAAGGAAGAACGACGTATCGTTGCGTTGTTAGCTCATGCGAAACTGGGAGAAGTTGTAGAGAAGCATGAAGGTTTAGTTCAGAGCATGCAAGCACGCATCGATAACCTTGCCAAGCAGGGTGCAGACACTACTGAATTGGAAACAATAAAAGCAGAATTTGAAACTCTTCTCGCTAAAATCAGAGAAGACTACAATACCGCAAAAGAAGAATGGCAGGCTGCAGAAGATAAAAAAGCAGCGCTTGACGCCTGGAAAGATGTCCAGCAGAACGTTCGTGACGGCATGAAAGAAGCGCGGGAATTGTTGCGTGACTTTACCAGGAAATTTGTGGAATTGAAACAAGGCCTGGCTGAAGAGAAGAAGGACGCAAAAGAAGCAGAAGAGGAAGAGGACGAAGAAGAATCTGAAAACGAAACTTCTGATAGTGAAAACGAAACAGAAGAGAATGAAACCGAAGAAAACGAGTCAGATTCTGAGGAAAACACTACCTCTGAGGAATAAAGAAGTTTTTTAAACTTCTTTATTTTTTTCTTTTTTTAATTTGTATTTAGAACTATATTTAGATAAGAGGTGACTTATGAGAAAAAGCATTTTTGTTTTAGTCGTACTTGGTTTGATTGGTTCTCTTCTGATGCTGGGTTGCCAGCCAAAACCATCGGAGATTAAAAAAGAGGTCTCTCCTTCAGTCGTCGAACAAGAAATCGTAGAAATTGGAGAAGAAACATCTGTTGATAAAGGATTAGGAGAACTTGAAGATCTTGATACTTTGACAGACGAGACAGAAGAAGACCTGACCTTTGAAGAATTAGATAATTTAAATTTAGAATAAATGTATTTTTTTCTATTTTTCTTCTTAAGTTCTTATATTTTTAAATTTTGACAGCCTCCTCTGGGATAGCGAAATCACAGTTTTGGCATAAGTGCAAAGATAATTTTTGCACTCACACTCTTTAGTTTCATTATCGCATATATTGGTGCTACCTTCAAAGGTATTTCTGCAATGATATGCAAATGTTCTGGTTCAACTTCTCTTTCAAGAAGCACCACATTTGCTTTTTTCGCAGCTTCTTCAAGAGCAATTACACAAATCTTTTTAGAGTAATCGCTATTGAAGATCTTGTAGCGATATTTTGTGCACCACTCAATATGCCAAGTACTCTTGCCTTCAGCATGGTGGAGTGGCTATTTGAGCAAGACAGTTTGAGGCAACATACAAACTGCCGAGAGAACGAAAGAACGAGAAGTAAAATTCTTAATTTTCAATCAATTCTGCGATAGCATACATCAGTTTAGGGGGTTTCCGTATCAAAGCCGAAGGCTATTTTAGTAATCAATCTGGGCGTTTTTACGAAAATTTAGCGAAAGATTTATAGGTGTGTAACCACATCTATTCACATAATGTGATAAAATATGCCAAATATAACTTTAGCAATATCAGAAGATTTGCACGCAAGGATGCGACAACACTCTGAAATTAGATGGAGTGAAGTAGTTAGAAAAACAATAACGCAGAAGATAGAAGATTTAGACGTTATGGATAAATTAACTGCAAAAAGTAAATTAACACAAAGAGATGTAGATGAAATTGCTAGTAAAGTTGATCGTGCAGTTGCAAGAAAACTCAGTCTAAGAAGATGATTCTCGTTATTGACACAAATATTCTTCTTGCTGGACTTATTAAAGATTCTACAGTAAGAAAAATAATTGTTGAGTCTGGATGGGAATTTTATTATCCTGAGATTTCTTTCCATGAAGTGCGAAAGTACAAAGATTTAGTTCTTGAAAAGTCTGGAATGAATGAAGAAGAATATACAGAATTGTTAAATTATCTGTTAAAACATATAACCTTAGTTCCAGAAGAACAGATTAAACCTAAAATAGAAGAAGCGGATAAACTTCTTGGAAAAGTTGATCCTGACGATGTTGTTTTCTTAGCAACTGCTTTTAGCATAGAAAATTCTAAGATATGGTCAGATGATCCTCATCTTGAAAAGCAAGTTAAGGTAAGAGTGTTTAAAACGAAACATATTGTAAAGCTGTTTTTTCCTGAAGAAGAATAAATAATTGCGAAAGCAAGAATTATCAGGTTATTTTAGGCGCTCGCTGGATTTCTGGCTAGAAATATTAGTATATAGTGGCGAACATAAATAATTGAGCAATTATTATCCGACATTATATAACGAAGGCACTACATAATCGTATTAATGTGCCTTCAGTATATTTTGGATTGATGAAAAAATATCACAAGAAAAGCAAAACTATTTTGATCTTATTTTATTGATATTGTATCGGGCATGGCTCAGTAAAAGCCTATTCTTCGTATTAAATCAAAAAAATGCGGAACAGAGAAAATTGTTTTTTTGACTTATTATTTTTTATAGTACAAACACCCTTAATAAGTAGTAACATTTATAAATAAACTATTTTTTACCATTACAATGCGTGATACCAATCCTTTCGAACAACTTGGACTGAATAGAGATGTAGTAGCTTTTTTAGCGGAAAGAGGACAACTGGAAGATTACGTAAGAGATGTTTATCGCGCAACTATAACTCGAGTTCATCCTGATAAAGGAGGAAATGATGAATTAGCTAAGCTCGTTAATGAGGCATTTGGTGCAATTCGTGATAAACCAGAAAATATCCCTTCTTGGCTTGCCGGTATGAATGGGAGTCCTAAAGCAACCTCGGGATACTCCTCTAAACCGGAAGTAAGAACACCTCCACGACCAGAATCTGGATCAGAAACGGAATCAATAGGGAAATACACTTTAATTAAATCTCCTACCTACGCTTTAGGAATGGAAGAATTACGTAACGCAGGAAAAACCCCCTTCAGTTTTGCGGATAATTTACGCGCCCGCCTGGAACAGCCAGATTTATTTGATACTTGGCTGGATTCTGATACTGGCATTGTCTACAAAGCAGGAAGTTCTAAGATTAAAATTATCCCTGCTTGCGATTATCTACGACATATTCCTGCTGATTTTATTTCAGCATTTATTCCAGTTGATTATAGTAAGCTGAAAGGAACAGAGCTTGATACAAAAAAGATGAAAGTAAATAAATCTTTGACAAAATCAGAGATTCTATCACATCCGGGATGGCTTGCTCTTGTAGGCGGCGATGCTGATTTATTGAGAAGATATACTCATGATGCTTTTGCTCGTTATGCTAAAAAATATAGAGAAAGTGATAGAATGATGGGGTTTAATGTCGTTGAAAATCATACACAAAACCAATTAAGGGCGGCCGGTGTCAATATTCTTAACAGCAACTCTTACGCCTATGGCATCAATAACCTTAGCAATAGCGGCCGTTTCCTGTCACGGTAGCCCCTCGTCCGCCCCGCAGGGCGCGTGAAAAATTTATATTCTTCAAACAGTTCCGTTAAAATTATAATTTTTCAAATATTTCTTCTGCTCTGTCAACAAATTTTCGTGCATCAGATTTTGTTTTCTCTGCAATGTCTTTGGTTGTTTTTTTGGTTACAGAATACTGGGCAATTTCTCTTCTATCTCTGACATCACGTAGCATCTCAATCTCTTCTTTTTGTATTCTAAGATTTTCAAAATTTTCAAAATGACTTTTATCAAGTAATTTTCTTTTGACAAAAAGTTCTTCCAAAACTACTGCTGTCGCCGTATGGGATTTGCTTCTCAATCCTAATTTTGCAAGGAGGCTCAGAGCAGACATATACATTGCATAGTAAGCAGTGATGACAACCCATTCGTCAGCGGTATGATCTTTTGGAAGTGCAAGAACATCTTTGAATTTTTCAGCTTTACTCAATAATTCCATAGTCACAAGATTTGACCGTGATTTTTTGAGGTAAGGCTCAGCCAGATTTTTAACAGTGTGATCTTTTACGAGCTGTTCTCTTTTTATGAAAGTCTCAATAATGTTTATACACCTCTTTGAAATAATAATCTAAGCCATCTAAAACAAGCCCATATTCTATTAAATCATTCCAAAAGACAGGATTGTCTTTCTTTATATTCTTAAAATCAGATGGCTTTACTGTTAGAACTTGAATATTTAAATCATATTTAGTCTTGAATTCTTGAGCCAATTTCCCAACATTCTTTTTTGTTGTTACACATAATAAGTCAATGTCACTTTTTTTCGTTTCCGTATTTTTAGCGTAAGAACCAAAAATAATCACCGGTCCATCTGGACGAACTTCATTAATGAATTCAGTTAATCTCTTGTAGATTAAAAGATGTTTCTCTTTGAAAGCTAGTTTTTTTTTAGTAACGTGGTGAACAAATAGTTGGTAAGTCAAATCGCCTTTCACGAATTCGTAAACATTAGTCTTGCCTATTTTTTTTCCTTTGAGGTGTTTTTCTTGTACTACCTTTTTAAGAAGCCGAAAAGTTGTCTCATGAGAGAGACCGGTTTTTGTTTCTATCTCTTTTGCCGTAAGATCAGCTAATTTTGGAAAAAAGCTGGATAAGATTTCAATTTCGTTTTGAGTTAACAAGTTGTTTCACCAATTACATAGTTGGAATGACAACTATATAAAGCTTTGCCCAATTGACTGCTTTTAATCTTTCAGAATATCCCGTGAATAGCCGCAATCATTTAGTTTAATTAAAGTTTAAGGGCATGCCCGCAGTCGAAACACTGAAGCTTCGTTAGTATACCCCGACAGCTTCTCAGGCTTGCGACCCTCTGAACATCACAACCTCCGCTTAGGGCTGCTCCATTCCTGGCCTGACCCGGTTCACGCAAGCGCAATCCCAGAGGACAAACCGTCGGCAAAGACAGCCAGGACCAACAAAACAACAATGGTCCTTCCTTGGGCTTCGGCTCCGTGTAAAGTCCATTCACGGTAACAACGCAGGACTAGCGCGCCAGCCTAGCTTACCTTCAAGGAAAAGAGAACGTGCTGATTTTTTAAATGTTTGTGGATAGTTTACACATTTTCCGTCACACATCTACTTTTCCATTACAAATCCAGACGAAATTCTATCCCGTGATTCTTAAAACCAAATCCATTATAGAATGCATGAACTTCGTTCTTTGCATGCCGGCTCGTGCAAATCAATTTGTAGCACCCTTGTTTTCTTGCTTCTTCAATAACAGCACGGACAATACGCTCTCCATTTCCCTGGCGACGGAAAGGCTCCTGAACAAAGACGTCTTCCAGCAAACCAAAAGGTTCTTTATGAAGATCATTAGTGAGAATGTACAGGAAAGCCCGCGCTATTTCCTTATGATCCTGTTGCAAAGAAAAACGAATCCCTTTCCCTAGACATTCCTGAGATTGTATTCTCGCTTTTGGTTCCATCTTCCATGATGTTGCGAATGGAGGTTTATATTTTTTTATGTTTTTTATTGGAGAGGAAATTTCTCAGGATCAATTCTAGAAAAAAGGAAAGGCAATTCGACATATTTATAAATAAAAGTAACTTCGTCCCTAGCAGGAGGCAATATAGATGAATAAACACAAATATTCAATCATCACTTTTCTACTCATTGTGAGCGTATTTTTGGCAAGCTGTTCAACACGTTCAATTACAGGCTCAGCGGTGGGAATTGTTTCCGAAGGAAAAGATTGCGTGGAACAATGTGTTGACTCTTGTTCCAATAATCAGACTTGCCTTAAAGATTGTTTAGAAGGTTGCCGCACGGATGATATTTCGGGCAAAAATGGCCTTACTTCTTCTTTTGGAGTAATTTCTCCATAACTTTTCTCTCTCCCTTAACCGGCTCTGTAGAAAATCTCTCTTCGTTCAGGTAGTGTCAGACTTCGCACTTGATTTATTTAATTGAATTGCCGATGCAAGAAGGGATCGTTGTCCCTTCTGCACCGAAGGGAAGAATATCCCTTCGTGTGTTCCCCGGATGGGACTTCCCCCTTCTCGGCTTGAAGTATGACAAAATGGTGCTACGTGAGTTGACACTACCTACATTTTCTACAGAGCCCCCTTAACCAGAACATTTTTAAAAGAATTCTTGATCCTGTAAAGTGGTGGAACATTGACAGAACTAATAATCACAGAAAAGCCAAGCAGCGCAAAGAAAGTAGCGGAAGCGTTAGCAGACACGAAACCTGTCCAGAAAAAACGGAAACAAACTTCGTATTTTGAACTTACGCATAATAAAAAGAAAGTCCTGGTTACGTCTGCGGTAGGACATTTGTACGGCTTGGTGGAAGCAAAGAAAGACGGTTGGACGTATCCTGTCTTTGACATCAAATGGGAGCCAACCTACCTTTCTTCCAAAGAGTTGAAATTTGTTAAAGAATATATTGATACCATCTCTGACTTATGCGCGAAAGCGGATGAATTTACGATCGCCTGCGATTACGATGTAGAAGGGGAAGTTATCGGCTGGAATGTTATTCGTTTTGCATGTAAGAAAAAAGATGCCAACAGAATGAAGTTTTCTACACTTACCAAACCAGATTTGGTAGATGCCTATGAACATAAGACACCTCATCTGGATTGGGGCCAGGCCTTGGCGGGAGAAACAAGGCACAAGTTAGATTGGTTTTATGGCATCAATGTTTCCCGAGCGTTGATGGCAGCGGTCAAAGCAGCTGGTTCTTTTAAAGTGATGTCCGCTGGAAGAGTGCAAGGGCCAGCCTTAAAACTTCTTGTTGACCGGGAGAAGGAAATTCAGGCTTTCAAGCCGGAACCGTACTGGATGATCCGCCTGGAGGGGAAATACGAAAAAAATACGATTGAAGCCTGGCATGATAAAGACAAAATCTTTGACAAAACTGTTGCCGACAAGATTATGCAGATAGTCAAAGGGCAAAAAGAAGCGGCAGTTAAAGATGTAAAACGAACAAAACGCACGCAAGCTCCGCCGCATCCGTTTGATCTAACAACATTGCAGTCGGAAGCGTATCGCGTCTTCAAGATAACACCAAAAGAAACGTTAGCGTTGGCACAGACTTTGTACTTAGCAGGGGTTACATCCTATCCCCGAACATCCTCACAAAAATTGGATCCTAAATTAGGGTTTCAGAAAATTCTTGCCCAGCTGCAAAAACAGTCTGCTTACCAAGAGCTGTGCAGCCAACTGCTTAAGAAAAAACAGCTTGTTCCGAATGACGGACAGAAAACTGACCCTGCCCATCCCGCAATTTATCCTACCGGTTTAACTCCTAAAGCATTAAAACCAAAAGAGCAGAAAGTATATGATCTCATCGTGAAGCGGTTCTTAGCAACGTTCGCTGATCCTGCCGTAAGAGAAACCATGGAAGTATCGCTGGATGTCAACAAAGAATCGTTTACGGCAAAAGGAACAAGAACCATTGAAGAGAACTGGCACGTTTTCTATGCTCCGTACGTTACGCTGGAAGAAGTGACCTTGCCGGATATCAAAAAAGATGATCGGGTGGCGATCACGAAAATAGATAAACTCGACAAGGAAACCCAGCCGCCAAACCGGTTCAATCAGTCGTCTATAATTAAAGAATTGGAAAAACGAAACCTTGGAACGAAAGCAACCAGAGCGGACATTCTGGACCGCTTATTCCAGCGGGGCTACATTGAGGGGATCCAAATCCAAGTAACGGAATTGGGAATAGAAACAACGCGAATTCTGGCGAAATTTACACCGGCAATTATTGATGAAAAATTAACCGCCGATTTCGAAGAAGAGATGGAAAAAATCAGGGAAGGAAAACAGAAACAAGAGAAAATATTGGAACAAGCGCAGAAGCATCTTGTTACTCTTCTTACCGATTTTAAGAAAAAGGAAAAGGAAATTGGCAAGGAAATTCTCCAGTCGCTGCGTGAGACGCAGGAAGCGCAGAACACCATCGGTTCCTGTCCAACTTGCGGAAAAGGGGTGCTGATGATGAAGCGGGGAAAGTTCGGCCGATTTATTGCCTGCGAGCGCTATCCTGAATGTACGACCACTTTTAAAATTCCCCAGACAGGGCTGATAAAGCGCTCGGATAATCTCTGTGAACATGACGGTCATCCAAAGATACAGGTGATCATGAAAGGGAAACGGCCCAGAGAAATTTGCATCAAGCCTGATTGCAAAAGTAAGGTTCCTGAAGATGAGGCCAAAGAGATTAAGGAGATCAAACAGCACAAAGTGGAAAAGAAATGCCCAAAATGCGGGAAAGATTTAGTCGTGCGCAAGTCTTTTTACGGCGAATTTCTGGCCTGCTCCGGCTTCCCAAAATGCCGATATACGGAAAGTTTTGACAGAAAAACGCACCATTTTGAAAATCACCCAAAATCAACGCCAGAGAAAGCAGAACCGGCTACAGCCGTCCAAAAATCAGAGGACCATACTTTAACTAAAAAGAAAGCTCCGAAGAAATTAGCGAAAATAATGTCCTCAACGAAAAAGAAGGAAAATTTATAAAGAAGAAACTGGTTGAGTTAAGAATAGTTTGATTATAAGAGAAAAAGGTGGTTATCATGACAATTGTAAAAATAAATTTGCATAAATTGAATGCAGAGCGGAATCTGGACGCCAAGGGCGGTCAAATTAAGATTAACAATAATGTTTCCATAAAAGATGTGCAGCAGTTAGATTTCTCTGTAGAAGGAAGAAAAGGGTTAAAGTTCACGTTTTCTTTCAACTGCAATTATGAGCCAGAGTTGGGAAAAATTGAAGTTGAAGGGCAAGTTCTCTTTGTGGAAACAGAAGAGAGAGTACGGGAAATAAAAGAGAGCTGGGACAAAGACAAAAAGATTCCTCTTGATGTCATGGAACAGATTGTCAATGCAGCTTTGCATAAAGGGAATATTCAAGCAATAAAAATTAGCGAAGACGTCAGCCTGCCTAGTCCGTTGCCGCTGCCTAAAGTAAAGCCTTCCATGGAGTCAGCAGTGCCGCAGGGAAAACCACTGCCTTCATCAGTAAAAGGAGCAGGGAAAAAGTAAGCTTTTGTACCCGGTGTAATACTGTACTACTCCCCATTACCACTTTTTAGTTATTAACTACAAAATATTTATAAATAGAATATTTATAGAAAGATGAGAATCTCTTATGGATTGTATAAGCCATATCTGGATAGGATAGGCTATAATTAATCTCTATTAACTATGGAAATCGCTGAGATTAAATTAAAAGTAATGGAAGCTGTACAGGACGATGTCAATAAAGGGATCGTTAAAGTAGATTCTACGTTCATGCGTAAACTGGATGTCAATCCCGGAGATGTCGTGGAAATTAAAGGCGAGCGGACAAGTGCCGCGATTGTCGACAGGGCCTATCCTGGAGATATTGGATTAAACATTATCCGCATGGACGGGAATATCCGAAGAAATGCGCGCACTTCCATCGGAGAGATGGTCACCGTGCGCAAGGCGGCAGTGAAACCGGCAAAGAAAATCATCATCGCCCCGGCTCAGAAGGGTGTTCTTATCAAAGCATCGCCGCAGTTGTTCGCACAGGGGCTTTTAGGGAAAGCCTTAGTGAAAGGAGATATTGTTTCGTTAGGAAGAGCGCGGCGAAGCAGGGCGCCGCAGGCATACGGGTCAGATATCGGCGATATTTTTTCCATGATGGAAAGCCAGTTTGCGGGCTTTGGTTTTAGCGATATCCGTTTTTTGGTCGTTGATACGCAGCCGCGGAAAGAAGTCGTCATTGTGACAGAACAGACAGAAGTGGAGTTTAATCCTCAAGCCGTAGAGTTGAAAGAGGAAGAAGGGATCGGATTAGGGATTAACTATGAGGATGTCGGCGGATTGGGAGATGAGATAAAAAAGGTTCGCGAGATGGTGGAATTACCCCTTAAACACCCGGAAATTTTTGAAAAACTGGGCATTGAACCGCCAAAGGGAGTGTTATTGCATGGTGCTCCTGGTACAGGAAAAACACTGCTTGCTAAGGCCGTGGCTTCAGAAACAAATTCACATTTCATTATCATTAACGGGCCAGAAATTATTAGCAAATTTTACGGGGAATCGGAAAATAATTTAAGAAAAAAATTCGAAGACGCGGAGAAAAATGCGCCTTCAATTATTTTCTTTGATGAGATTGATGCCATTGCCACGAAACGTGAAGAAACCAGGGGCGATGTGGAAAAAAGAGTCGTCGCGCAGTTGCTGAGTTTGATGGATGGCATGAAAAGCCGCGGGAAAGTGATTGTGATTGCCGCCACCAACATGCCTAATTTGCTTGATATGGCGCTGCGACGGCCGGGACGGTTTGACCGTGAAATTGAGATTGGCGTGCCGGATAAAAAAGGAAGGCATGACATTTTGAAAATTCATACTCGAAACATGCCCTTGGCGAAAAACGTTAACTTAAAGGATATTGCGCAAATCACGCATGGGTTTGTTGGCGCAGATTTGAATTCCCTTTCCAAGGAAGCGGCAATGACCGTTCTCAGGCGCATTCTTCCGGAGTTGAAAGTGGAAGGAATTGAAGAAGGCGAACCGATTCCTACGGAAATTCTGGAAAAGCTGCAAGTGACACAGAAAGATTTCATGGAAGCGTTGAAACTGGTCCGCCCCAGCGCGATGCGGGAAGTTCTCGTGGAAACGCCGGATGTCAGTTGGTCAGACATTGGTGGATTGGAAAATGTTAAAGATAATTTAAAAGAAGCCGTGGAATGGCCTTTAAAGAAGCCGGAAGTGTTTAAGCGCATGGGCATACGGCCGCCGCGAGGGATTTTACTCTATGGACCTCCGGGAGCGGGAAAAACACTGTTAGCCAAAGCTGTGGCTAAGGAAAGCGAAGCAAACTTTATCCTTGTGAACGGGCCTTCCTTGCTCAGCAAATGGGTAGGTGAAAGCGAAAAAGCAGTCCGTGAAATCTTCCGCAAAGCGCGGCAGACGGCTCCTACCATTTTGTTCTTTGATGAGATTGATGCTCTTGTTCCCCGACGGGGAAGTGGAGATAATTCTCATGCTCAGGAGCGGGTTGTCAATCAAATGCTAACCGAGATGGACGGTCTGGAAAGCTTGAATGACGTCGTCGTGATAGGGGCTACCAACAGGCCGGACATTGTCGACCCCGCTTTATTGCGACAAGGCAGGTTTGACCGGGTTATTTTCACTCCCATCCCTGATGGAGAAGGACGAAAACGCATCTTTGAGATTTACCTCAAAAAAATGCCCCTTGCCAGCGATGTTGAGATCGATACATTAACTGCCGAAACCGAAGGTTATGTCGGAGCAGATATCGATGGAGTCTGTCGGGAAGCAGCGATGATGGCATTGCGGGAAGATATTAAATCCAAAGATGTGAGAATGGAACATTTTGTACAAGCCTTAGAAATCGTGAAACCGTCCGTTGACAAAGAAATCGAAGAAGCGTATGAGAAATTGAAGGAGTATTTCAGTACCGCCCGTGCCAAAGAAATCAAAGAAGAAAAAAGCGGGTATTTTGGGTAAGTAAAGTTTTCAAGAAATTAGAACAGTATCGTTTCTTTTTTTTATGATTTTTATAAATTATTTTTTACTTATTTTTTGAATGATCTTCATCACTATTTTATACACTATCAGCAAGACAATACTCGCAACAATGAGCATACCCCAATCAACAAGAGATAAAGGAGCTGTCTTAAACCATGTTGTCAGCGGCGTATAGAGCGTTCCAAGATGCAGGATGAGGGAAAAGAACACTGCGCCTGCAAGCAGCTTATTGCTAAATAAAGATAATTTATACTCGGCACGGATGGTCTGCAGCCGGACAATTTCAAACACAACCAATGAAGTAAAAGCCATAGTCTGCGCTTTGACTACTCCCGAACCTAAATATAGCCAGAAAAGAATCAGGGAGATAGTCCCAATTAAGATACCGGATGTTACAATGTGCGCTAATGATCCTCTAGAGAGAATATTTTCTCGTCGCGGCCGGGGCGGGCGCTGCATGATCCCTTTAGAATGAGGATCGAAGCTTAAGGCGGTTGCCGGAAGCCCGTCGGTGATGAGATTTATCCAGAGAATTTGAATAGCCGTTAATGGCAAGGGGAGGCCGAACAAGGAAGCGAAGAGAATCAGCGCAATTTCCCCAAGGTTGCTTGATAATAAATAGTTTACAAATTTACGGATGTTGTCAAAAATACCCCTTCCTTCTTCAACGGCATTGACGATGGACGTGAAATTATCATCTGTTAAAATCATGTCCGCAGCTTCTTTTGCCACGTCGGTTCCGGTAATCCCCATGGCTATGCCAATATCCGCTTTTTTTAACGCTGGCGCATCATTGACACCATCGCCCGTCATGGCCACAACATAGCCTTTCTTCTTGAGCGCTTCGACGATCCGTAATTTATGTTCAGGATTCACCCGAGCAAAGATGCCGAAACGTTTTATTTCCTTAGCTAAATCTGGAATTGCTTCTAATTCTTGGCCGGTAACAGCCTCGCCAGAAATGCCAAGTTCTGTGGCGATCGCCTGCGCTGTAGATACTTGATCCCCCGTGATCATGATCACTCGAATGCCGGCGTCCTGGCATTTTTGGATGGATTCTTTCACTTCTTCCCGGGGAGGGTCAATCATCGCCTGCAAACCGACAAAGATCATGTTTTTTTCAGCATCGTTCTTCGCGGCATTTTCTTTGTAGGCCATGCCCAGAACACGCAGCGCCTGTGTGGCAAATTCTTCATTCTGCTTCAGGATCTCTTTCTTTATGTCTCTATTCAGCCTTATAACTTTTCCATTGATAAGAATTTTATCACATAATTCAATGATGACATCAGGAGCGCCTTTGGTGTAGGAGACAGTAATTTTTTTTGTTTTGTGAATCGTGGTCATCATTTTCCGTTCGGAGGAGAACGGAATTTCATCAACCCGTGGTTCTGATCTATTCAGTTCTTCCGGGAAGTGTCCAGCTTTTTCAGCCGATATAATCAACGCTGCTTCCGTGGGATCGCCGAGAACGTCCCGTTGTTTGTTTTCAAACTTGGCATTATTACACAGCGCGCCAATTTTCAGAAGCGGATAGAGCGGTTCAGGGTTGGCAAGCTTCTTGTTTATTTCAAATGTTCCTTGTGGATCATAGCCTGATCCGGTGACATTGTAGATGGTACCATTCACCCACATTTTGGTGACGGTCATTTGGTTATGGGTTAATGTTCCTGTCTTATCCGTGCAAATGACATTGACAGAGCCTAACGTTTCAACAGAAGGAAGTTTTCGGATAAGAGCATTACGGGTAATCATCCGCTGCACGCCAATGGCCAAGGAGATAGTGATAACGGCGGGCAGTCCTTCCGGAATGGCGGCCACGGCCAGGGCAATCGCCGTGAGGAGCATGACGGAAGCATTTTTTCCCGTGAAAATTCCTGCAAGAAAGACAATAACAGCGACAATGATAACCGCAATCGTGAGATATTTTCCCAACTCGCGCAGTTTTTTTTGCAGCGGGGTGGTGGTTGCCTGCGCTTCATGGATAAGCTTCGCTATTTTGCCTACTTCTGTCCTCATGCCGGTATGGGTGACGACGGCTTTCCCCCTCCCCGTGGTTATTATAGTGGATGAGTAGACCATGTTTTTGCGGTCTGCGAGAGGCGTATCTTCTGCGAGTTTGTCAGTTATCTTTGGAACTGGCTGGGATTCTCCCGTTAATGGACCTTCCTGTGTATGGAGGATATGAGCTTCTACTACTCGAGCGTCTGCGGGGATTTTATCCCCTGTTTCGAGAATAAGAATGTCTCCCGGAACAATATACTTGCTGTCGATTTTTACTTCTTTTCCATTGCGGAGAACTTTAGCTTTAATGGACACCAGGCGTTTCAAGGCTTCTATTGCTTTCTCGGCTTTGTATTCCTGGATGAAGCCAAGGATGGCGTTCATAATCACAATAATACCGATGACAATGGCATCAGCTGTTTCTCCCAAGAAAATGGAGATTATCAACGCTGCCAAAAGAATCCCTACTAAGGGGCTGGAAAACTGCTGCAATAACAGTTTGAGGGGATTGATTCCGTTCTCAACCTGCAGTTCATTTAATCCATACGTATGAATCCGTTGTTCTGCATCATGATTAGTAAGTCCTTTTTCAGAAGAATGAAGTTCTTTCAAAACATCGTTAATCTCTTTTTGATGCATGGATTATTTTAAATGGGAAGGGATATAAAAAGGTTTGGCTGGGAGAATTTAGTATCCAGCCTTCTTTAAACTCCTGATATTCTTCCACCGTGCTTTGGGCGGCTTTTTCGGCAAATTCTTTGTCTCCGGGGAACTAATTTTCTCACCGATAATTTTATTAGCATCGTATGTTAGATCATCACTGAAAATGACAGAAAATTTTTATTACTTTGACACTTCAATATGGATTGATCTCTATGATAAACGTGGCTACAATGGGGAAATGGCTTTAAAACTCATGGAGAAAATAATCAATAATGATGATTTTGTCGTCTATTCTGATGTGATTGTTTTTGAACTTAAAAAATTAGGATTCTCTGAGTATGAAATTAATCAAATGCTCGCTATTGCGAAACCAGACCATATAAAACGAGTCCATTCAACAGCAAACCAACTTAAAGAGGCAGCAAAACTTGCAAAACAAAGAAAAGTCCCGCTGCGTGATGCTGCTCATGCAGTTTTGTCACGAGATCACCAAGCACAACTTGTTTCTTTAGATTGGGACTTTGAACAATTGAAAGATATAACTAAAACAAAGAAACCGGAAGATTTACTATAACTCAACACCAAGACTTTGGGCAAGTTCTTTCACTGCTTCTTCACCTGCCTGGTCAATATCTTTCTTCGTAATATTCCTTCCTTTCTTTGCACCAGCGCCATACGCCTGTTGCAGTCTTAATAGTGCTGCTTGTTTTTCCAAATCTTTAATTTTATCCCTGACTGCCTCTCTAATGAACTCTGTTTTCGTGGCATATCTATGCCCTTTCATAGCCTTCTCCATATCATGGACAAAGCTTTCCTCGAATCTAACTGATACCGTCTCCATTGTAAAACATTGTATTACATAGTAATATATAAATATTGTGGTGTTTTTGGACAATGCTGGTTTAGGCAGTTGTTTGTGCTTCTCCGAGAATTTACTTATAGCCAAAGAACATTTATCTTCCCAGAAAATCTTCTTTAAACATTTGATATTCTGTGCTTTTGGCAACTTTTTCGGCAAATTCTTTGTCTCCGGGGATCAAGATTCGTTTTAATTTTACATTGTTTTTTCCCTTTTTCTTGAGAAATTCATGCCGTGGTTTAATTCGGTTTTCTAAACTGTAAGAAACATAGGCGGGGAAGGAGATGAGATCGTTCAAAGTTCCGTTCAATTGGTCAAAAATGTAGGTAATGGTTGGTTTTAGGTTATTTTCAATGTTGTACGAAAATATTTGGGGAAATTTTGTGGCTATCTCGCCGATATTTTTGATTCCTATACTCTTAAGATATTCTCTATGCGGTTCAAGAACGTTTTGAATGCTATAGTATAATATATGCGGACACTTGGTGACAGCTTTTCCTACATCGGTTATGCCTATACCCCGTAAGTAGTTTACATGGGGCTGCAGGATATTTTCAATGCTGAGGTATATACTTAAGAAGTTAGATCCGCTTTATATTTACGGCGAAGTTAAGTTATAAAAATAACCACTTATTAATGAATACAACAGAAATATTTAAAAAGAAAAATGAGTTTTGGTAGTAAAATGAGAATTAAACATGCGCTTGTTGGGTTGACGGCATTGATCGGATCGTATGGGGCAAGTTGTAGACAAGAACTCATAAATGGTTCTATAGTCACCGAGCCTATAGATGTTGTGACTACACAATCTGGGAGTGAAACAACATCAGGTACGGGAAGCAATTCTGAAGTTCGTAGTTCGTACGATACTCTTGCAGACGTTATTTACGATTCTCAATCAAAAGACATAGTTGCAGAAAGAAATACCTCTGATGTTTTATCTGATCCTATTGATGTTATTACTGAACAATATGGAAGTGATGTTTCTTTAGAAATTAAGGATAATTCTGAAGTTCGTAGTTCGTACGATACTCTTGCAGACGTTATTTACGATTCTCAATCAAAAGACATAGTTGCAGAAAGAAATACCTCTGATGTTTTATCTGATCCTATTGATGTTATTACTGAACAATATGGAAGTGATGTTTCCTTAGAAATTAAGGATAATTCTGAAGTTCGTAGTTCGTACGATACTCTCGCAGACATTATTTACGATTCTCAGCTGGACACGGTTATGGGAGAAAATTATTCTGATGTTGCGTCTGAGTCTAGTTACGATACCCCGTTGATTGACACGGTGAACATTGCTGAAGTTTTATCAGATCTTATCTACGATTCCCAGCCAGACACAGTCATGGAGGGAAATATTACTGACGCTGGATCTATCTATCCATCTGATTTAGGAGAAGACTCTCAGGATAGTAATGAGCTTGGAGATTATGGATGTGTTGATGGTGCTTGTGTAGAATTACAAGAAGAAGTTAAATTATGTGATTTTGACGATAAGAACTTACAGAATAATGTTTGCGCAGAACTAGGTAAAAATGAAGGATGTACTATTGATTTATCAGAGGCAGAGAAGATTACCACGCTTTCTGCTTATGGAGCTGGTATTGCTACATTAAAAGGGATTGAATGTTTAACCAATTTGATGTGGTTAAATTTTAATGCCAATCAGATATCTGAAATTTCTTCGTTAGCGGGTTTAACTAATTTGAAATACCTTTATCTTGATGGGAATCAGGTATCTGACATCTCTTCGTTAGCGGGTTTAACTAATTTGGAATACCTTTATCTTAACGGGAATCAGGTATCTGACATCTCTTCGTTAGCGGGTTTAACCAATTTGACATGGTTAATTCTTAATGCTAATCAGGTATCGGACATCTCTTCGTTAGCAGATTTAACTAATTTGGAACAACTTTATCTTGATACTAATCAGATATCTAACATCTCTTCGTTAGCAGGTTTAACTAATTTGGAACAACTTTATCTTAATGAGAATCAGGTATCTAACATCTCTTCGTTAGCAGATTTAACCAATTTGAACTACCTTTATCTTAACGGGAATCAGGTATCTGACATCTCTTCGTTAGCAGATTTAACTAATTTGGAATACCTTTATCTTAACGGGAATCAGGTATCTGACATCTCTTCGTTAGCAGATTTAACTAATTTGAAAGACCTTTATCTCAATTTTAATCAAATTCCTGACATCTCTTCGTTAGCAGATTTAACCAATTTGAACTACCTTTATCTTAACGGGAATCAGGTATCTGACATCTCTTCGTTAGCGAGTTTAACTAATTTGGAACAACTTTATCTCAATTTTAATCAAATTTCTGACATCTCTTCGTTAGCGGGTTTAACTAATTTGGGACAATTGGGTCTTAATGTTAATAAGATATCAGATATTTCTTCGTTAGCGGGTTTAACTAATTTGGGACAACTTTATCTTAGTATTAATAAGATCTCGGATATTTCTTCATTAACGAGTTTAACTAATTTGGAACAACTTTATCTTAGTGGGAACCAGATATCTGACACTACTTCTGCCTGCTGTGTCATATTCCAAATTGATGTAAATGGACAACTTGCAGTTCAAGGGTTAAACTGCTCTGATGTTGATGAAGCTGCATGCCCGAAATGATCTTATAACGAAAATTATGAACTGCGTCCAGAAAGTTCTCATATAGTTAAGCTTGAGAAGTCTTGGTATTTTAGTGTAGAATGACATCAGTCTTGGAAGAACTATTGAAAGAACATCAGATTAGCGATTTTTCTAGAAAGTGGGTTAAAGAATGGGTGAAGGATGATGATTCTATTAGAGCAGCTTACGCCGTTTTGAAAAAAATTGGATTAACCGATAGCAAGATTGCTACACAAGCTCAATTGCTGGGCATGCATCCAGACTCGATCGACCGAAACTATCAATATTTATCAAAGTTAGGATTGAGTGATACCAAAATTGTCTCGCAGGCTCAATTGCTGGGCATGCATCCAGACACTATTAAGAAAAATTACCAAGGGTTATCAAAGTTAGGATTGAGTGATACCAAAATTGTCTCGCAGGCTCAATTGCTGGGCATGCATCCAGACACTATTAAGAAAAATTACCAAAGGTTATCAAAGTTAGGATTGAGTGATAGCAAGATTGCCTCACAGGCTCATCTGCTCGGTAGGGAGCCAGACACTATTGAAAGAAACTATCAAAGGTTATCAAAGCTTGGCTTGAGCGATAGCAAGATTGCCTCACAGGCTCAATTGCTGGACAGAGATCCAGACAAGATTGAAAGAAACTATCAAAGGTTATCAAGGCTTGGCTTAAGTGATAGCAAGATTGCCTCACAGGCTCAACTGCTGGGCATGCATCCAGACACTATTGAAAGAAACTACCAGAATCATATTGGCTTATTAAGAGAAAATTATAAGGATCGCAATTCAGGTAGAGATATACTATTACAACAAGCCCAACTTTTAGGCATTTCTTCAGATACATTAGAAGCAAATATGCAATGGTTTGCAGATAGAAATATCAGTTATGGAGACGGGCTTTTACTGGGAACAAAACCACAAACAAAACGAAAAAAACTAGCATGGATTTTACGTGAGATTTTTGATTATAGGGAGTTAAATCAAGAAGAGAAAAATCAGGCCATTCAATCAAGTTATGGTTTGATTAGAGATAACCCTCAGTTGTTAATTTATTCTATTAATACTTTAGAAAAAAAAAGAGATCAAATAAGAAAAAAGATGGCACATTCTAAGCGTCCACTTTGAAGAGCATCCCGCTGGGAACGAAGTGATAAAACTTCACCGAGTGCAAATATTTATAAGTTACAACCAATTATATTTTATACAAAGTGTCTTTTAAAAAAAGAAGGGAAGCAATAATTTTTGGTATAATATTTGCCTTAATCCTAGCTGTAACCCTCCTTTTTTGGAGTTTAGATGGGATTACCGGAGCAAGTATCGGTATTCTTCCCGATCTTAATGCAAGAGTTGACAATAGTAGTGAATTTCCGATTCCTGTCAATGAACCAGAATTAGTGAGAGATAATAGTACAGAAAATGAAGATGTTCTACTCATCACGGAAGAATTAACTATTCAAGATGCAAATGGTTCTCAATGTGGAGATGTAAATGGCAATATTGTCTTAACCACAAACATCATTTCTAATAATGGCACTTGCTTTACAATAAATGCTAATCATGTTATTATAGATGGTATGGGTTTTAATCTTACTGGAAATAAGACCGGAGAAACTATATTTTGGACGGATGGTCATTATGGGATTCTTGAACCTAATAATAACGAGTCTAGTAACATTACCATTAAAAATTTTGGTAATATTGGCGGTTTTGATATTGGGATTAATGTTTATGGAAGTAATAATGTTACTATCTTCAATAATACGATTTACAATAATTCTTATGGGGTTTATGTTATAACAACCAACAAAGATCTAAACATATCATACAATATGTTTCGTAATAATAGCAGAGGAATTGCTTATGATGAAACGAGTGATGGGAATGTCTGGATTAATTTTAATAACTTTACAAATAATACGTTTGGGATGGAAATTGAAAGTTCATCTGTCCATTTAAACCAATACAACTTTTCGTATAATAATTTTTACAATAACAGTTTTAATTTTCGTAGAACTCGTGCAGAAAACCTCACCTTAGAAAACAATTGGTGGGGTGCGGCAGATTGTGTTAATATTTCAAAGAACATGTCTGGATCTCTAAACAATGAGTTTAGCCCTTTCCTTGATACCCCTTATCCGACGGGTGCGTCAGTTGACTGCCCTGCGCAATATTGTGGGATGCCTATATTTAACTTTACAACACTCACAGCTAATTTAGAAAACTGCCCTGGTAGAGGGATAATTATTGGTGCAAATGATGTTATATTAAATTGTACCGGACGCTCCATTATCGGAGCTTCCGGTAATTCCGAGATTGGTATTTATGCAAAAGAATATGATCGTATTAATATTACAAATTGTAAAATTGTTGGTTTTAATGAGAGTATCCGTTTTGGCGGAGTTTCTACTGAGAGTGCAAGTGCTTCTACTGATGGTTTAATAAGTAATAATACCATAATAAATTTTACCGGAACCGGTATTTTTATTAGGAGGAGCAGTAACGGAAATGATATTATTAATAATACCATCACCTATGCAAATAGCAACTCTTCTGGCGCTATGATTCTAGGGTCTTCCAGTAATACTATTAAAGAAAATAATTTTTCACATAACAGGCCGAGGGCAGTTTATGTGAGTGAAATTCATAATAATTTTGATAGAAATTTTTTGTTGAATAACTCTGTAGGATATAATTTAGCAGGCTCAGCTAATAATTTTACCAACGAAAGGATTTATAACCACAGCAGCGGGGTTCTCATTGATTCAGATGCTGCTTCTTACATCAATAATGTAATGACCAATTGTCTATTTGATAATAATGCCTTTGACATCAATCTTGAAAGCACTTCTAGCAGTAATCTTACACTGATGAATAGCACTATTAATAAATCTAAGATTAACACCGATATTGGAGGAACTGTTTACATACGTTGGTATGTGTTCATTAACGTGAGTGATACCCTCAATAATTCTCTATTATCAAATGCCACTGCCTACACCTCCCTTGATGGAGCTGAGTTCAGAAATAATACCGATTCTTTAGGTTTAGGACGTTTGGAGATGACTGAATATTATCGGAACGCTGAAACTGATTTTTACTTGACACCGGGAAGAATCGTTATCAGTAAAGATAATTATACTGAGAATACAACGAGTGTAAATCTCATTGATCAAACTTTTGCGCAATTCAACATAACTTTAACGCAAATTACCTGCGGTTCTACGATTACTTCCAATTTTAGATTTGGAAACAGCTATCTCTGTGATAATGCTTCTCTTACAATTGGAAGGGATAATATTATCATCGATGGAAATGGCTATAATTTAACTGCAACTGGTGATGTGATTAGTGATGTTGGAGTTTATATTAATAATCGAAAAAACATAGTTCTAAAAAATTTACTGATCGGCGGAAAATACACCACCGGAGTGTATCTTTTTAACACAAATGATTCTAATATAACTGGCATCAAAATGTCGAACATGACTCGCGGGATAACAATTAACAATTCTCATAATAATATCATTTCAGATAGTAATCTTAGTAATGGAACCGGTATCTTGGCGATCAGTACTGGAAACACGAATAATTCATTAGTTAACATCAGTATTAACATGAGTTTAGTTGATGTGACTGCGAATTCTTCTATTTTCCTGAAATGGTATGTTGACGTTAACACGACTTTTAATGGAAAAAATCCTTTATCTGGTGTAGATGTGTATGGATATTTTAACAGTTCGGGAACTTTAGACAAATCTACAACTTCTGGTAGTAATGGAATGTCAAGACTTACTCTTACCGAGTTAAAGAAAAATAGCTCAGAAACTGAGTACCTCACTCCACACAATGTAACCTCCGTTTTTGTGTATCAAAGTGCTAATATCACAAACTCTACCACTTTTAATCTAACAAAAACTGGTAATATTAAGATAAATCTTAGCGTCGTTTTGAATTGTACTGCGTTATCAGGACGTTCTACAACTTTAAGTGCTGATACGACAATTTGTCCTGGCTCATATAATAATCAGCTTAAAATAGGAGCCAATCATATTATGATAACTTGTATTGAGTCTATAATTTCAAATCCTACTGGGTATGGTCTTGATGGGAATGGAAAAGATAATTTTACCATTAAAGATTGTACCTTCAGTCAAACAGGTAGTGGGTATGTTATAGCATTAGGTACTGCTGGAGGTTCTGATGATGTTAAGTTGTATGGATTAACTATTACAGCAACTGGAACTAATTGGGCTCTTTTTTGTTCTAATTCAAACAGATTAAAAATTGTCAATTCAAGTACTAGTTCTATAATAGGCTATGGTGTTTGGCTCACTAGCTGTTCGCATGCTGAAATCACTAATGTAACTTTTACCGGAAAATATGGGATTTCATTACGAGGGTCTCATAATAATACTATCAAAAACAGCACATTTACTGATGTGACTACTGCAATATTATTCAAACCTACTTCTGCTTCACAAACACTTTATTCCGATAACAATTCATTTTATTATAACAAATTTTCTGGAACGGGAACTTATGTTGATTATGAATCTACTTCCGGGTATAATAATTCATTTAATACTTCTGTTGGCGGATATGGAATTGGTAATGAATGGGGTAACGATTATTGTGGTAAAGGTGCTGATTTAAATAGTGATGGATACGCTGATAATGTTTCAAGTGCTACTGCTGGAGACTGGCCTTATAATCAAACTGTAGGGACACGGATCACTGTTTCTGGAGGTACATCAGTGGTTGATTACGGACCGAAGATAACAACCTGTCCTCCAGCAGAAGTTTTCTTAGGTAGTGGCGGAGAGGCCACGGGCGGCGCAAAAGCAGCCGCAGCATCAGCCGCCGGAGCGCCTGCTCCCCCAGCTCCTGCACCTGCTGGCGCAGCGAAGAAGCCTACGCCGCCGCCTGCACCAGTAGAAGAGTATTATTCGGCTGAGGATGCCAAGAAATTCTTGAAAACAGAGAAAGTGCTTACGCAAACAATAGATCCAAAAATAACACTCGTTACCGTAACTTTGGAAAATACCGGTACGCAACGAATGCTTCTCTTTCCAAAGCTGTTTCAAGAAGTTGAGGATCCTTTCTTTATTGTTACCAGAAAAACCCTTGGCTTTGAGGGTTCATTTCTCACAAAACTGGCTTCCATAAGCTACTCTCCCAACCGCATTGTAGGGAGATTATTAACTGCCGAAATTCTTGATGCAGAAGATATTGTTGTTAATCCGGGAGAGAAAGTTGAAAGAACATTAGAACTTAAAGAGGGATTGGTCCTTCCCCGCCAGATTAAAATTCAATTTACATCGTTTGGAGAAACCGTCCTTGAACAGGAAATAGAAATCAAAAAAGAGGTGATTTCCGGGACGGCTGTTGATCTTGATACGCAAGAAAATTTATTGGATATCTACGCTGTTATTGCTCCTGCGGAAGAATTACAAGAGCGTTCGCCGGGAAATAACCAAGGAAAACTTACCGGCGCAGTTGTCTTGGAAAAAGATCAACAGCAGGTTACGAACTACTTTTTAGAATTAAATATCAATAAGAAAGTCAATGGAAAAGAAAAGACTTCCTATGGTGATATTTATGGGCCGTATTCCATCAAACCAGGCAAAAGTCTTATTTTTGCCCAGCAATTTGTGTATGATCCGGCGATTTTTGCGGGCAACTATTCCATTAACGCAAAAATATATAGGGAAAAAAACATTGTTGTTGAAAATAAGTTTGATGTCAAATTTGAATAGTTAAGTTTAAAACATTTTACAACGCCGAAGGCAAAAATTCAGAATTATTGGGAGCTAATTTAACTAGATAATTCCCCACAGCTTGCTGTGGGGTAAGAATCTTATAGTCTTGCTCTTTTTCTACTCCTATGGTGCGAAAAGCAGCTCATAGTGCCTACGATATTCACTATCATCTTGTCATTGTG
>Ga0208375_1000435_pt1 | contig 61449 bp, 42 predicted proteins | sample RifOxyD1_FD_184038 | JGI IMG/M metagenome (GOLD analysis project Ga0208375, IMG submission 184038) | Soil microbial communities from Rifle, Colorado - Rifle Oxygen_injection D1 (SPAdes) | ecosystem: Environmental > Terrestrial > Deep subsurface > Rock core/Sediment | place: Rifle, Colorado... | reverse complement strand
TGCAGTTCCGAGAGCATCCGGGACAGGCCCTCATCAGCCTTGTCATGTTGAGTAATGTCTTTAAAGGTGTGAATCTGAGCCATTTTCCCCTCAAAAATGACATCCGAAACCGTCGCAATGACGTCAACCAACTCCCCGCCCTTTGTTTTAAGATAGAGATGATCGGGAATTAAACTCGCTTGTAGTCCATTTCCCCCGGTCCGCTCGTGAATACAGATCTCGCCAATGGTCTTGCGGGTCAACTCCTGCAAAGAGTGCCCAAGCATCTGCAACAGGGTCGAATTGCCGTAAACAAGGCGCTCATCGACACTCAGAGCCACACCCTCGGTCGTTGATTCCACCAGAAGTCGGTACTTCTCTTCCGAATCTCTCAGAGCCGTCTCGGCATCCATTCGGCTTCGTTCGGACTTAAGGCTCTCACGAGCGATATAAAGAAGAAGAAATGCGATGAGAATTGAAATTAAAATCGAAAGCTGAATGGTCCTTCTGGTGATCTGAGCGACTTCTTCTCTCACATCATCCAGGTAAATGCCCGTTCCAATGATCCAACCCCACGGCTCAAAGGCTTTTACGTAAGAGAGCTTCGGTACGATACGACTGGGATCGTCTTTCCACTGCCAGAGATAATCCACATAGCCTTCACCTTTTGCTCGAACGGTTTTTACGAATTCGGAAAAGAGCATCTTCCCGCTCGGATCGGAATATTTGGAAACATCCTGTCCGTCGAGATCCTTACGATAGGGATGCATGACCATGGTCGGGCGCATCGTTGTCACCCAAAAATAGTCCTTACTCTCTTCCCCGTACCGGATTGTCTCGATTTGCTCGAGTGCACGTTTTTGCGCTTTTGGAGCGCTTAGGGCTCCACTTTTAACCTGCTGGTCAAGCGCCGAAAGTTCGCTAAGAATAGTGAGCGTCAGCTCTTTGATCGTCTCCTTCTTCCGTTCAATAATGGCGCTTTTCATGGACGGGATGATGACCATGAAGATGGAGATATTGAAGAAAACGATCGTTAAGACCGCGGGTGAGACGATATTAACGACAAATCGTTTCCAGCTCTTTTTTTGTTGTCTTGAGTGACCCATAAGACTCAGAAAAAACTACCATAACAAAAGTTGACCAACAACAGCCCCTTGACAATGGCCCGTCGCATGAGAAGGTCAAAAATCTAAGCTACAAGCAGACTGCTTACATAGTAATTACCTGGAGGGGATGATGGCCGGACTGGATTTTAAGACACCCGTTACCAAAGAACAGGAAGACGAGACTGTCGTGACCCACAATGCGCGTCTCGGAATTCTATTATTTGTCGTCTACGTGCTTTTTTATACCGGATTCATGGGTCTAAGTGCCTTTCATCCAGCGATCATGAGCACCCCGGTACTGGGCGGACTTAACCTCGCAATCGTTTATGGTTTCTTACTGATTGCCGCAGCCCTCGTCTTAGCCCTGATCTACATGATGCTTTGCAAAAAAAGCAGCCAAGGGAGCAAAAAATGATTCACAATTCATCAGCTATTGCGGTAGCGATTTTTTTGCTTTTTGTCGGAGCAGTTTTGGGTCTGAGCTTCTATTTGGGAGCCAAGGCCAAATCCTCCAAAGACTATTTTACTGCAGGAGGAACAATCCACTGGGCGGTGAATGGCGTCGCCTTTGCCGGGGACTATCTCTCAGCGGCCTCGTTCCTCGGTATCTGCGGAATGATCGCCTTCTACGGCTATGACGGCTTTCTGTATTCGATCGGTTATCTGGCCGGCTGGATCGTGGCCCTCTTTATCATAGCCGAGCCCCTGAAACGACTGGGACGTTTCACGTTTGCCGATGCGCTTGACAACAAATTCAACTCCCGAGGCATCAAACTCACGGCAGCCATCAGCACTTTGGTGGTGAGCATATTTTATCTCATCCCTCAGATGGTCGGCGCAGGCGCCCTTGTGCAGCCGCTCCTTGGATTTCCGCATTTCGTCGGCGTGATTACCGTCGGGCTTGTCGTGATTTTAATCGTAGTCTCGGCGGGAATGGTCTCGACGACTTGGGTACAATTCATCAAAGGTTCCCTACTCGTCGGTCTCTGCGCCGCGATCACTGTCATGATTCTGGCCCGTGGCATCTCGACGTCGCCAAAAGGAGCGGACGGCACTTTTGCGAAAATATTTGCTCGAGATGTTCAGCTTGCCGATCTAACAAAAGAACCCGCGAAGGCGGTCATCCCTCCTTCTTCAGCATGGACGAACAAGCCTTATGTTCGCATCCTCGACAAAGCTACGGGAAGCGTTTCCGTCTGGAAAACCGAAGCGAACGGAACTCTTTTTGAAACCCAGTCTATCACCGTTTTTAAGGACGGAAGAAGGCTCGTCAACGGCAAGCCCCAAGGCAAAAGCGAGGGACAAGAGGATCTTAAACCCGTTGGCTACGCTTATAGGCTTCCTGATGGCGCCCCGGAGACCGGTCCTCTCGGTCCCCTGTCATTTTTTCGAACAATGCAGAACACAGACGTGATTCTCTGGGGTTCAGACAAAATCACTGAAAAGGACGGCAGTGTCACGAACATCTATTATCAGAAGCCTACTCCAGGATCTGATTTCCTGACGCCCGGATCCAGTCCTACTTTTAAAAAGGTGAGAAGCAACAAGTTCTCTGACAAGTTGGACTTCTTATCACTCATGCTCGCGCTGTTCTGCGGAACCGCGTCGCTTCCGCACATCCTGATCCGTTACTACACCGTTAAGGACCAGGTGAGTGCGCGCAAGAGCACCGTCGTAGGCATCGCGGCCATTGGCTTTTTTTACGTGCTGACCCTCTATCTTGGCCTTGGCGCCATGACCAGCGGCATGCTCGACGTTACAGACTCGAACATGGCAGCCCCTTTACTCGCAAAGAGCTTCAACGAGGTCCTTTTCGCGGTCATTTCTGCCGTGGCGTTCACAACCGTCCTAGGCACCGTCAGCGGTCTTATCATGGCCGCGAGCGGCGCTGTCGCGCACGACATCATCACGAACTATCTGAAGATGAACCTCGATGATTTCAAAAAAGTTCGCGTAGCCAAAATCGCGGCGATTTGCGTAGGACTCCTCGCGATCGTTCTGGGGATTCTTTTCTCGAAGATGAACGTGAACTTCTTGGTGGGCTGGGCCTTCAATATCGCGGCCTCGGCAAATTTGCCTGCACTCGTGATGCTGCTCTTCTGGAAGAAAACAACCAAACAGGGAATCACTGCGGCCATCACGGCCGGAATGATTTCTTCGCTGGGTTGGATTCTCCTCAGCGCGCAGGCTTACAAAGACGTTTACGGAATTGATCCAGAAAAGGCTATTGTTCCCTTCAGCCAGCCGGCGATCGTATCCATTCCGCTTGGATTCATCGTCCTGGTGGTTGTGTCTTTGTTAACGGCAAAAAAAGGCGAGCGAAAGACCGCAGCTTAGGAATCTAGAGAAGCGCCTCGAATTCGATGAGATCGAGGCGCTTCTCGTCAAAGTTCGCTCGACGAATGGGCTAAGACTATAGAAGGCGTCTTCTGACCTCGAAAACCGTTTTTTAAGTAAACGTGGTCTCGTTCTTTGTATCCCTGTTCTCGTAGGAGGTTTCGCGCTGGTCCATCGGTCATAAGCTTCGGCATTTCCGCGCGATCGTCAGTTTGTCCCGTAACACTGCCTTCAACAACCATCGAGAAATCGGTCCATGGAAATCCTCCCTGGGATGCGTGACCTGCGTCTATTACTTCAAAGCTTATAAGTCGACTTTGAACAAAGCTGACCGTTAGCCTGGCATTCGAGACATGTGTATTCGGCCCTGCTCTCCAAGCAATCTTTTTTGGTACCAGTTTGGCAGCCGTGCGATCTCATACAGAGCCCGAATCTCGCCGTTCATCGCATTTCAAGCAGACGCTATATCTGTTGTTTATGCTATATCGTGATCACCAGCTCTGAAAGGACTTCAGTCATGAAAAAAGGTATCGTTTCTGCCCTTGCCCTTATCACTGCATTATTGTCCTGTCCCGTCGAAGGGTCCGTCGTTCCCACGTCGCATCAGCCAGGGCTGTCGCTTGAGACTGAAGGCCAAATTCTTTGGCAAGCGCGCAACGACGCCGCGATCCCGGGCGACACAGGCACGCGCTTCGACATGAAAAGTCTTCTCAGCTCGCCGGTACCGGCATACCGGTTTGAGGCGGGATTTTTGTTTGCGGAGCGGCACCAACTTCGAGCCGTTCTCGCTCCATTGACTCTCGAAGACCGGGGGGAGCTCACGGAACAGGTGAACTTTCAGGGTATGGTCTTCGGCGCGGGCGTGACCACCGAGGGCACCTTCAAGTTCAATTCTTATCGCGCGACATACCGTTATGGCTTCCTTCAAAATGACGATTGGTCGCTATGGGCGGGGGTCACCCTGAAAGTTCGCGACGCAATTATCCGTTTGCGCCAGGGTTCCATTGTACAGGAGAAAAAGAATATCGGCATCGTTCCGCTGATTCACGGCGCTGTCGCCTATCGTTTGATTCCAAGCTGGTACGCGGAACTGGAGTTCGACGCGCTGGCGGCACCACAAGGAAGAGCTGAGGACGTACGACTAGGCGTCCGCAGGAAATTTTCGACTCCAGGCTTCAGTGTGGCGGTTGGATACCGTATCCTCGAGGGCGGTGCGGACAATAAGACGGTTTACACCTTTTCATTGTTCCATTACGCGTTTGTTTCGGCCGGCTATGAGTTCTGATCAAAAGAGCCAGGAAGGAACACCGATCGGTCTTTTTCTTGAGAATTCTTTTTAGGCTCGTGACGGAAGCGTCGGGCCTCTATATATTTCAAAATCCCCCGACCCAGCCCCACTTTGATCGAGATCGCTACCCTGCTCGAGCAACTGGCAAGTCGCTCAGGACAAATGCGTAAGACGTCGCGTCACGATTGTATACGCCTTCATTGACAAAAAGCCTCATGCCTCTCCCCGCAGACACCGAATAGCACATAGCCCGGTAAACCATTCTGTTTGATTTTTTTCGAGAGGTATTTATTCTTATGCAGAAGCTCGCCAATTTATCTTTAAAGCAGAAACTCCTCGCATCGGTCGTTCCAGTGCTCCTTATTTCAATAGGCACGCTGGCCGTCATTTCCTATCGTTCGGCGGCCAAGGCAATTATCAGTCTCCAGGAAGCCGGACTGGAAATGGCGGTTAAAAAAACGATCACCGAACTCGATAACTGGCTTCGCGACCGGGAGCGGGATGCGCAGCTCTTGGCGCTCAGCACCGTCCTTCACGACGCCCTTCTGGGCAAGAACCTGAAAGAAGCGGAGGCGATGCTTCGTGAGTACCACCGGCTTTCACCGTTTTACGAAAACGTTTTTCTTGCCGACAGCAACGGGCGGCTGTTTCTCGATTCCATTGATGGAAAATCGATCGGCGTCGAGCTTCAGAAATTGTCGAACTTCAAACTCAGTTATGAAAAGGCCCGCAAAGGACTTACCTGGGTCGGAAGCGCGGAACCCTCCCCGGCAACCGGCCGGCCTGTTTCGCTCGTGACGGCCCCGATTATGTCACGGGGAAAACTCATCGGCATCATGGGCACCCCGATCGAGTTGAACGCCTTCTCAGCTGATTTCGTCGACCAGATGAAAATTGGCGGCAGCGGTTACGTGTTCATTCTCGATGCGACCGGCCTGGCCCTAGCTCATCCCAACAAGGAAAACATCCTGAAGACGAACTTCGCCAAAACGGAATGGGGCAAGGTGTTCCTGGAAAAGCAGAGCGACTTTATCCGTTACACCTTCGACGGGATCGACAAGACCGGGTTTTTCGGCAAGTCGCAAAGAATGGGCTGGATCGTGGCATCAACGATGCCCACGGACGAACTCTACGCCCTCGTTCGAAACGTCCAATATATCTCGTTGGGCTTTGGCTTATTAATTGTGCTCTTTGTTTCCGCGATTATCGTGTTTCTTTCGAAAAGTGTCTTCAGCGTAGTCGACAGGGTCGCATCATCGCTCTCCGCCGGGGCCGACGAAGTCACGGTCGCTTCGCGGCAGGTATTTACCTCGGGCGAAGCTCTGGCTTCGAGTGTCTCAGAGCAAGCAGCCGCTCTTCAGGAGACTTCATCGGCCGTAGAGGAGCTGACTGCAACGGTTCAACGTAACGCGGATAACGCGGCAAAGGCTCAAGGCATCTCGACATCGAGCGCCGAGACGGCTGGCGCGGGCAAAACCGCCGTTCACGACACCATTGCCGCGATCGAGGAAATCAGCAAGAGCACGGACGAGCTGACGAACGAGATCGAGGCCAACAATAAGGAAATCTCGGGTATCGTGAAGGTGATCTCAAGCATTGCCGAGAAAACGAAAGTCATCAACGACATCGTTTTTCAGACGAAGCTTCTTTCATTCAATGCCTCGGTGGAAGCGGCTCGCGCGGGTGACAGCGGCAAAGGATTCGCCGTCGTGGCCGAGGAAGTCGGCAACCTAGCGCAAATGAGCGGCAGAGCCGCCGAAGAAATCGCCCAGATGCTCGATGAAAGCGTTAAAAAGGTTGAAAGCGTCGCCGGCAACACGAAAGCCAAGATCGACCGTATGGTCTTGCAAGGCAAGGCGAAGGTCGAAAAAGGTGTAAAAGTAGCTCAGCGCTGCGGCGAGGTCCTCGATCAGGTGGTGAAGGATGTCAGCGAAGTGGACCAACTGGTCCGCGAAGTCGCGACCGCTTCGAGCGAACAGGCCCGTGGAATTACCGAAATCGCCAAGGCGGTCACCGAAATGGAACACGCGAATCAGGACAATTCCGGCGCGGCTCAGAACACCTCATCAGCCGCGATGCACCTCGCGAATCAGGCGGAGATCCAGCGAAAAACAGCCAATGAGCTGCTCTGCCTCGTCAATGGAAACTGCCAGACAGCCGCTCAGGAACGAATGGACTTCAACAATGCGATCACGGTCCACACGGACTGGAAGATCAAACTTACCAAATACCTCGCCAAACCCGACGAAAGTCTCGACCCCGCCGCTATCGCAAAAGACACCGCCTGTTCACTCGGAAAGTGGCTCCGTGGCGATGGTATGCGGTTCCAGGGACTTCCAGAATTTCCCGCTCTTTGCGACAAGCACGCGCAGTTTCATCGCGCCGTCTCCGAGATTGTTCAACTCGCCAAGACGGGAAACCAGGAGCGCGCCCATGCATTAATGAAGCCCGGCTCGCCGTTCGTGGAGCTCTCACACGAAACGGTTGGACTCATCAAAACGCTTGCACAAAAAACGGCAGCTCACGGTTAAGCAAGAAATCTTGGGACATTCAGGCTAGACTGTCTCAATGAGACACTTCGAACTATTGGCCTTGGTTTGCATCGCCTTCGGACTTCACCTTTGCGAGACGGTTCACGCGATTGAAGTTCACGGGCATCGGGGCAGCCGCGGCCTGCGCCCCGAAAATACCCTGCCCTCGTTTCAATTGGCACTCGAAGCAGGGGCCGACATCCTCGAAATGGACTTGGCGGTCACGAAAGACAATGTTCTCGTCGTCAGTCACGATCCCCACATCAACAGCGCGATTTGCGTCGCCCTTGACGGCGCCCGCATCGGCGAGCCTCCGCTGATTCATTCCCTGACACTGACCCAGGTCATGCAGTACGATTGCGGAACACTGAAAAATCCGCGATTTCCGGAGCAGGCTCCCTGCCCTGGAACGCGAATTCCAACCTTGGACGAGGTTTTCGCTCTCGTGCGAAACTCAAAACATCCGAACGCGCGCCGGATCGGTTTCAATGTGGAGACGAAAATTTCCAGCGAGCACCCGGAGCACACGGTCGATCCAGCGAAATTCGCGCGGCTCGTGGTGAACGCGATAAAGAAGAACCGGCTTCTCAATCGCACCATTTTGCAGTCGTTTGACCCGCGAACGCTGATCGAAGCGCATAAGCTCGCTCCGGGGCTGCGACTCGCCTTCCTTGTGGAAGACCCGAAAATCGACATCCTCGCCGAAGCAAAACGCATCGGTGTTCAGATCATCTCCCCGAAATACAATCTCCTCACGCGGGAACGTGTAGCAAACTTTCAAAAGAACGGCTTCAAGGTCATTCCTTGGACGGTGAACCAACCCGAGGATTGGGATGCGATGATCGCGATGGGCGTCGACGGTATCATTACGGATTTCCCCTCGAGACTGATTGCTCACCTGAAAAAGTGAGCGCCTGACGTTACAGGCGGCGTCCCCCGTCTTCCTTCGCGTCGCCACAGGGGGTTTTCTTCAGGAGCCGGAAATCCCGGACAGAATTCTCCGATTTCGAAACACTTCGGACCATGACAAATGGCCGCTGGGTGCTCTTAATCGGCTGGGGTACGGATACTTCCAGAACGACCAGAGAGCCAAGGTGATCCAACTTGTCCGAAAAATCGCCTCCCAGCAGGATCAGCTCAAAAGGCGAAGCGGATCCCTTCCGCATCGAAAGCACCAAATCGCCACGCGCATTCTTGTTAAGAACCCCCCGGACCAGATAAGTACCACATTCAAATTGCGGCACGACGTGCCAGACTTCCGCGCCACCTCCCAAATCCGGCAGTGCGAACACGCTAATTAAGAACAGAATTTTCGCAGTCCTGGATATTTTCATACACCTTCTTGGTTTTGGCGAACTCAGGGTCTGAAAAGAGCACATGAAGAAGTTTGGTTCGTTCCTTTTGATGAACAAGGTTGAGCGTTCGGCGCTTCTGCTGGGCCTCCTCAAAAAACTTGCTCAGCCAGTCGCCGAGGCGCCATAACTTAAATCGGGCGTTATTTTTCTGAAAATAGTAGTCGACGAACTCAGGGTAGTGCTCCTTGTTTTTGCGCAGCCACTCGCGGTCACAATTTTTCTCGAAATAATCCACAAATTCACGACTATTCCCGCGAGCCAAGGTGGCGACTGCCCGATCATAACGGGCGGAATATCGCTCCCTGAGTTCGAAGTATTCCTTCCAGAGCCGGTCCTCGGATCTCTTTCCCTTCGAAATAAGCGCTTGCGCCCGAAGCTGGTCGACTTTTTCGGAATACTTTCTATAATTCGCGAGCACTTCTGGACTTTTCTTTTCAATGTACCGATTGATCCAATAGCGTTTGATCGCCTGCAATTGTGAGCTGGTGCGGGCAAATCTCTCCAGGTTTTCGGATTCTTCTTGAATCGCAGCAGAGAGATCGTCTTTTTCGCAAAGAATCCGCTTCAGGGATTCACCGGAAGGAATCGAAACAGGCAGCGAAAGCTCCCCGCAAACCGTGGACGTCCGGATCCGCCGCCCCATTTTTTCCCGCTTGCACATGAAACGAAAGATATCGTTCGCCAGATAGTCGGAAGTCAAAACCGGTGTGGGTTTGAGCGGTGAAGTAGTCGTGAATTCCGACTTCAGCCCCGCCAAGGATGGCTGCGGATGCTTTTTAAAGAATTTGGTCCAGGCGCTGCCAACCCAATCCGATGACCATGCAACGTACTGAGCCCGCTCATCTTCGCTTGCAAGCGCGAAGGCGCATCGATTTTTGGGATAGTTTGCCGCGACGAAACTGTCGAATTTTTGTATTTCCGAAGGCACGACCCGCTCCGGATCCACGATCGCGGCCCCTCCGAAGCAATGAATGTGAATCGAACGAATCAGCGGGTCTCCCGGCAATCGATCATAGTTCTGATGAATCGCCTTTGGTCCCAGCCTTGTTCCGTCCCAAAGCGCCGCACCGGCGGGCTCGCCGTGATCCGCATAAACCGCCGTTACACGGCGGGGGTTCTCTTTCGACAACTTTCGAAACACTTCCGTAACATGGTTCTGAGTAGCCGGACCCGTGGCAAACGGAATTCGCGACGGCCTGGTTGTAATCCAGCCCATTTGATCCCGCTCGAAACTGCCGTCTCGAGATATCGGGACCACGGCTGATCCCGGCCCTCCGGCGTTCAGAAAGATCGCGCCGTCGGAGGCACTGGGCGAACTATTGGGCGAGGCTTTGGGTCTGAATAACCCCCCCTTGAAGGCCAGGAGATCTTCTTCATGTACGGAGTAATTTGTGGCCTCGTCGTATCCACCGTTGACATAAATGAATTGGGTCGCCCCTCCGGCGCCAGCACCCCAGCTCGAAACCAGAGCCCCGCAGATTCCGATGAACGTGGCGAGCACCCAAGCCGCCCTACGCTGCTCGTTCCCCATACCTTAATTTTGCCACGTAAAGTCATCTGATGACACTGGGCCGTTCATCTGGGGCGATACACGCGAAACTAGCGGGTAACTCATTACATACACAGGACTTTATTAAAAACTTGAAAAACGACTGCAACCGGCGTATTAAATACGACGTCAAGTGTCGTATATGACTTTCCCCTTAGCGCCTGACACTGGCCCTGAAACTGGCCCCTGAAACTGGCCTATGACCAGCGCCAGAAAGCGCTCTTCTGAAAGCGGCGGGATTTCCCCCCACATCACATCCCGCCGCTTTCAATCCATCCCTCAAGCACCCAATTGCCGAATCGCCTCATAAACTGCGATGCTCACTGAATTCGACAGGTTCAACGATCGCACGCGCGCATCATACATCGGGATGCGAACCGTTTCGGTCGGATAAGCGTTAATCACCCAGTCAGGCAATCCCATCGTCTCCTTGCCGAAAAAGATATAACTTCCCGGCCTGAAAACATGCTCAAAGATCGTATGGCCGGCCTTCTTCGAGAAGAACACTCTCGGTGCATCCGGCGGAATCGTTTTCAGAAACTCCTCGAGTCCGGGATGCCGCAGCACCTTGAGGTGCTCCCAGTAATCGAGCCCGGCGCGTCTCAGCTTCGCATGATCGATTTCAAACCCAAGCGGCTCGACCAAATGCAATGTCGTTCCGGTCGCAAGGCAAAGTCGCCCAATAGACCCGGTATTTTGTGGGATCTCAGGCTCTACTAAAACGACATGCAAATCATAAGGCATAAACGTCCCGGGTCCGAGCCCTCCGGCAACTTACGGCCTCAGCGTGTTCAACATGCGTGGGAACGGAATCGTCTCGCGAACATGCTCGACACCGGTCATCCACGCGACCGTGCGCTCGATTCCGAGGCCGAAGCCCGAATGCGGAACAGATCCGAAGCGGCGCAAATCCAGATACCAGGAATAGTCGCTTTCGCAGAGTCCATGCTCCGCGATGCGCTGCTTAAGGACTTCCGCGCTCTCTTCGCGCTGCCCGCCGCCGATCACCTCGCCGTAACCATCCGGAGCGATGAGATCACAACCGAGAGCGTACTTTCCCGTACCCGTGACGGCCGGACCACCGACGGTATCAGATTGCTTGAAGTAGAACGCCTTGATCTGCGAGGGCATGTGGTGAATAAAAACCGGCTTTCCAAATTCCTCGCCGAGGGCGGTCTCATGAGGGGCCCCAAAATCCTCGCCCCAAGGGATTCCAACACCCTTTTTCTCGAGAATTTTCACGGCCTCGTCGTAGGAAATGCGTGGGAACGGCCCTTTGATCGCCTCCAATTTCGAAAGATCCCGCTCGAGGATCTTCAGCTCGGCCGCGCGCCGCGACAACACACTCTGGACGATATGCTCGATGAACTTTTCGCCAAGTTCCATATTGTCGTTGAGATCGGCGTACGCGACCTCGGGTTCCACCATCCAGAATTCCGTGAGGTGCTTGCGGGTCTTTGATTTTTCAGCACGAAAAGTCGGGCCGAAAACATAGATCTTGCCGAAAGCCATCGCACCCACTTCACCATAGAGCTGGCCCGACTGAGTCAGATAGGCCTTTTCGTCGAAATAGTTGGTCCCGAACAACGTCGAGGTTCCCTCGCACGCGCTCGGAGTCAGAATCGGGGCATCGAATCGGATGAACCCGCGTGAATCGAAAAACTCATTGATCGAACGCATGATCTCCGCCCGAACGCGAAGCGCGGCCCATTGACGGTTACTCCGCACCCAAAGATGGCGGTTTTCCATCAGGAACTCCACCCCGTGTTCCTTCGGCGAAATCGGATAAGGTTCCGCGACTTGAACGATGCGCATCGACTGAACGCCCAGTTCGAAGCCGCCCGGCGAACGAGGCTCCTTGCGGAGCTTGCCCGTAACCTCGACGGAGGACTCCTGGGTGAGCTTTTCGAAAAGCTCGAATGCCTCCTCGTTGCACTCACCTTTAAACAGCACGGACTGCATCAGCCCGGTTCCATCCCGTAGAATCAGAAACTTGATTTTGCCCGAACTCCGCTTGTTATAAACCCATCCCTTAACGGTCACGGATTGGCCGTCGTACCGGGCGGCATCTTCGATGTAGAAACGATCAGCAGAAGAGGTCATATGGCAAACTCCTTCGAATCCGCCCACTATCGCACAAATGCGGGCGCCTGGGAAAGAGGGTTCTCCCTAGGCCGGCCGTGCTTCCGGTAAAAGGACGCATTCAGTTTTCGGGCATTTTCGAGATGAACGGCGATCGGTCCATTCGGGTAGAGATAGGGGCAATTCCCGGAACCGCCGTTCAGGTAATAATCCCTCAAACACTGCGTTCCGGCCACATGCTCCCGTGACTTGTTCCGGTAAACCTTGAACTTCCACAGGTCCGCGAACGGGAAAAAGCAAAAAACCCAAAGTGTCACGAGCAGAACTTTCAACTCCCGGGCGCGCGCTCCGAGAAAGTTCGCCCAGGCCATGACCGCAAACGGGATCAGAAAAATTGAAAGTTCCGAGTAGCGGGACGCCTTCGGCGCATTGAAAACTTCCGCGATATAACGGGCGCGGCCCAGCGCGATCAGCGCGGAACACGCGAGGAGCCCCCCCGTCAGAACCAGCAGCGCCCAGTCGGTCGCGGTCGGCGCGGTTCTCTTCCGAACAGCGCGCACGAAGGGGCCGACGACCGGCACAAGGACAACCGACAGGCAAATCACTCCCCAGACAAGTGACATCGAGCCAAAAGCAAACCCGGAAGAAACATGGTTCAGAAAAAAATTCCAGAACTCCGGCCGCCAGGGAGGGGTCATCAGCGAATGATCTTTCGGCGGGAGACTCAGGTACCAATACAGAACGGACGCCGCGATGGGCAGCACGACAATCGCACTTCGAAGAAAACGGCTATCGATAAACCGCGCCGACGCCCCACTCGTTCCCCGCGTCTCGCGCGCGATCCAGAGTCGCACGAGATAAATCGGCAGAAGCACCCCCATCATTCCCGGTCCGACTGACATGGAGAAGACGCAGAAAACGCCGCTCAGCGCGCCGAAAGCGGTTCGGGTAAGCGTGGCCGGTCCGAAGAAAAGCAGCTCAACCGTCAGAAAAAAGGACAAAAGGACGAAGTGAAAGCAGGTCTGAAAAGCGAAAAAGTGGTTTTCCTGGGGCAAAGTGGAAAGAAGAAAGACCACGAACCAAGCCAGAGTCGGCAAAGCGAGCTTCGGCGTCGCCATCTTCGCGAACCGGAACAGCCAGACCAGAATGGCGCTATAAATAAGAAAATTCAGAATGATGTGAAACGCCACGTTCCAGCCGTTCAGGTGGTAGAGAAGCCAGACAAGAAACTTCGAGGTCGCGATCAGATGTTCATTATGCCTCGCAACCAACCAGTTCCAGCTCAAGCCCGCCGGAAGCGCCCCGGGAGTGAACATCTCCCATTCATCCCACCATGGCACATCGACCGCGTAGTAACCGATCAGCGCGATATTCACGAAGAAGAGAAGACCAAGCAGGAAAAACGGGATCTTCTTCATGTCCGCTCGTATCACCGCGACCGGTTGCCAGGCAGCGCATAGTTGTCGGAGAAAATTTCCTTATGAACCTTGAACATGTCACTCAAGGTCGCGAAAATATTCCGCCCTGTCACCGAATTTCCTCGCCCGAACTCCCTCGGAAACGTCTGAATACCGACCTCTCCGACGCGAAATCCCTTGAACTGACTTTTGATCGCGATCTCCGCCCCTATGAAGGGCGAATCCGATTGCAGCGCAAGCTCCGAAGCAAGCGTTTTATTGATGGCCCGCAACCCGGTCGAGATATCCCGATAACGGGTCCTGAAGATCCGCCTTAAGATCCAGTTATAAACGTATGAAATGAAAATTCGCTTCGAGGAATAAAGCTTCTTATAACGGAACGTGATGATCAGATCGTAAAAGTCCTTCAGCTTGTATAAATGAAGAAATTCGTAAACATCGTATTCATCATCGCCGTCCGTGAAACAGATCCATTTGCCGCGTGCCTCTGAGAGACCTCGTCTGATCGCCACCCCGTAACCCAGGTTTTTCGGATGGTGAATCACCCGAACATTCGGATTTTCTTTCGCCAGCCCGTCCGCGATAGCCCCCGAGCGATCCGGCGAACCGTCGTTGATGATGATCAATTCCCAGCTCTGCGACAACTTCGAAAGAACATCGATGCTTTTTCTCGCGACACGCTCGACGGTGTTTTCGTCTTTGTAGACCGGAAAAAACAGGGAAATCTCGGGCTCAGCCATGTCGACCTCAAAATCTCAATCTTCTGTAAAGGAACCAGGGGATACTTTGCAACACGGCGCAAATCAACCACCAATATCCGGGGTAATAGAACACCCCTTCCTTGGTATCGCGAATCCGCCAAAGATACCGGGCAACCTCCGCCGCCTGAGCAACTGGGAAGCGGAGATTCAGACCACGGGTAAAGATACTATCCATGTACCCCAACCGAAGAATCTGAATTTTCGTGTTCATCTTGCGAACGGCAATGAAATGTCTCAGGGACTGGGCATAGGTATCAAGTGCGGTTTTCGCGGCGGTATAGGCCAGGTTCGCGCCTCTGGGTGCCGTGACCGCGATACTTGAAACGACCAGAATGGTCTCCGGAAAGGAAGACGAAACCAGGCCGTTCATCAACGAAACAATCGCGAAGTAATTCAGATCCATGCTTTTTTGGATCGCGCCCTCATCCGGAATATTTCCCGGACCCTCAAACGTTCCGCCGGCCACCAGGCATGCGTAACGAACCGAGCCCAACGATTTGAGCCACTCCCTCAGCGCGGGCTGCCTGGATCTGTCGGTTATATCGCAGGCGTAATCGCGAACGTCGACGCGAAAACGCCACGACAGGTCCGCGCGGATTGCCGCCAGATCACGAGCGTCCCGCGAAACCAGGGCGAGATCGCAGTTCTTTCCGGCATATTGTTCGGCCAGTGCCCTCCCGAGCCCCGAAGAGGCGCCGACGATCAAAACACGTTGTCTTGCCATGGGATCCATCAGAGGTCCAACCTTTCACTCACGGCGGATTGGCAAAGCCGTTTCGGATCGTATTTAAAAAGAGCGGTCTTGAAATCGTCGTACCGCGCGGCATAGGTTGCGCGAACCGTCTCGACAGAAAGGCGGCTGTCTTTCGAGATGTTCTGGATGCCTCCGCATGCCATGCTGAGACGATCGAGAAACTCGAAGAATGCGTGCTCGTTGGGGTGATTCGGGACATCCATGGCGAAGCAGATCCCCGAGCGGGAAAAATTGAGATACTTTCCTTCGCCCTGAAATACTTTCAGCGAACACAGACTCACCCGCGGACCATGTTCCAGGACATGATCTTCAAGTTCCGCGATGAACGACGCGACGTTCTGGTGTGGAATAATCACCTGATACTCAAGCAATCCATCGTTGAAGAAACGGTGGTAAATCTCCTTTCCGTAAATCGGAAAAGTACCCCGCAGGAGATCAAAGACTTCCGTTTCGGGCTTAAGCCGCTCCGACATCTGGTAAACGAAAGGTATTTGGTTTCGCAACAGCCCGATCCCCCGGTCGACAAGCGACGTTCTGGGAGGGAAAACGAGCGTATCCGGCGCGAGAGCCTTGAGCCCGAAGTATTTTCCTTGAACGACGTCCTCCTGGTAAATGTAACCCGGCGCAAACGCGCCGTTCGCCGCGCCTCCCAACTTATGCCACGAAAAGACCTGTTCATGTTTCTCGGCTGAGGACAGCAGAGTTTCGATCGCCTGCTCCATGCTCTCGACGGGTACGCGCGTCCGCTGAATCGCGTTTCCGGTCAGGGGGACGAGCCTGAGCGTGACCTGCGTGATGAAACCCGTCAGCCCCATTCCGCCGATCGTGAGGTCAAAGAGTTTTGGATTCTGGCGCGTAGAACAGCACTGTTCTCCGTAGGTGGGATGAAAGACCACGAGCTCATCGACATAATCACCAAAATATCCGGTCCGAAACTGCCCTTTCCCGTGGACGTTGAATGCGACGCAGCCCCCGACACTGATCGACGGGTGCCCGGGCACGGCAGGCAGCCAGAGCTTCATGGAAGCGAGAAATCGAAGCAGTGAGCCGAGTTGAATTCCCGGCTCGACGGTGATCTTCCGGTTTTTCGCGTCGACATGCAGAATTCTGTCGAAGAACCGGCTCGAGACCGAACACGACGACTCGTGCGCGCTCGCGAGAACGTAGCTCGATCCCGTCCCGCGCGCGATGAACCGGCCGCCCGAAAGCGCTTTGATGAGGTGAGAATAGCGATCGGGAGTTTCCAGTTCCGCGTTCACCCTCTCGGTCCCATCGAAGGAGTAAATCTCTTGTAATGAAGGCATAGCGAATATATACAACTCCTTTTCAAGATAATTAACCCAAATCTGGGGTATTCATGCCGACCTCGGCTTATACAGCTTCCCGATTCACCTTCGACCAGAAACGCGAGCTCGTTTGGCGTGTTCTGGGCAGGTATTTTCAGGATCGTTTTCAGATCAAGGGGAAGATCCTCGATTTAGGGTGCGGCTATGGGCAGTTTATCAAAAATCTCGTATCCGAAACCCGGTACGCCTTCGATATCGACCCGGGCTTCGCTAAATACCTCGATGAGAGCATCCAGTTCAGGTCCGGCAAGCTTTCTGAACTCCCGACCAGCTTCGAGACAGATCGCTTCGATTGGGTTCTGATGAGCAATTTTCTCGAACATCTCGAGCGCGGCCAGATTTCATCGCTTTTTGCCGACCTGAAAAGGATCATGAACCCGGGCGGTCAGATCTTGATTCTGATGCCCAATTACAGCCGCTGTTCGAAAGAGTACTTTGATGATTTCACTCACGTGACGCCGATTTCGGGTAACGCCCTGAAAGACTGGCTCGCGTCCTTCGGCTTCGAAACAACGTTCTTCCACCCGGGGTTCATGCCCTTCAGCGTGAAAGACAGCCGCCTCCCGATTACCGAGTTCCTGATCAAAGCGTGGCTTGCCTCCCCGTTGAAACCCGGTGGGAAACAGCTGCTGCTGATCGCGAGAAAACCCGCGGGATAGGACCTATTCCAACCCGAGCGCAACTCGCCGGAGTCTCAATATTCCGCGATCAGTTTCGCCAAGGTGCGGACGTATGTTCCGCTCGCGCCTTTCTTCGGAATATAGGACAGATGTCCCAGACCCTGAGCCGTCCCGGCAATGTCGAGGTGCGCCCAATGCGTTCCTTTTTTGATGAACTGCTTGAGAAATATCGCGCCGCGAATCGCGCCGCCGTAGGAATCGTTCGCTGAATTTTTCATATCGGCCGATTCGGATTTCAGATCGTCGAAATATTCATCATAAAGCGGCATCGGCCAAAGTCTTTCGCCGGTCGTTTCGCCCGCCCGCCGCACGGCATCGATCAGGAGCTCCTCATTTCCGAATATCGCGCAGCAGAGCTTCCCTAACGCGACCGTCGCGGCACCGGTCAGCGTCGCGACGTCAATGACCGCATCCGGATTGTACTCCTGAGCGTAATCGAGAAGATCAGCCAGGATCAACCTGCCCTCGGCGTCCGTATTGATGACTTCAACCGTCTTTCCGGCGCGAGAGCGGATGACATTGCCCGGTTGAATCGCGTCGCCATCCGGCATGTTCTCGGTAAAACCCATGATGGCCACCACCTGGTTCGGGACCTCGAGTCTCGCGGCCAGCAAAATCGCCCCCATCACGGTCGCCGCACCGGTCATGTCATGCTTCATTTCCTCCATGCGCGCCGACGGCTTGATTGAAATTCCGCCGCTGTCGAAAGTGATTCCCTTGCCGACGAGTGCGATCGTTTTCGCGTTTTTCCTTGGCCCTTTCGGGGAATACTCAAGGACGACGATCTTACCTTCGCGTTCGGCGCCACGCCCGACGCCGAGGAAGAGCTCCATCTTTTCCTTCTCGGCATCTCGTTCGGAGAGAACCTTGCATTTCATTCCGTAGGCTTTGGCGAGCCTTTTCGCCTCGGATGCGAAGTAATCCGGCGTGCCGACGTTCGAGGGTTCATTCGACCAATCGCGAGTGACCTGCATCGCCTCGGCCGAGGCCCGGACACGGTGAAAAGCCTCTTCGAGAGGCTGCTTCAGACCCTTTTCCTGGACAAGAAAAATGAAACGGAATTCCGCATCCGAATTCTTGGATTCAGAATTGGATTTGGTTTTGTGCTTATTGAATTCGTAGGCCCCGATCATCATTCCTTCAGCAAAAGCCCCGACGAGCGCGGAATGACTGAGATTGGACTTCAGACCGGGCACACCGAAAAGACTCTCGGCGTGAATAACCGCTATCCGGCTCTTTTCGGCTTTGAGCTTGCTCCAAACATGACCACCCGCGGCGCGCGCTTTCTCTTCCGTCAAATCGGCGGGCTGACCCATTCCGACGAAGAGAACATCCTGGGCGGGAGCTTTTCCGGCGAAGCGAAGGTACTGAACCGATCCGTGATTCGCGGTGAAAACCTCATCCTGTCGAAAACGGTCAATTAATGACGCATAGTGCCCCTTTAGCGGAAGCGCCTTTTTAGCTGCTCCGGCTTTTTCCTGGTACACGGCGAGAACGTCGGCGGCGATAGGGCCCGAGAAGGATGGCCGGATTTCGAGTAAAGGCAGTTTCCACATGATGAGTTCCCCTTTCGAACCGCCCGTTCGGGTAAACGAGTGGCCCATGGTCAGATTCGGTGATCAGATTCGGCCTTTTTTTGCGTGTTTTACGCGCTTTTAAGCCAGAAATATTGTCGCGTTTAGGCTAACATAGAGCCTCATCATGTTGAAGCGATATCACAACATCGTCGGCGGGGTGTTTCGGGTCGTCGACGCCTGCGTCATCGGCGGCGTCTGGCTGGCCGCGTATTGGATTCGGTTCAACGTTCCGATCATCGAGGTCACGAAGGGCTTCCCGAAGTTCTCGAAATACGCGGCACTCACGCCCCTTGTTATGGCGCTCTGGATGACGGTTTTTTCAGCGCTGAAGGTGTACCAATCCCGCAGGATGCTTCGCCGGACGCACGAAGTTCATCTGCTTCTTCGGGCACACGGAGTCGCGATCCTGTTCTTCATCGCGCTCACGTACCTGTTCAGCGAATACAAGTATTCCCGAGCCGTGATGATGTACTTCGGAGTTCTGGGCGCGTTCATGATCGTGTTCTTCAGGCTAGTCCTGCGAAACGCCCTGCGCGCGATACGCAAACGGGGCTACAATCTGCGATACGCGCTTCTCATCGGTGAGGGCAAGGCGATCGAAACCCTCATCGGGCGGATCGAAAAGTTCCCCGAACTCGGGCTTCGAATCTCGGGCGTCATCACGCACGAGAGCTCTGTTTTGCAGTCGGTCTGCGGAAAGCCGGTCATCGGTCATTTCGGCGAGAATCCACGCGAGAAGCCGATCGCCCAACTCATTCGTGAAACGGCAGCGGACCGGGTGGTGATCTCGCTTCCGCGTCACCAATATGGCGACCTGGACCGCATCCTTGAATCACTGAAAAATGAGACAGTCGATATCCAACTCATCCCGGACATTCACGAATACGTGACGCTCGGGTGCGAAATCGAGGATTTCGACGGGCTCCCGATCGTCAACCTGAACGACTCTCCCTTGAACGGCTGGGGGGCCCTGGCGAAAAGAATCACAGACCTCTGCGTTTCCGCTCTCGCACTCTTGCTTCTTTCGCCCCTGCTCCTGCTGATCGGCGCTCTCGTCAAACTGACCTCCAAAGGTCCCATTCTGTACTCGCAGGAACGAATGGGCCTCGACGGAAAGACATTCAGGATGCTGAAATTCCGCTCCATGCGTGTCGATGCCGAACTCGCGACGGGCGCCGTCTGGGCGATACCATCCGACGATCGACGAACGGCCATCGGCGCTTTTCTCAGAGCCACCAGCCTCGATGAGCTCCCTCAGTTCTGGAACGTTTTTCTTGGCCATATGTCGCTCGTCGGCCCCAGACCGGAACGACCGGTTTTCGTCCAACAGTTTCGGAAGGACATCGCCCACTACATGCTCCGCCACAAAGTGAAATCAGGGATCACGGGCTGGGCGCAGGTGAACGGATGGCGGGGCAATACCTCTTTGGAGCGACGTATCGAATGCGATCTTTTTTACATCCGGAACTGGTCTTATTTCCTGGATTGGAAGATCCTCTTTCTGACACTCTGGAAAGGCTTCATCAACCGCAATGCGTATTGAGAGAATCTTGAATTTCCTCAAACCGAAAAAGATCGATCTTTACGTGGTCACCGAAGTGATCGGGCCTTTTTTCGGCGGGCTCGTCTTCTTCATATTCATTTTCCTCATGTTTCAGGCGCTCAGACTGGCGGAGTTTTTCATCGTCCACGGAGTATCCGCATGGACGCTCGGAAAGATGACCATGCTCCTCTCGCTTTCGTTCCTGCCGGTCGCCCTTCCCGTGTCGTTTTTGATCGCGGTTCTGACGGCCTTCGGTCGACTCTCGTCGGATAGCGAGCTCGTTGCGATGAAGGCGAACGGATACAGCCTGGGACGCCTGGCCGCGCCGCTCGTCGCGTTTTCCGTAATCGTGGTGACGCTCTCAATTTCCCTCAACCTCGAATGGGTTCCCTGGGGCGAAACGAATTTCAAGCGGACTCTGATCAAGGTGGGAAACACGAAGGCCGCGAGCCAGATCCGCGAAGGCACTTTCACTTCCGGCTTTTTTGATCTGCTCGTATTCGCGGACAAAGTCGACACCCGCACCAACCGGATGAAACATGTTTTCATCTACGATGAACGCGAGCCCAAGAACCCGCTGGCCGTGGTGGCCCGGACCGGCGAAATCGCGCAGGTCAAGAGTTCGAGCGAGCTGGGATCCGCGGCCCTGATGAAACTCTACACCGGCACGATCCACAGCAACGATATCGAAAATAGCACGTACCAGAAGATCGGATTCGGCGAGTACCGGCTTTTCCTGAAGATCGATGAAGGCGCCGCTGATGGCACAACGAAGCCGCACATGATCCCGTATAAGGAGCTGCTCAAGAAAATCGCCGAACACAAACCAAATACGTTTTTCGGCGTGGAATTCAGGGGCGAACTCTGGAGACGTTACGCGGTCGCGATGACCCCGCTCATTTTCGTTTTCCTCGGAATCGGCTTCGGAACGATCCGAACGCGCGCGATTCGCGCTGGCTCGGCCCTCATCGCGCTTGTCATTCTTCTGATCTATTACGGAATTCAGACATGGGCCACTCTCGCTCTCCAGCGCGGTCAACTTCCGCCCGCATTCGCCATGCTTCTGCCGAATATCGTGATCGCATTACTCGCCGTTTTCAGTTTCCGCCGCGCAACGTGGTAAAAAACTGCCATACGTATCTGACAAATCTCTGACACTTTGAAATGGAATTCCCGAAAAAGCCCTACACACGGGCTTTTGTGGATAACGTTATCCACATCTTTCGATAAATGGAATTATAAGGAAAAATATGCATAATTTTCCATGGCTTAACACGTGTGGATAAGTTCCACTTGTTCGTGGATAACTTATGGGGCTGGACTAGGGGTCGGCGATGGAACCCGTCCTGCGGGAACGGGGATGTTAGAAATTGAAATCGTGTCAGGGAAAGGTTCCTCAATGGTTTCAGCAACTTCGACTGGAAAAAACAATGTCGAATCACCCTGGCGCTTCACGGCAGCCTTTTCGTCCGCCATTATTTTGGCGGGCGCACCATTATAGTTGAAACGGATCTGTTTCGGGTCGGAAACCTGGAATCGAATCAACTCGCGGGCGCGCAACACCAAGACCTTGTCCTTGCGAAGAATGATCCGTTTCGGCTTCTTCGCATCAACCTGGTAGCGTACCCAAACGTCACCGAGCGCCCGAAATACCGCCTTCTGTTTTATCTCTTCTTTTTTCAGATCCAATCCCGAATTCAGGGGATCCGCAGCGGAATTCGTTTCCGTAGACGCTGTCGCACCGGTAGCCGAGGCAACGGGCGAAGGCTTGGTATCGGGTTTGGGACTGGGCTTTATGAGAACCTTTTCCACCGGCGCGCTCACAACGGCCACGGTCTGCGGTGCCGGAGAAGGCTTACTGGATACCTGCGTCAGGGACGGAGACGGAGCCACCAGCGGCGAGCTTAGGGGGCTCGGTGCGCCTACCAGGCCCACGGCCGAATTATGCGCTGCCCGGAGCTTTTCCACATGCGAGCCCCGATGTCGATTCAGTGATGGTTTCAAAAAGAAAAAGACGACCGCGCCGAAAACAAGAAAGCCGCCCATGACGAACCAGAGCATGGTCCTGCTTTGTTCGCCTTCTCTCTTTTCAAACGCGTAACCGCTATGTCCCTCATCCCTGCTTGGACGATCGTGCGCCTTTTGCTCGATAAAATCCCCGAAAGTCGTCAGAACTTCTTTGGGGTCCAGCCCGATGAAACGGACATAGGAGGTGACGAAACCGCGAATGAAGGGCTTGGCCGGAAGTTCAACGAACTGATCCGCCTCAAGCGCATGGAGAATCCTGATCCCAATCTTCGTTGCCGACGCAACCTGCTCAAGCGTGATCCCGCGCCGCTCACGCTCTTGTCTCAGAAATTCCCCTAACGTCGCGCTATGACCCGTTGTCATCTAGGGAAGGTACCTCAAATGACTCATTGCCTGTTCGGCGATTCTGGTATCTGGATAACGCTGCTGGATTTCGAGAAATTTTTTGCGGGCAAGATCGAATTGCCGGCTTTGTTCATACGCGATTCCAAGCGCCAAATGCGCATCGGCGAAACCGCCGCAATATTTGCGAGTCGCCAGATCGTAATCGCGAGCCGCATCTTTGAAACGCGCGCCCTTAAGGCGGAGATGCCCTCGATAATAATATGCGATGCATGCAACCTGCGGTTCCGACTCGATCGCCCGATTCAAATAGCGCAACGACTGCTCGAGCTGACCACGGCGGTAATAAAGTATTCCAAGATTCGTCAACGCCTTGTAGGCGTCCCGGAATAGCGGATTATCAGCCGCAACGAGAAGCGGAGAAACCGCTTCCTCGTACTGCCCGGCATCAATCAGAAGCTTGCCAAGGGTGTTGTTGGCCTCGGCGTAAGGTGGAAAAAGCTTCACGGCATGGCGCGCTTCAACCAGCGCTCTCTTCAGATCACGTTTCGCATGATAGGCCAGCGCTTTTGAATGGTAGATCTCCGGAAGTTTAGGATCCTCGGCTTCGGCTTTCGCGAGATCCTGCAAGGCGCCGATCGGGTCACCCTCGAGCAAAGCCCCATTTGCAACCTCAACCAAAAGCCGGGCACGCTCAGTTTTCGTGAGTGGTTTTTTTGCCGAGGAAGTTGAAGACATGGTGGCGCATGCCGCGCCAAAAAAAAGCAGAGCAACAAAGATCGAAGCCTTTGCGAGCCAAATTCGATGTCCCACTAGTATACGTTAAAAGGCAAAAGTGCTGATGTCAAAGGTCAAAAATGATTCAGTCAATCTTGAGCAGAGCCATCGCTTCAACATGAGGCGTCTGGGGGAACAGATCCAAAACTGCTGCCCGCTCGAAACGCCAGCCGCGACGAATCCACCGTGAAAGGTCTCGCGCCCAGGCATCAGGATCACACCCGACCGCGACGACCTCGGTCACTCGGAGCGCTCGTAAGGCCTTCTCGATAGATGTGATTTGCTCGGCTAACCCCTCCCGAGGCGGATCAAGAATCGCGGAGGCCGAACCAGCAAACGTCGAAATTGCCGATTCCGGCAGATCGGCGGCCGCGGGGTTTCCATTCTTTTTTGTCCGGGACAGGAGCCACGGCACCACTGCCGAACGATGAAAGTGAATATTATCAGGAACTCCCGTTCCACGTTCGCTCGGTGCCGAGATATCAATGCAATGTACCTCACCCATGCGATGAGCGATCGGGACGCAGAGATTCCCGGATCCTCCGAATAAATCATAAAGCGGACGTCCTGACGTGAGTGCCTGTCCGACCCAACCGCGAAGCTTCTCATTCTGCTCGTCGTGGACTTGCCTGAACCCAGCGGCACCGTGCGGTGCGTTCCAAACCCGAACGACTTTTCCTTCGGTCGTTACGCAAAGCTCGACTTTGTAAGGCTCAGTGAACCGCTTTCCCTGTTTTCGGGTCTCCTCCCAGACTTCGTTGATTTCGGGCCGGGCGATATCACAGCGATCGAGTTCAACCAGCTCATGGCTCCTCGGAGCATAAAACCCGATCTTGTCTCCGAAGCCCCGAAGCTGAACGCGGTTGCGGTATTCCCAGTTTCGTTCAGCCGGGAACTCCTGCCAGGCCTCGGCGGATCTGAACGGCAGATCTACCTTCACCCGCTTGAGCGCATGCTGCACGCCATTGACCTTTGTTCGCCATTGCAGATCATAGGTGAGGTGTTGCCATTGGCAGCCGCCACAGCGGCCAAAGGCCGGACAACGGGCTTTTTGACGAGCGGGCGAGGGGCGGACGATTTCGATCAGTTCACCCTGGGCATACTGCTTCTTTTCTCTCACCCGTCTTGAACCGGCAGCCCGAAGATTCTTCCCTGAAACAAGCCGCACTCTCGCGAGATCCCCAGGAGCCGTCAGCGGGACGAACACGACGCGTCCAGTCGAATCGCGAGCGACTCCCGCGCCGCCGCGGGAAAGATCGGTAATTTCGAGTTCGAGTTCAAGCCCGGGTTGTTGGGCGCTACTCGGCTGAGCTGGCGAATCGCTCTCCATGGTCTAAGTGCTATCAAGATCGACGAAGACACTCAACCGCTAATGCGGCCGGCGGCCCAGGAATCCTTTTCTCATCAGCGTAGCCTGTCTCAATTCCTGAAGAAGCCGTAAGTTTTTCCGAGAATTTTTCCGGTTTTTGTCGGGTCGCTTTGCAACCCTGCCTGAAGAAGGTTTTGACATTCCTCGACCGCGGCCATCCGGTACGCAGGACTGGAAAAGAATGCTTTCAATCGCCGGCTGACCGGCAGGATCTGTTCCGCCGGTTCCCACTTCACTGCCGTTCCGTCACGCAGCCCGAGCGCGCCCTGCTCAACCAACTCCGAGGCTTCCGAAAGGTGAAATTTCAGGAAAACCTGTCGTATCGCGAGAAGACGCCCCTCATTCGCGGGATCGAGAAAATGAAACCAGCGCGACGCGACCGACGCGTTGTGAAAATGCGAGGGGGTACTTAACAGACCGTCCAAATGGGCCCTTTGACAGTACTGGACCAGAAACTCCTGGATGTCCTCGGCGATACCCAGACCGGGATGAGCTTGTCCTGGCAAACGCGGTTTTTTAAGCGAAAAGTCAGATCTGGGATCCTGGATCAGCAGCCACTTCACGCTGAGAACCCGCAGAGGCGTCGAAAAGCCGCTCAACTTGGGTGGAGGAAGTACGCTCAGGTGAAGCACCATTTCGAGCAAAAGACTTCGTTCAGCGGCCGGCAAATCGGTTCTTCTGCCGTAAATGCGGACAATCTGCCGATCCGGATCGCTCGTGTCCATCTCAAAACGGAAGTCATCAAAACCGTGGTCCCGTATCTTCTTCAAAATCCCGAATCGCTCAAACGCGAACTCAACGCCGTGGACGGAGTAATAGTCGAGCAGTTGTCGAACTCTCGTAAGACTACTCAGGTCGCCGAGAATTTCAGATTCGGAAAGGTTCTCAGGACGGTCATCCTCCGCTCGTGCTTCATCCCGATCGGGAACTCGCCTCATAGTACGAGCGATTCTGGCGAATTTTTTTCGCAAATCCGGTTCCCAGTTTTCATCGGCTTTGGCCTCATCTGTAATGAGATAAGTTAGCAAATTCGCCGTGCAGCGCCAGGCCTGAGGAGAATAACCCCCACCCAGCGTGATAACGAGCGGGATTCCGAGTTCTTCGGCCGTTTTTATGACGTGACAATCACGGTCCAATACTCCCTGGGGACTCAGGGCGAAATTACCAAGCCGGTCACCCGCGAGGACATCATTACCCGCGATATAGAAAAGGAGCCTGGGGTGATGTTCCCAAAGCGCGGGCTCCAACGTTTCCTCGAGCTTTTTCAGATATTCCTGATCACCCGTTCCCGGCGGAAGAGAGTACCCGCGATCGGAAACTGCCTGCCGATTATCCCAAACAACTCCATGAAGAGAATAGGTCAGCACGCTCGGATCATTTGCAAAAACCGCCAAATTTCCGTTCCCTTGGTGGAAATCCAGATCCACGATCGCGATGGAACCCTCGAATCCGTTTGCACGAAGTTTCGCGATCGCAATCGCGATGTCATTGAAAATACAAAAGCCGGACGCGCGTTCCTCGGTGGCATGGTGAAAGCCGCCCCCAAGATTGATGCCGATATTGATTGCCCCCTCCACGACGGCCTGCGCCGCAGCCACCGTCCCACCGACGCCTCGCCTTTGAGAACGCAGAACCTCATCCGCTTCTCGCGAATTCAGTTCATATCCAAAGGCATTTCCCGCGAACTTCGGGTCCGTCACCGACTCCAGATAACCCGTCGTATGTACAAGGCGCAGGTCCTCAAAACCAGCAAGGGGGCTCGGCCGAATATCTTTCGAACCAAGCACCTTTTTTTGTGAGAGCCGTCCAAGAAGCAAATCGATTCGGTTCGGTTCGAGGCCGACCAGATGCGCCGCATCGGCCAAACTTTTCGGATCGTAATCCGGATGGTACCAAAAACCCAAAACCCGCTTGGGTTTGTGCAATATCGAACGGAAACCCCGAACCCGCTCGATCCAGGTCTTCAGCCGTCTCACCATAGGCTGGTTGTAACATGTCAGAGTGAAAACGTGCTAGTCTCGCGCAATCGGAAAGTGAGATGGCGAGCTATGCGAATCGGCGTTTTTGATTCAGGCCTGGGAGGATTAACGGTAGTACGCGAGCTGCGGTCCTTGTATCCGTCAGTTGATATCCTCTATTTGGGCGATACGGCACGGGTACCGTATGGAATCCGTTCGGATGCCACGATCCGCCAATACGCACACGATTGCGCAAGCTTCCTCCATTCGCAACGCATCGAGACACTCGTGATTGCGTGCAACACGGTCAGTGCCTTGGCATTGAAGGAACTTCAGCAGGAATTCGACTTCCCCGTCTTCGGCGTCATCGAACCCGGAGCCGCCGAGGCAGTCCGCAGCTCCCAGGGTGCGCCGATCGGCGTACTCGGTACATTGGCGACCATCGACTCCGGAGCCTACGTTAGAGCCGTCCAGGAGCGTGCGCCCGCACTGGAGCTGATCACCTGTCCCGCACCGCTTCTTGTTCCCCTCGTCGAGGAGGGCTGGACGGAAGGCGAAGTTCCCCGTCAAGTTATCCGGCGCTACCTTGAGCCGCTTCTAAAACAAGGCATCGGGTCCCTGATTCTCGGTTGCACGCACTATCCACTCCTCAAAGATTCGTTTCGGCGGGAGCTGATCTCCCTTGGGCACGAACACGTGGCAATTATCGACAGCGGCGTGGCTTTGGCACGGCAGCTCAAAAAATTGGTCGAGTCCCACACCAACACGCAACAGAGCATGCACGACAAACCGGGCGAACTCGCCATCTTCGTGACGGATGCTCCACGTCGATTCAGGGCCTTGGCCGAGCGCTTTTTGGATCAAGCGATCGGCCATGTTTCGATCGTAAAACTCTGACCTCCTCTCAATTGCGGCGGGAAATTTTCCCACGATCGTCCGAAGTTGCCCAAAATTTTGCCCAAAAGTGCCCAAAAGTTGCAACGTGTGGGCACTGTTCTCAGAACCAGGATGTGACGACCGGATGCAATCCGTCGAAGGAGGGTGATTGAGTGAGCCGATTTGAGGAACAAGAGGTCTCAGGTACCAGGGTGTATGTCGGTAATCTTCCTGAATCCGTAACAAGCCAAATCCTTCGCTCAGCGTTTCTCGAAATAGGTGATGTTCTGGCGGCCAAAGTGATTCTCGATCCTTACACTGGTAAGTCGCGGGGGTTCGGATTCGTCGAAATGAAAACCTCTGAAATGGCGGCCGAAGCGATCGAAGCTTTTGACCGCGGTTTTATCGAGAATAACGAGATTCGGGTCTCACCCGCCCGTCCGCTCCGCCGTCGAAAGCAGACGGAAAATAACGAAAGCGAGCAATTCAGAAGAAGCCGCGGCGAGAGGAGGCCAGCGACTCCCCGAGGCGCCAAATCTTTGGCGGACTAAACTGATAGTTTTTCTCCTCCCCCGCGGGTTTCGCAAATCATTCCCGTATCAAACCGAGTCCCAATCTCATTTACAATACGTTCAGCTATCCATAGAATAATAATTACCTGAAGATGGGAGATCGGATGAGGTTACTCAGCTCGGTGGCAACTGCCGGAGTCATAGTTCTCTTGCTATGTTCCCGCGCAGGCTTTTGCAGCGAAACGCCACTGGAAAAAAATTTACGACCGGAGAATACCGAAGAAGTTTCAAACGTCTTTCGCGACATGGGCGTGGTCCAACGCCGCGCGATGGCCAAGGGCGGCCGATTTCTGCTCTCGACCAGCATGGGCTTGGATTTTTCGGACGGGCCCTATACGAGCTACGCTCTGAACCTCAATCCTGGTTACGCGATCAGTGATTTTGTTGAAATTTATCTCAGTTACTCTCCAAAGTTTCTCGTGAGCCCGCGGTCCATCGTCAGAACGATTGATGCGCTGCAGTTCCCGGATGGAAGTCCGGCGCAAATCAGTTCGGCGCGCCCGTTATACCAACTCGGTGGCGAACTCGTCTGGGCTCCTCTTTACGGAAAAGACAGTCTCGGAATCAGTCATATCGTTCGCAGCGACACCTTTTTCAAAATCAGCGCCGGGGTGATCCGGTACGACACGACCAACGGGGCCCGTTATTCCGTTGGCTTCGGGAAAACTTTCTTTTTATCCAACTTTGTCGGTGCCCGGATTGCCGTGAACGCCGGCTATCTTCAAGGCGTCATCAACGCTGACAAGTCGTTTCGCACAATGGCAATCCTGGAGAGCGGTTTGATGTTTTACCTATGATCGAGGAGAACTGAGCAATGGCGGCTTTCGCAGATCCTATCAATTCCTTACTGCAGCATGGGGGGTTCGCAACCTACCTCATTTTCTCGGCCGGGATTTTTCTCGTCGTCGTCAGCTTGGAGCGCCTTCTGACGCTCTACTTCAGGCTCTCGTACAACGTACACGGCTCGATGGAGGTGATCCGAAGCCACATCTTGTCGAAGCGATATACGGACGCTCTGCAGATTTGCAATAATCAACCGAATGCCCCGGAGATCGGCGTCGTCAAAGCGGGCTTAATGGCCGTCGAAAACGGCCGTGAAGCGATGAAATCAGCATTGGGAGGGGCGGTTCTCGAGATCAGCCATCGCGCTGAAGCGAGGATTGGGTATCTCAGCTTGATCGCGAACGTGGCAACCCTGCTGGGACTGCTCGGAACAATTACCGGCCTCATCAAGACGTTCGCTTCCCTCGCAACAGCCGACCCCGCCCAAAAAGCCATGATGCTGGGCACCGGCATTTCGGAGGCGATGTACGCGACGGCGGCCGGGCTATGCGTCGGCATTCTTGCCATGGTGGTCCACACGATTTGCACTTCGAAGGCTGATATCATCATCGGGAATGCACAAGACGCCGGCCTGAGGCTCGTAACCTGGATCGAGCAATCAGAGCGAGCTCATGATCGATGATATTTTCGCCAAGCGCCCGAAGCGCCACGTACAGGACCTGAACATCGTCCCCATCCTGGACATGTTCACGACCATCATTTTTTTCCTGCTCCTGTCGACAGGATTTTTGGAATACACCAAGTTGACCGTACCCCCGTCGAAAGTATCGACAATAACCGATCCGGTTGTCCCTCCCCCCCTCGCCCCCAAGATCATCCTTGCCAAGACTAAACGAGAGGAACTCCGGCTCTTCATGTTCTGGAGCGGCGAGAACCCCGGCGAGGTCTCGGAAACCTTCAAGCCCCTGGACGAGCGCGAGCGGCGCGAAGCAATTCTGAGAATCTCCGACAAATTCGCCCGAGACTTCTCCGCCAAATACCCAAAGGAAAAAAGTCTTCAGGTCGGCCTTGGCTCGAAGCTGCCGTATCAGGATCTCATTTCAGTGATGGACGGGGTTCGCGACGTAATGAGCGATCTTGTCCTTATTTCTCACCATGAAGCCGATGCGCGAGCGGCAGGCACAGAGCCGGATCCGGAACTCCCGACGAGAGCCTCGACGAACAAGAAATCAACTGAGCAGGGCACGAACGGATGAATGACGATCCACTGACCACAAGAAGATCTCATCGCCGGCCGATGGAGCTTCAGCTCACGGCCATGATCGATATCTTCTCGATGATCGTCATTTTCCTGATTCTCGGAAGCGTGTTCGGCGCCTCGGAAATGGTCGTTCCCGAAGGAATGGAAATCCCGCGAAGCATCAGCAAGGAGGGCGCCGAATCAGCGCCGCGCGTAACGATCACGCGGGAATTCGTTCAAATCAGCTTCCTTTCGGGAGTCTATCCAATCCAGACCTTTCAGACAGACCCAGTCACAGTGACCTCGGAGATCACGCGTCTCGAGAATGAAATACGAGGGTACGTCCAGCGGCTTCCGGCAGAAGCGAAAACATCAGGGGTCCTGCTCAATGTTATCGCCGATCGAGAAACCCCCTACGAAAACATTTTTAATGTTGTAAAAATCTTCAGAAAAAGCGGATTTGAAACGCTCCTGTTCGTTGCCGCCGGAGAGGAGCGCAATAAATGAGCAGAACCCCCGGAAGATACGCCGCCGCGATTCTCTCTTTCCTGATCAGTGCGCTATGCGAGACACCGGGCAGGGCCGCTCCGCCGCCCCCGCCGGTATCGCCACTGATTCAACATGCACAGAAATTGATAAAGTCCAATGACAGTATCGGTTTCAGATGTCTCGTCAAAAAAGCCTATCAGCGCAAGATCACGAGGCAGGAATGGTACAGCCTGCGCGCTCTCGTTGTCGCACAGGCGGACCGCTCCGGTTTCGATCTTGTCCGGCTCTGGAATGCTCGACTGAACCAAGGCAAGTCTGAACTGGACCGGGCACTGGACAACGCTGATCAGCTCATGTTGAAGGGCAAATTCGAAGAAGCGTTCGCCGGATATCAAAAGTGCGCGGTTGAGTTGAAAAAGGATAAAACTGCCGGACCGATTTTTCCCTACGTCCTTCATTCAATGGGGCGCGCTCTTTACGGGGCAAAGCGATTCAGCGAGGCCCTTACCGTATACAGCTGGATTCCACGCACTTACCCGCGCTTTCGACAGATCATGTTCGAAAAAATGTGGACGGCTTTCAGACTCGGACGGGTCGAAACCGCACTCGGCGCCATCGCTTCGCAGCGGTCAGCGTATTTTTCACCATTCCTGTCGCCCGAAGCATACCTGATACAGACATATATCTATCGACGACTTTGTCGTCAGAAAGATCTCAATCAGGTTCTCGGCGAGCTTCGCAATTACGAGCAACTCCTCAGTGCGGGCGCGCTCAAATCGTGGGCCGGGAGCGATACGGAAGCCACTTTGCTGCTTCGCCTGAGAGACGAACCGATTTCACCGGAAAACACGGACATCATCAGCCTGGCCGAAAAGAAAGCGGAGCAAAAATCGATCGGCGACGCCCTGCAACGTACCTTTCAAAAACAAAGACCAAAATTCCTGGCGGACATAAAAACCGTACTTGCGTACGCGCACTTGGCCGGCGCGACCGATACGGCACTCACCTTGAAGCCGATTAAAAAACTCACGAGCCGGGAAGCCCTGTTAAAAATGAATCTCGAGATCTGGCCGGCGGATTCCGCCGAGGAATGGGTCGACGAAATCGGAAGTCATGAGTTCATCGGAGAGAGCCTGTGTCAAAAAGCCTTCGACCGATAATCGCGTTAGCCGCGTATTTCGCGCTAAGCGCCAGTCTGGCAGCACAAGACCCGGTGCTGGACAGCTCGTTCCTGAAGCCGCAGGCCGTGCCGCAAGCTCCGTCTGAAGCTCGGGGCAAGAATCTACCGGAAACCGCCACCCCGAATGCTCCCAAAGCAATGACCAAGACGGAGGCCATACGGCTACACCAGAACGAAAGAGATGAAAGCAGGGATTCAGCCGCAAAGGTCCTCGAGACGGTTCAAAGTCTGACCCATCTCGCGCGACTGACGAAGAATCCGCTCGCGAGAAATGCGCTCATCCTGAACCGGGCTTCCGCGATTAATCTATACGTCCGGAAGGCGGCAATCCAAGGCGATCAACTTAAGCTCAATCAGGCCAACACGGACCTGCTTAAAGCCGCCGTAAAGGATTCGAACGAGGTTCTGCGCTCCAAACCGACTCCTGAACAGACGCAAAAAGCACATTTTCTGCTCGGTCTTTCATATCTGTACCTGGACCAGATGCACGTTGCCCGCGCTCACTTCATAAAATACCTGCAGCTGAATCCTAAAGCCGAGAACGCGGGCTGGGTGGCGCTGTTCATCGCTGAAGACCTGTTTGACAGCGGACTTCACAAGGAAGCGCTCAGCTATTACGGGAACTTCTTCGGATCGATGAGTCGTGCGCAAAAGGAACTGTCGAACTACAAATCCGCGTGGTGCTATATCAACCTGAAACAACCGGAAAAGGCGGAAAAGATCTTCGCGTCAATGATTCAGTACGATTCCCGGCAGGGTCTCGGAAAGGACAGTGTCCGTGACCTCGCCTTCCTGCTGGCACATCACGCTGATTCCGCCGACGCGATCCAGCTGGCTGATCAGATCTTTGCCGACACAAAAAAGAAAGTCGAGTTTCTGAACTACGTTCGAAGCAGCCTGGACAGCCAGAACCTCGCCGTAATGCACACGAAGGTTATCGAACGACTGCTGCAGCTCGAAACGGATCCAGAAAAGCGCATCGTTCTGATGCTTGCGGACGTTCGGGTAAATCGGAAGCTTTACGCCTCGGTCGATCACGCGAAACGTTTTTTCCGGCTGGCACAAACACTGAGGAGCGCGCAGATTCGGCCCGATTCCCCGGTTTTCAAGAAGGTTTCCGACCAGGTGTTCGTCGAGACTCAGTTCCTGATGAAGGCTTACATTGATACGTTTGCCAGACGCACCAAGACTCCAGAACCATTCACCCGTGACGAACTCGGACAGTCCCTCAAATCACAGTTCGAGTTCTTCAACTCATACTTTCCGAGCGCGAAAACCCGGCCGCTCGTTTTCAACGTCTGGCGAGACGTCTGCTTCGATATGAAGGATTGGTCCTGCGTCGATCGTCTATCTGAATTCATCCAGCTCGACCAATCGTTTCCTAGCTGGCTTAAGGACCGAGCAATTCTCGATCAGCTCGCGGCTCTTGATGAAATCGCCAAGGGACCGCCTCCTGCTTCCACCGAAGCGCGCACACGCCGCGTGCCCATACTCCTGAATTTCGTCGAAAAACAGGAAAAATCGGATCAATGGCTTCGAATCGCCAAGCTCTATACGGAAATCCTGATGGACTCGAACCAATATTCCAAGGCCATCTCGCTTCTGGACAAAATTTTTCAGCGGGAGAATTCGACCGACGGCTTGTTCCGGTTGCAGTGGGCGCGTTTCAGGGCAGGAGAACATGCGGCGATTCTGAATGATTCGCGCGTACCCAAGGTCGGAAAGCCGGAGGCTAGAATGAGCGAACTCCGACGCGAAGCGGCGCTCGCACTCGCCGCGAAAGCGAAATCCACCGATAGCACGGCCGATTTCAAGGCCCACATCCAGAACTTTCTCGCGTCCAATCCCGACAAGGCAAAGGCGCTCGTCGCGAGGGATGAATACTTCAGATACCTTTTCAAGAAACAGATGACCCGGGAACTCACGGCCGAGCTCATTGCGTTGCCACCGGACCTGAGGGCCGAAAAAACCTGGGAAGACCTCGTACTCCGCTGCTGGCGGATCAGCATGGAGGAGGGTCGATACAGCGAGGCCGCGCAACTTCTGCCCGTTGGCCGGGGAAGTCCCCAGGACAATCACGATCTGCGATACCTACGGCTGGTTTCGCTGATCGCCGCTGGAGAGACGCCCTCCCTCGCCGACTTGCGGGTACAAAATGCCGACAAACGGGACTATCTTCTGGGACTACTCGCGCTCGTGAAGCCGCAGATCGTAATCGATTACTGCAGGTCCCAGAGCAATCTCAGCCCTACCGAGCGGGACTTTGCGCTTCTCGCTCTTCGAATACACGAAGGCCAATGGTTGCTTCCGCGTTCTGATCTGGCCGTCCGGCTTCTCGGGAGCACTTACAAATTCGCAACAACGGGCCCGCAACCGTATATTCCGATCGAACTGAAAATCCGTCGTCTCAGCTTCCCAAAGCCGAGTCTTGAGGGAAAACTTCTTGAGAAGGCCATTCAGAGCCTCGTTTCAGAAACACAAAAAATCCGACAGACTGTTCCATCCGAAATCAGAAGTCTTCCCGCTGAAGTCCAGATCAGGGCAGTCGAAAGCGCGGCGGACCTCGAGAATAGAGTTGCCAATCTCATCCTGGGCTCCCCGATTCCCAAGGCGCTGACACCCGAGCAGGTCATCCAATACAAGGCCGGTCTCCAGAACCTCGCGAAAGAATTTCAGGATCAGAGCACGGAATTTATGAAGCTCTCGGCTTCAATCCAAGCGGTGGCCCATAAGCGGAAACTCCAGCGCGACTCACGCCTGATCCCCCGCCCTGCGATGCAGGACTGGACCTGGCCTCCGGCATTTCTCGACGACAGTGTCTTCATCGGGGTCCGCAACATCGCGAGGTTCGGCAACGTCCTCGGAGCACTCGTTCTCGTGGACTTTTTTCGCGCCGACCACCTCAGCGCCGATACCGACTACTTCTGGATCCGCACCGGACTGCTGCTATCATCGCCGCACAAGGACACATTGCGGATCTATCTCCTCGAGGAGCTGCAGAAAAATAAACAGGAACTCGTCATCGAAACCTGGAAAAAGCTGGCAGGACAGTATTACGGGCAACAGACCAGTTCGCCGGCAATCCCGACAGCGGGACAGGAGGGCACCAGATGAATCAGATCCTTTCAAGCGTGGCGATTCTTTCGATTTTGGTCGCCTGGGGCGCACATCCCGTTTCAGCGCAACCGGCGAAACAGCGTGCCGGAAGCACGCCGGCGAAGGCCCGGAAAAAGGGAGCCGCGCCCGTAGCGGCATACCCGCAGAATCCGGCAAAAGCACAAGTTGGCGGCAAAGACACCGGAAAACCGATGTCCGCCGTCCTCGATTTCGACGCTGACATCATCGAGGGCGAAAAGAACACTCCCGAGCTCTTTCTTCAGACGGAGAGCCAGACGCTTTCACTGGATGCCGTTCTTTATCAACGGGATAACTTCAATGACTTTCACGTTGCCGATAAAGACAATAGACCCCAATACCTGATTTTAGAGAAAAAGAAAAAATGAAGACTCTCATCATTTCAAGAGCAAATCTCGAGATCGCGAGGGCCCAACTCAGACGACCGTTGTTGACGATCGGCCGTTCGCCGACCTGTGACGTGGTTCTTCGCGCCCCAGGAGTGAAGCCGGTGCACTTTCTCGTGGAATGGATCGGTCCGGGACGCTTTGACCCCTCGATTGGTGCCTGGTCGGTCATCGATATTGCGGGAAAGAGGCGCGAGGACGGTAGTGAAGGTCTTGTGCTTTCGACGGATCCGGTCGTCGTGACTGGTTTCGTTTTTGCCTGTATCAAGGACAAGCTGGATTCGAAGGAAGTTATCGGCGGAAAGATCCAGGAAAACCTCCTGAAGATATCCAACGCCCATTCGACGGAAGTACTCGAACTCGTTCAAGTACGAGTCGATTCCGGCGCTATCGAAAACGTTGTACATCGGATGGTACCAAAGCGAAAACGCAAGGAACGACTGCTTTCGCAAATCCCGCAGTTTACGTTGAACTGGTCCGGACAAGAAGCCGCGCCGCTCCTTCGAGTTCTGCTCCAGGAGATGCCCGGCGCCGAGATCTACAATCGCGGTCAGCGAATTCACGTTGTGCCTTCGGAGCTGTCAGTCAGCCAAGGTGACATGCTCCAAATCCGCTGGCGAGGACGGGACTTCTTCGTTCGATTTGTCCCGAAGGTAAAAGCACCCCCGATTCCTCGCGATCCGGTCGGCGATCCGTTGATGAAAAAGACCCTCATCTTCGGAATTCTCCTGGCAGTGGTGGTCGGACTCATGAGCCAGATGCGAAGCGAGAAAAGCCCCGTTTCCGAAAAGAGGGACATCCGAGTCGCAACCGTGGAAATCAAGGAAACAGCTCCTGCACCGGTTCCCACGCCAGTAGCCAAGCCGCCGGCTCCTACGCCACGTCCACAGCCGCTCCCGCCGCGTTCCGAAAAACCTCCAACCCTCGTCGCGCGAAAAAAGATCACTCCGCCGCCAAAACCGAAGGAGATTCCTGCAGGGCTCACGCTTCCCAAGTCGAAATCGCCCGACATCCCCGCATCTGCCGGCGCGCCGCGTTTCAAGACCACGCCCGGAAAAGAACGGATGGGCCTCAACTCTCCCGCCACGAATCCCACTCCCGCAGTCACGGATGTCAATCAGGTCGGGATTCTCGGAGCACTCAAATCAACTGGCCCCGCCGGCAAAGGAGTCCAAGCGGATCAGATCATCAATGAAGGAATCGTGACCGACGCACTTTCAGGACAGGAAGAATCAAGAATCGTGCTGCAGAATCCCGCAACTGGAACGATCGGGGTCGGAAAAACGGGCGGAACTCCGAGAACGGAAGGACAAGGCCTCGCAAGCGCGGCAACGACGCTCTCGGGAGCCGGGAAATATGATCCGTCTGCAATCGGCCCGATCGCCCGGAAAGGCGGCGAGTCCGGCTACACCGTCGGAACGGATGTCGGCGCGGGCAAGGGCGTCGGCAGCCCAGGCATGGGCACGCTGGACGGAGGTGAATTCAGCGTTGAAGGCGGCGGTCTCGACCGGGAAACCGTACGGCGCGTTATCGCATCCTATCGGGGTCAGATCCGAACCTGCTATGAGAAATCACTTTTATCGAGTCCCCAGCTCGCGGGCCGAATTGTTTACTTATGGACAATCAGCCCGGAGGGTCCCGTCATCAGTTCCGAGCGCAAGAGTTCGACCCTGAACTCAGACCAGCTTGAAGCGTGCGTTCTTTCCGTCATCCGGAGTATGACTTTTCCGAACGCATCAAACGGCAAATCAACCAAGGTAATCTATCCCTTCGTCTTCCAGAGCAAGAATTAGCCGGTCACCCTGGCGCCGGGTTTTAGGCTCGCAGGCGCACCTTGTCGTCCTGTCGGCCATGAAAGTCCTGAACCTGCTTGATCCATGCCTTGAGGCGTGAAATCGCGACTTCGTTGCACTGGACGAATTTCAAGGATGTGGATCGATTTTTATCGCCAAGCAGTACGCAATCGAATTCGATATTCTCGTTTAAATCGGGGCTACCGACAAAAACTCGGCAAGCCTGGTTGAACATTTCCGCTGGGACTTTGTTTTTTACCTGCATCCCGCCGAGCGAGATATTGCTGGTGTGGGTTCGAAAGCTTTTCGTCCCGCAGACCAGAATCACGCGGAACTCCAATCTGAACCGCGGTTGCGTGCGCCGCTCAACCGGCTTTTCGAGACTAACCGCCGATGACAACGACGATTGCTTTTTTTCGGGAGTGTCGACGATCGGCTGCAGCGCCATCGGCGCAACATCCGGAAGACCCCGCATGGAAGCAACGTGCGGTGCGGGCGCATGGGCCGCCGACTTGGTCGCGGGCTGAACCTGAGGGTGCGGCGGTACCGGAATTGGCGAAGCGGCGGGAGCTTGCGCCCGTGAAGCCGAGGAGTGGCTCGCCGCCTTTGCACCGTGTGAATGAGCAACTCGATGGTTGCCTTCTGCATTGCCGGAAGAATGAGCGACCGGCTGGCTGCTCTGAATTCCCGCGAGAGCGTCTTCAATAGATTCCTCTTTGACAACGCTCCAGTGCCCTTCGGGCTGACCTTTTAACAATCGAGATAGGTTTTTTGCCGACTCGGGATCTGAAACTACGATCTGCGAGTTATCATTCCGATTTATGAAACGCCACTTCGCTCCCGACATTACGTCCTCCACGCGCCCCGCCTAAGGGCTAAGGATTTTCAACTCAATCGAATCTCCAGGCAACAATACTCCGTTCGCGAAGGTAACGGTTCCCCCCGCAATATTGACTTCGGATCCCATGATCTGAACCTTCTCGCCACCGCGGACCCGATAAACCTCCGCAATCCATTCATTGGAACCAAGGACCGTGACATAGCTGTTATCGGCCGTGGTTTTGATGAAGGCGCCAATATTCTCCATGCTGTAAGCAGGCGAACATATCGGCTGAACGCTTCCGCGCGAGCCGAGCACCTCGGCAAAATTCAAATAATTGGTGGCCACATAGATTTCCGAAGTGCATCCGCTCATATCTGGGATCCCTTGCGGAATCATTTCGGAAACATAGAACCCGTCGTTACCAAATAGCGACTGTAATTTTCGATGAACCGCCACACCCAGGTTTGTCCCGGTTTCCTGCCCCAAAGCCTCGACCAAACCGACCGTCCTGATCTCACCGGAATAGTTCAGCGGCAGGAGCTCCCGCTTCGGAAAATTCGGAAAGTGTTCATCATCATCGGTGAGGATTACGAACGCAACCTTATCGCCAGGGCCGACGACTCGGTTCGGACCTGTTTCGGCCAGAATAAAGGCAAGGCTCATCAGGCCGGCTTCGGATCCGGATCCGTTGGTTCCCAGGCTCGATATCGAATTCGTCAAACCGACGCGAAGGCTCTCAAAAGCGGCCTCCGTCATTCCCGGCCTGATCTGAAGAGTTCCGATATTGTACGGCTTAACGAGCTCATTTTCTTTAACCAGAGTCAATTGCGCGGGGTTTCCAGTCGGCATTATGCTGGAGGTTTCCAGATTTCCTTGCGAATCCCGATACTGATAGCTCACGGATTCCAAGATGGTGGACTTCGGCTTAGCTGCGTCCGGTGATAAAGTCGTCGTGTAGATATAGAAATCGATATTATAGCGATTGAATTCCCAAAGTTGCTTCGCCAGCGCGGTCACACCGTTCGCGAGGACCAGTTGTTTCGATCCCATGCTCGGGGAGTTATCAACGATCAAAACCATTTTCACGGCGGGAGTTTCCGTTTTCACGCTCGCATCCATCTTCAAGACGCGTTCTTGAAATGGCAAGGGTGATGCTCCTGGTCCCGGAACATCAGGTTGGAGCGCGGCAAAGCGGACCATGGGCAGCCGGTCGAACCGATACTCCTGCTCACAGGCCGTCAGGAATAGAAGCGCGACAGAAAAACAGGCCAGGGTCATGATCGGATGGATACAACCAGCTATGCGGTTTTTCATGGTTCCCCCCTCGATCAGCACTCCCCCAAATAAATGCTCGCCTAAAATACCTGTCCGTGCCGATCGACTAACTATGTTTTCAGGGTAACATACGGCGAAGGTCATTTTAATGTGTCAGGAAAGACACACTAGACAGCTGAATTCCCAGCTGAAAAGCGACGGATCGCTACACGCCGCTAAGCGCTTATAAAGCTTCCCCGGAAAATAACCGATCCGTAAGTGAGATGAGTCCCAGGATTTCACGCCAATATCAGCTTCGAACCATTTGCTGCGCGATCGCATTGGGAACCCTGTTCGCCCTGAATTCCTGCTCAAGCGCGCGCACAAGGGTTGAGCTTCGCTCCGACCCGCCCAATGCTGAAATCTTAAATTCCGGCGGCGAGGTAATCGGCGCCACACCGCTGGTCCTCTCCGGCGACCAACTCCAAAAAATCACGGTTGATGGCCGGGCATTCGCCACGCTCAACGCCCCCGGACATATCGCCACACACGTGATCTTTGACATTCACGGCGAGGACATCCACGAGGTCAAGCTGGCGAAACTGGATTCAGTTTATTTTTCCCGAAGTCTCCTGCGGGATTTTCAAGCGCAAGCAAACGAAATGTCAAAAACGCTGCTTCAGATTCAGGGACTCGTTGCCCTCAAGAAACTGGACGAGGCCGAAAAGGCCATTCAAGAATTTCAGAAAACATACCCGAATATCGCCGCTTCTTACGCCTTTCAGGGAAGTATCGAACTGATGCGAGGAAACAGCGGCAAAGCTCGTGGATACCTACTCCGAGCTCAATCGCTTGATCCGCATGATCCAGTAGCCGCTCGGCTGCTCGGCAATCGAGCGGTTGCATCTTCACCCGCGGTCACGCCGAAACAGGCTATTCCGGCAATCGACCCCACGGAAAGCAACCCAGAAAATCCGGGTGCACCGGGGACATCCGCACCCATTCCTGTTCCGTCCACAGCCCCCGACACTGCCGGTCCGGGGACACCCTCTGGAACCCAGCCGGGGGGCGGCACGTGAGCCGCCGGGCTGGCTTCCTTTTCCTGGCTCTCGCGATGATTTCGGTTTGCGTTCCTGAGGCCCGCGCCGAAAAAATCAACTACTCACCGAAATTGAGCTTCAGAGTCAGCAATGGAATCATTCAGAACATCGGTGCAAATGCCGGAACAGCGGCCTCCATAGGCGCACTGGATCTCGGGTTTTTGTATTATCTCAGCGGAACAGTTTCATTCGGTCTTGGCTATCGCGCCGACTTCGATCTAAAGAACACGAACTTGCCGCTGACCAGTCTCGATTTTTCTTCCCGCTTCTACTTCAGCGGCCAGGGCACGCACTCGACTCAATATTATCCGACGATCACAAGCGAGCGGCATGACAACCGGGTTTGGTATACCGGAATCGGAATTAGCCAACGCAGCTATTTTTTGGCGAAGCAGAATACGCGCACCAACATCTCTGGAACCCTGACCGACACGCCGACTACGAACACGTCGAGTCTCAGCGGGACCTCGGTCGGGTTAACAGGCCTCTTCGGAACAGATATCCGGATCAGCCGCCACTTTGAATTCACCGCCGAGGTCAACCTCGGGCTCCTGAGCTTCTCGTCGAGCGATCAGAAAATCAGAATTCAAGGTTACCTGTTTAACACCGGCATCAACTTCGTCTGGTAAGCCGGATTCCTCAAAAGAAGGTCAGCAGTGACACAGTAATCTATTAATTCTTCTAGGCATTTGCATTTTCTCAAATATAAAAAGCTAGGAGTATCTGATAATTTTGATAAACTATTATTAAGCACTTGTATGTAGAACGTTGTAGGAAGTTTTATGAATCCGACTTGGAAGAAATTCAAACGTGCTTTCCTTCACATCCGAACGCCGGCGTTCGCGCAGCTCACGTTTGCCTTTCTTGCGGTGTTCTCAGCTTCCGCCTGTCTTCCCGCAGGAGACCCCCTGGCCCCCGTCGAGGAGCCCTCGATAACAACGGTTCCGCTCACCGTCGTCAACAATACCAAAGCGATGACGATCAAATCGTCCACACTCGCGCCATCACCGAGTTCACGCCGCACCAGTCGCTTCGTGACCTTCGAGGGCGAAAAGATTTCACATTACAAGGCTGTCGCACTCGGGGCAAGAGACTGCAGTGCCGCCACATTCGATACGGCTCCCGAGCTCTCGATCGCGACTGCCTTCTCTTTTCTGCCGGTAGACGGTCCGAACATCGTCTGCGCGATCGGGCGAAACAATGCAGGAAATTACCAGCAAGCCGTTACGGCAAGTGATGTTCTCGTCGTGGACGCCTCGGGCCCGGGCAATCTGACGTTTTCAAATCCAGCAGCACCCGTCACGACGTCGATCCGCGCGTTCACGTTCAGCTTCAGCGCTCAAGACTCGATCACCGGGGTGAAAGGCTATTCCTACTGGTTTTACAATTCGGCCGATTGCACGGGCGCCGCTCTCGCGAATGGCACCGGCTCAAGCTACACCGCCCAGCTTTCGCGCGGGTTCAACTCGCTGAGGATCGCGGCCTTCGACCAGATCGGAAACGCCTCCGACCCCCTCTGTTCACCCGCGATCAACATGAACGGCGTGATCCTGGACGTGACCTCTCCGGCAAGCGACGGCACGATCGTTTACAGTGCGGTACCGCAGCCTGCCCAAACAGTTTCAGGAAACTGTTCCGAAAACGGGCGTCCGGTCACCGTGACCATGACCAGCTCGACGGGACAGAGTTCCTCGACTGTCACGACCTGCGACAGCTCTTCAACCCCGAACTGGACGACAAGCCTGGACTTCGCATCAATGAGTGATGGAGCGATCACAGTTTCCGCTTCTCAGACCAATCTTGACGGAAATTCCGGCACCGGCATCCGAAGCTTTTTTAAGAGCACCAATCCGCCGACCGTCACGAAACCCGCAAATGATACCAGCTCCATTCTGAGTTCGAGCCCGTCTTTGGTCCTTGAGGGCGGCTGTTCGTTGGATGCTCAACCCGTCACGATCAACATCGGAACCCCGGTTGCGATCACGACCACGGCGACATGTAATCTCGCATCCAACCCGAAATGGTCCAAGACCATTGATGTCGGCACGCTGAGAGACGGCACAATCACGGTTGTAGCCTCCCAGACGAATGCGGCAGGCGATTCCGCCCACGCCATCCGATACGCGACGAAAGCCACCAGTCCCCCCTCCTTTGCCGCGGCCGAGGGTACGTCTTACATGAACTCTGCCGACCTGGTCGGAACCTGTTCGCTTTTCGGTTTGCCGGTTCAAGTCAAAGCCGAAGGAAGCCTCACCCTGACCGCTTCACCGTCATGTGTCGGCGGGACCTGGAGCGCGAGCTTTGATTTTTCCACTTTGTCAGAAGGAGATGTCAAACTCACCGCTACCCAAACCAACGCGGCCGGCGACGTGGTCACGACCATACGTAATGTGAAAAAGCAGATCCCGGCACCCGTGCTGACACAACCAGCGAACAGGCTGTACCCCCTCGATGCGACGAATTCCAGTCCTCCCGCTGTCCAGGGGAACACCCTTACTTTGACCTCGACCGCAACCGTCAGCATCGGTTCTCCGAGCTTCACGTCGTGCATCTACGAAACAATCGGCCTTGACCCGGCTGATCCCAACTACGCCGCGTCCGCCCCATGCAGCTCTTTGCCTTCGATGAGCGCGGGCAACCCTTATTCCACGACTGGCGGAACTGCCACGATCGCATGGACGCCGACTGCCGCGCAAAGGGGCACGTTTAAATTCACTCAGACTGTTTCCGATGGAACGAAATCCACCACGGGTTCTTTCTACGTCACCATTCGCGAACCGTTCTCGACAACGAAGCTTCTGGCGGCCTTCGACGCGACGACGGCCGACGCCGCCACCGGGCTTTCGAGCATTCCGAGCGAACCGAGAAGCACGACGAACTTCAACAACAATCGTACTCTCACCTGGCTCGGGCTGATCGGCTCCACGATCGGAAATCTTTCGAGTGCGGGCGCTTCGGACCCCTGGTCAGGAAACGGCAGCTCGACCACTCCTTATGCACTCGGGTTTTTCGGCGCCCCCGGCGAATCGATGAGCCTGGGTTCCTTGCTGAACGGAATGACCAAAGTTTTGTTCACGACCTGGATTTCCCCGATTAACGCCAGCAGCTCCGACAAGGTCATTCTCAGCAACAGCGACGAAGCGGGGTATGGCTTCACTCTGAAACAAGGAACCGGCGCGAAGCTCGAACTGAGTACAGACGGTTCGACAGTCAGCTTCTCAAGTGCGGTTCTGGCAGACGGGCCGACCGGGTACTGGCGTCTCGGCGAGGCCAGTGGAACAAGTGCCACCGACAGCTCAGGAGGGGGCAGAACCGGGACATACAACAGCGTAACCTTGGGAACAGTCGGACGCAGCGGAGACACCGCCGTTACCTTGAACGGCACGAGTTCGAGCGTAAGCTTCACGACCCTTTCTCCCACATCAGGGGCGATCACGATTGAAGCCTGGATCAAGTGGAACGGAACGGCTCAGAATTCTCCGATTTTCAAGAATGGCACGACAAACGGAATCGGCCTCTGGATTGATCCGTCCGGAAAACTTTCCGTGATCACCTACGGAGTTGCGGACTGGAGGACCATGGGCGTGATCCCCGCGAATACCTGGACACATGTCGCCTTCACGTCCGACGGCGCAACTCAAAAGACGTACATTAACGGAACGCTTTCAGACAGCAAGGTCTCCGGCTACTCAGCCGCGACGGGTGGCGGCTATATCGGCAGAAACGCGACGGGGAGCGAGGCCGGTTATTTCCCCGGGGTAATTGACGAGGTCGCCATTTACAATAAAGTTCTCACGGCAGCTCAGATTGCCGCGCATTTGGCACCGGGCGTTTGCCGATCCACCTCAAGCCTTTCGAATAACCTCTGGATGAACGTCGCCGCGATTCTCGACGGATCGACCGCAAAGCTTTTCGTCAATTCCGCGCAAGAATGCTCAATCAATCTTGCGCCCTCAAATGGTTCGACTCCCCTGACCGTGGGCGGTCTCCCCTCTGGCACGAAGAACTGGAGCGGAAAAATCCTCAACCTGAACATCTACGGCTCATCGGACGGGTCCGCTCTCGACGCGAATATTCCGAAAACAAACTTCAACGCCTCGGTCAACCGGTTCCGCACGACGCCCGTCGAACCCGTCGTCAGCAGCAATCTCGTCCTTCATCTCGACGCCGCAAACGCCAAAGGGATGCTTGCCCCATACACCAGCGGCTGCGCGAGTTCCGACTTGAACTGGTCTGATCTTGCGGCACTTCAAACCGCCACACTCACCGGCTTCCCCGCTTCCTGCAGCTCACCGGTCGGATGGCAGGGAACCGGGGCCGCTACCTCTCCGCACTTTCTCGGTCTGGATCGTTTAAGCGGGGATCGATATGTCCAGATAGCGAATTCCACGACCCTGCAGAACATCCAAAAAGATTCGGACTATTCCATTGAAGCCTGGGTGAGACCAAATACCACTCCCCCCGCCGGGGATATCAATGCGGATCAATACGGGATCATCATGAAGGCGGGCTATCATACCGGGACGACGTATACGGCCGGAAGGAATTTCACGATGACTCATTGGCTGACCGGTAACGTTGCAAAAGGGGTCTCGAGCGCAAGAACCTTCGCGGCCGGCGTTTATCATCACGTGGTCGCGGTCGTCAGCAAGAGCGGTGGAACAATAAAACTTTATGTCAATGGTACGCTCGAAGGAACGACCACGTTCACAGCCAATACGCTGGGCCGGGACTTTGGAACGGAACCTTGGCGCATCGGCATCGCCTACCCGGGCGGAACCAGTTATCGATGGGCTTCGGATATGCGAGTCCCGGTTGCCAGGATTTACAACAAAGCTCTGAGCATCACTGAAGTGAAACAAAACTGCTCGGCACAACAGGGACGATTCGATTCCAGCAAAACCACCTGCGCTCCGTGATTTAAATTTATTAACAATTTCTTATAAGGCGATGAAACCAGAAGACTTAATAGACCCGTCAAGGCCTTGTTTCTCCATCCCGACAATAGTATACTGAATTCATCAGGTTATCGCGTCTTAGGTTGTACGTATAGAAGGACGTTAGAACGGTAAAGCCTATGAATGGCCTCGTGAGATCTCAAATTTTGCTCCTCTGCGCAGCGCTCACCATAAGCGCGGGGTGTATCAGTTCCGAAAGCCTGGTTACAACAACCCAGGTCAGGGCGAGCTATAGCGGTTGCATTTCAGCAACCCCTCTGGACACGACTCGCATTAAAATTAACTTTGAATTCCCGGACGATGCAAGCAAAGTCAAAATATTCAGAGATGGCGGTTATCTCGTCGCAACCTTCAATCAACGAAACGTCACGTCCTACATCGACACGGGTTTGATCGAAGGCCAGGTATACAGCTATACCTGCGAAGGAGTCTTCGACGGTGCCCCGATGATGGGCACCCGCATGCTCCAGGTTTCTCCAGTCACATCGAACCCACCCGATTTCGATGGCATCCTGACAGCTACCCTGGACGGCGGCCGCCAGGTTCGTCTCACCTGGAATCCCGCGACGGGAATCCCAGCCGAGTACTACCAGCTATTTGCGGTTCCAGTTTCGCCTTTCGCCGCCATGACGGAACTCGAAATGGACGCACTCGGTCCCGAAACGACGGTTCCCTCAGGAACGAACAGCGCGATCATCAAAGATCTCGGCGACGACCTCACTTACGCTTTCGGAGTCAGGGCCTGCTCAGTCGCGAATATCTGTGACTCGAACACTGAGTTCAAAAAGGTGGCGATTTCGGATCAAGGCCTCCCCCGAACGCTGGGCGCCACTTCGGCTATCGTCTCGAACGCGCAGATTCTCATCACAGTTCCCTGGATTCATCGAGACGGAGGCATTGCTCGACGGGTCGTTTATCGCAGCAACGAAGACGGATCAGCGCTCACCACGCTCAAAAATTTTGACGTCGACAAACCCTGGAATCCTCAAACCACTCTCGCACTCAATCTGGGCGCATCAGACGAGAACAAGTGGTATTACTTCGTCGTCCGCGATGCTGACCTCGCGAACCCAACCCAGACCACCGCGAACACACAAGTCGTCAAGGTATTCACGGGAGATGACCTCGTACGACCGCTGTCGATCGGTGTTCCCGCCGTCAGGAACCCTCAGGAACTAACACCTGCACAACTGGGTCTCATCAATGAAACCACTCTCTATGTTCAATGGACTGCACGCGCCGCTCAATACGGGTATCAGGGCATCGAAAGCGCCCCCGCGAATGACGCCGACTCGAACGGCCCGAATGAATACTGGATTTACGCGATTCCGAGTTCCGAAGGCGATGCCTGTCTCGATTCCATTTTTCCCTACAAAACGGTTCCAGCCTCGAATTTTAGAAATGGCGATCCGGTTTCTGAAGCCATTACCGATCTTTTCCCGAAAACGACTTACAGCGTTTGTGTAAAGAGCGTGGATGCGGCCGGAAACGTTTCAAATCAGATCGCGGTTCTGCCACAGACTGACGCCGTCATCAAGAAAACGCTCGACAAGACAGCCCCCGTGTTCGACGGGATCCAGAACCTGAGTTGGAACCCGACAAACGGTGATAACGGGAAACTCGAGATCCGCTGGAATGTGGCCGAAGCCAGCTCTGATATCGAAGATTACAAGATTACTGTTTGGACCGAAGGAACCGTCGCGCCGTACACAAAGTCCGCTAAAATGAGCAAAAAGTTCAAGCGAAACCTATACCCGACCGGGTACGACCTGGAGAGAGGCGATCCAATTCTCACGTTCGACGAAAGACAGCTCGTTTTCGTAAAAGTCGACGCCTGTGATATCGGAAACGCCGGAGCAGAAATCGACGCGAACTGCACGGACCTCGACGTATCGAAGGTCGTCGAGCTGCGTGGACTCACCCCCCCGAAGAACTTCAGCGGCATCAAGAGCGCCGTCTCAACCGCCGCCGAAGGAGAGGGTGTTGTCAAAGTCGGTTGGGATATCCCGCCGGTCGCTGATCAGCCCAATTACGCCGGGATCGTGATCTTCGAAGTGGATGATCCGGGACTTCCGACACCGACCATTACCGAAATCAAACGATGCCCGTGCCCCGCGAACAATTGCCCGGCCGCCTTCACCGCCGTGCCGGCGTTCAATTCATGCAAGGTCAATAATCTGAAGCCGTTCCAACAAATTTATCTTCATGCCCGTGCCTATGATGTGGATGGAAATATCGGTTATCTCAATCCCGCGGTTTCCTACAAGGATGTCGATGCCTACGACGCCACTCCGCCGGAGTTCATCCCCGCGACCAATCCTTCCTATTCGGACGGCGCGGTTCATCTGAGCTGGAGCGAGGCTCACGATTCTCAAGACCTGAACAACCCGTATTTCGCGTCTGAAGGACATGATCCCATCATTTATAAAGTTTTCAGAAAGACAAAGGTCGGCGAGGCGAACAACAATTTTACCAGCGACGAAATCGCGAATCCACCGGCTGGTTACCTGATCGCGTCATCCGTGGGCCCGGGCACTTCCTTTAACGACGTCGCGCCCTCGATCGCCCAGAGCACGACGTACTATTACCTGGTCTGCGCGTTTGACGGATTCGCGCAACTCGGACTCGCTCCGACCTTCCGCTGCGACACACAAGGAAAGGAAATCGCGACGCGCGACATCACACCTCCCGAAATCCGCGCCCTTACAATCACGGGCGGCACGAATTCGCCCGAGCAGATCCTTTCCAACACCGGCGTCTTCAGGGATCTCGGAACGGCAAAGACCTGGAGTATCGATTTGTCTGTTTGGGACAACGGACCAGCCAAAAACGTTTCGGTCATGGTCTACAGGAAAATCGCGGGCACGAAGAACCTCGCCGATTTCCCGGATCCCAGCACCTCGGCCAGCTATACCGCCATCCCGCCACCACTCGAGAACACGAACTCGAACGTCACGCTAACGAAAACCTATACCGAAAGCGCCTCTGCTGACGCCGCCCTCGATGGTGTTGAAAGGTACATCAATTACGTATTCATCGCGAACGACACGGATAACCCGTCGAAGCAGGTTTATCCGCCCAATATCTTCAGAGCGTCGGTCTGGGTTCATAATCAAATTCCGACCACCCCCTCCATCACCCATTTGAACGACGGCGTGGGCAACCTCACTCCGATCGAGTATGGCGGGAAAGTCAGCGCGATGACCCAATCCTTCAGGGGAAGCTGCGATCCGACGGCGAACATCGTGACGGGGACCGCCCTGAATGCCGGCGTGACCGCGATCTCCGGCACATGCAGCGGTAGCGGCCAGCTGGACGTGACAGTCACGTTCTCGAGCAACGTCGCGGCACCGGAATTCAAAGTAACGACCGCGAATATCTACGGCAATTCATCTTTCGTTAAATTCAAAGTCGTGAATGGTTTCGTTTGCCCCGAGGGTTACATCGCCGTCAAGAAGAACACCGCTTATGTCACGAGCGACTTCTGCGTGGCCAAGTTCGAGATGAAAGCGGTTTTAAGCCATCCCGAGACCGGACCCGCAGTCCTCGCCAACGCCGGAAATGGCGCCGCCGCTTATAACGAAAGCTATTACGCCGCTTCCCGCGGCGACGGAACCCCCTGGACGAACATCAGCAAACCCGAGGCAGAAAGCCGCTGTGCCGCGCTGAATGCGAATCTCGGCACAAACGGCACTTATTCGCTGATCTCAAATGGCCAGTGGCAAACTCTCGCAAGAGACATTGAATCGATTTCAGGGAACTATAGCGCGGATGTCCGCAGCACTTGGGACGTGGTACCTCGATTGCCCCAAGGGTTTTCCGGAGCCGCCCCCTCCGCGACCGCACAAACAGACGGGCTCCTGCTGGCAAGTGGAGTCGGCCTGGCAGCCAAATCAGCGACGACAAACACCGACCTGAGCGACCCCTTTGCGGGGACTTCCCGCGGCTCCGCCCAAAAACGAACATATACTCTATCGAACAATGAAGTGATTTGGGATTTCTCCGGCAACGTGAGCGAATGGATCAGCTCCATCGTCGAAAGTCAGACGATCGACGGTTCTCTCATTTTGCCTTCGCTTGAACCAGCCGGAGCTTCAGTTCAGTTTACGAGTACAGAATACTTCAGCATCACAGACCCGGCCTGGGTTGCTTATAACGACGCCAACTTGAATAACTTTGGCCCCTCCCGGTCCGTTATGAATACTTACTGTACGTATTTTCATTATAGTTGCAGCCAATACTTCAGCTACTACACCGGCAAGGGATATTTGTCCGGAGGCAACGGTGCTGCAATACACCGTGGCGGAGCATGGATGAGTACGGATCCGATCTATCAGGGTCCATCCGCCGGGATCTACAACATCAATCTGAATAACGATCTTTCAACACGAAACACTTCCATTGGGTTCCGATGTACTTACATTCCAAATCCTTAATTAAACTAAATATTTATTTTTAAACAATTGAAATCACGAGCTTTTTTAAGTCAGCCAGACCTTGAACATCTTTGTAAATAATTGTAAACTAAACTTATCAGGTTTTTGTTGCGCCTGACGCTTTGGCGAGGATGCACGTATGATGAGCAAACACTTTCGATCCCTTTGGAGGATTGCCTGGACGGCGGGACTACTGATCCCGCTTACGGGATGCTTTAATTCCGAGAGCTTCTCGAACAGTGAATCACTCAGCGAAACCTCGTATCAAGGTTGCCTCACCGCCACTCCTCTCGACACGACCCGAATCCGAATCACCTTTGATTTCCCAGCCAACGCCAAACGCATCGCGATCTATCGCGACGGCGCCTTGATCGCTTCTTCAACGGTTCCGAGCATTAATTTTTACGTGGATACGAAATTGAACGAAGGCCAAACCTATCGCTACACCTGTGAAGCCATCATCGATGGAATGCCTCACACGGGCAGCAATATCATCGAGCTTTCAACAAACGCTTTCCGCGTCCCGGACTTTGATGGAATCGCGACTGCAGTCGCGGCATCAACCGACTCCATCCGGGTCACCTGGAAGCCGGCCGCGCCTGACGGGGTGCCGGCGGATTATTACAAAGTTTACATACTCCCGACGGCTGGCGCCCTCGATATGGACGCCACGGTTGCACAAGTCACCCCATCGGTCGGCACGACTGAACATGTTTTTACCCAAGCGGGTGACGAACTACCTTACGCTTTCGGTGTTCGCGCCTGCACCGCGAAGAACATCTGCGACCGCAATACGAAAGTTCTTCGAGTCACCTTGCCGGACACCGGAGCGCCAAAAACGCAAGGAATCACCAAAGCCGAACTCGTGAGCGGCAAAGCGCAGCTTACTGTTCCGTGGGATCCATCACTCGGCGCAATAAAAAAGCGGCGCATCTATCAACTTGAAACAACAGATGGCATTCCAAGCACGAACATCAACGACTACACCTTGATCCGGACTGACGAGATCTCTAATCTCATGCCGAGTTCCTCTCCCATTATCGTCGACAACCTTACGGAGAAGAGAACCATCTTTTTCATCGTTCGCGATGAAGACCCGACCGGACAGCTCAATGCAAACGTGGCCTACGGCTCCGTTACGACGACAGACCTCACGCCGCCCGTCTTTGCGGGAATCGAGGCCCTGGTCAATGCACCTCTCGCAAACGAACCCAATTACGATAGCGCCGATCCTGTCAAAGCCGAGCACACGCTGTTCGCGGTTTGGCGCGCGATCGATTGGGAATCGAACGTTGATACCGGTGCAACACGCTACGTAGTGAACGTGACTGAAGGCGTTTCCAGCGATCCCTGCACGGCAAACCCGCCCCTGAAGAGTTTCATGCCGGACGTTGCGCAGCCGTATCTGTCACCGACAGACTACAAAACAGCAGTCTCGGGAACTTCGGGTAATTTGATCGCATTCCCGGTCACCGGCCTTAATCCGCGGACAACCTATCGGGTCTGCGTAAAAGCAGAAGATCTTGCGGGCAACTCGTCTGTGACAACAAAGAGCCTCTGGCAGCGCACGAAAGATCAGACGGCTTTCAGCAGCTTGCCTTATATCTTCGCGGGAGCCTCAACAGCTGAATTTTCGAATGGCGCGCTCGTGATTACCTGGACCCCCGTTGCGGACTACCCGAAAGCTTCGGACACACGCGATTACCGCGTTAAGATCTGGCGCGGAACTTCCGTTTCAGACCCGACTTCCCTGGATGGAATCATCAAAGAGTTCAGATTCAACCACGCCGGCATTTTGCCGGGTGATCCGCCCCCGAACGGTTTTACGTTCAGCAATAATCCGCGTTTCTTCAATGGTTCCGAAACTGCGTGGGTTTCAGTCGATGCCTGCGATAACGCCAGCCCGGATTACAACTATCAGGACAACTGTTCGAGCACGACCGCTTTGGCGATCCCGGTGCTCGACACCACACCGCCCCCCGACTTCCTCGGCGTGAATTCAGGCACCCTGGCGAATGTCCGGCAAACCGGAACCCCCGATGACTGCAAAGACGCGGGCGGGAATCTTACCGGCGCCTGCAAAATCGAAGTCGGCTGGCTGAAAGGCGGCACACCTGGCGACTGGACTGATTATGCTGGTTTCAAGATTTACCAGGTCACCGATCTCGGCGATGGTCGGGTGCGGTGCGATCCTCTACCGACCGCGGCCGGGTCGAACTGCACCTGTGACGTCAATTTCGCAACAGCCCCGCCGACGACCGTAAGCTGTCCAACAAGCTGCAAAGTGAGCGTAAAAGAGGCTTACCAGGATATCGCGGTTGGTGTGACTGCGTACGACCCGATGGGGAACGAAACAATCTGTGACACGTCGACTACCGTCGGCCACATCCGAACTCTTGACCAGGTTCCGCCCACGCCCGTCGACATGAATTCCCTGAGTGCCGGCTATGTCGATGCATCGAACGGGGTCGTAGTGCGATGGGGCGCGATGACCGACAAGCAGTACGTCGCGCCGGGGGTCAATATCGAGTACCGGGTTTATCGCAAAACGGGCGCAAGCAATATCTATAACCCACCCGGAGGAGGCGGAGCATCGAAAGCCTTCCTGGACACCGGCGCAGAGCTGATCCGGACCGAAGTCGTCACTGATTTCACGCTGAATAGCTTCAGTTTCACAGATCCGAAATCACAGCTCAGTGACGGTGAGACTTATCATTATGCCGTCTGCGGCTTTGATACCGACGCTCGCGGTACCCTGAACGCCGATCTCAGCACCAGCCGTAATGGAGGCTGTTTTCCAAATGCCGTATCCGTGACGCTGGAGGACACCACCGCTCCAACACTCGCCAATCTCAAAATCGCGTACAGCCAAAGCAATCCCAACCCGACTCGCTGGACTTTGAGTTTCAACATGGCGGATAACATCAACACCTGGGACCAGATCATCGTTCGCGTTTGGCGCAAAGAAGCGAATTCAAAAATGCCGGAATATGACAACTCGCTCATCTGGCCGCAGATCACCGACCCGCCACTCATAACAAAGCTCTCCCCACCGGGATATCTCAACGTCAACCAAGTCTCGGAAAGAGAAGCTTCCGTTAGCTTGAACGAAGGCACGATGATGCCGAACCCTCCGTCGGGGATTTCACAGATCCCGGCCAATAAATGGGTCAATTACGTGATCCAGCTCTCGGACGGAATTAAATCCAGCCAACCGGTCCGCATTTCAGCATGGTCGGGCCGCGTCTTTATGGCTGAAACAACGACGACCATCAGCACGGCGCCCGCCGCTGGAGAAGGATGGCTTCTCGCACCGGGAGCAACCGTCATCATGCAACGCAAATTATTCCCGGTCCCTGATCCGCAGATCGAATTGAGCACGCTTGAATTGACGGGCGATTCAGATTCCGGCGGGAGCACTCTGACTCATCCCACCTGTACGACCACCGAATGCTACGGCATTAACATCAAAGTAACGGGAGATCTTGGAATCGATTATCGTTCGGCGATTTCGGCGGACGGGAAAGGTTACCTCGGGGGCACCTACGTGGGCTACTATGGTGGGAACAATTCGGGATATACCTACGGCACGACCCCTGTTCCAGGAGCGCCAAAGTTACCAACGTATAGCCCCATAGACGGCTCGACGCCGACTTCCGGCTACCACGCGGGCTTTAGCGCTGACCAGTACGGAGGCACGTCAGCCAGCAAAATGTACGGCGATTTCATGGCACCGATCTATCCCGGAACCGGCGGAGCGGCGCAAAATACTGCGGGATCAACGGGCGCGCATGGAGGCGGTGTCGTCCGGCTTGACGTTGTGGGGACAATCTACATCGACGGCCGGATCAGCGCTGACGGTCAACGGACAGGAACCAAAGCGAGCCCCGGTATTCACGAAGGCAATGGTGCCGGTGGCTCGGTTTATCTAAAAGCTTACGAAGTCAGGAAGACACTCGGGCAAAAACCCTCAATCCGGGCGAATGGCGGCGATGCGACACCCAACAACGGCGCCGGGGGCGGACGTGTCGCTCTGTATGCAACGACTTTTACGAATCTCCCCGACTTCAGTTTTCTCGAAGCAGCCGGAACGAAGAAGATGTCACTCGATTATTACGACAACATTTTCGTCTCAAACGGTGGCCCGGGAACGATCTACGTCAAACAAGGCTCAAACGATTACCTCATCTTCAAAAACAAGGGAGCAGTACCGAATTTCGCGACTGAATTCCCCACGCTCAGTCAGCCCATCAAAAATCTCATTCTGGACAACGGGGCGGCAGCGAAACAGACCAATGTCAATTCTCCCATCACGGTTCAGACAAGTCTCACGATTCAGAACGGCGCCAAGCTCTACATACCGAGTGACGGCACGCCGGGAGCTTCGGCTGCGGGGCACACATTCTCATTCAGCAGCATGTTCACGAACGGACAGCCCACTCAGCCAAAGACCTGGTTCACCCCTCCTGCAGGGACCACGGCGGCCGTGACTCCTTATTTCTTTTTCCCACTCTCGCAAACGCCGATCGATGACAGCAATTTGGCTTCTTTTGGCGCGAATTGGACAATCTCGTATGGCGAAGAAATCACGCTGAACCTGAATCACCCGATCACGCTCGATACTCTCGAAGTTCAGGATGAAGGAGAACTGACTCACGGCACATGCTCCACGACGGCTTGTTCGAAAGTCGATATCAATGCCAGAGTCATAACGGTTCGACCACTCGGTCGAATCAACGCCACAATGAAAGGCTATGTGGGCGGCTATCAGCCCGGCACTACCGATTGTACGCCGCATACGTATCCGAATGTGGCGATTTCAAGTTTGACGTCGGTGAATTGCGGCAATTACCCTGTAAACCGCGGCGGCTACTCCCATCATGGCGGACTTGCCTCTGATGCTAATTCCTATGGCTACCGGTATGGGACGACTTACGGCGATTTCGCACGTCCCACCACGCCAGGGACCGGCGCCATCAGTAGTTCACTCTGGGCTGAGTTTCCAACCTACGGCTACGCGGCCAACGGCGGTGGCACGATTCACTTGATTGCCACTGAAACAATAACTGTAGATGGGAAGATCACCGCGAATGGCGGATCGATCAACGGCAAGAACAGCAGCGCGGGTGGCTCAGTCTGGATTGAAGCAAGAGGAACACTGAGAAAGACGACGGGATCACCCGTCGTGAGCGCGAACGGCGGAGTTAGCCAGAGCGAAAGCTCGGGTGGCGGCGGACGCGTATCCCTATGCTATGGAACTCAGGACGCCAGTATCCCGAATTTCAACTTCTTGCAGGCCTATGGAGGCACCCACCCCTCCAATAATCAGGTCATCGGCAGCCCTGGTTCCGTTTTCTACAAGAAGTGCTCAGACCCGGATAGCACCGGAACCTTGATTTACGACAACAATGGACGAACGCCCGGACCATCAAGTTCGCCGCCCTACACAGCTATCAAAACACCCATGGCCCTGCCCCTCGGCTCCACAACAGTTGCAAACCTAATCATTCGCAATGGAGCAAGAGTACAGCTGGAATCCATTCACACGGCCTTGAACGTGACAGGAACAACTTCAATAGACGGGACGAGCTATTTCGAAATTCCTGATAGCGGCGCCGGTCAAGGTGGCTATGTTTCGCAGTTCCCCGGACACACCACGCCGAAAATCTGGTTTACGTCCGGGGCGGTTTCGGGAACTGTCTCGACTTACGTCTACTCCGGACCTCTTCTCGATATCGTCATCGACGATAGCAATGTGGCGAGCTACCAGAATTCCGATTGGATCATTTCAAATTATGAGCGGGTTTCCACGGCGACGACGAACGCCATTCCGATCAATTCGTTGACGGTCAAGACCGGTGGTATCCTCACCCATCAGCCATGCAAACTTCTCCCGGCCCCCGCCTGTTATCGAGTAAATCTGCTCATTGCGGGGAACGCGACGATCGAAAAGGGTGGCACGATCGACGTCCGCGGCAAAGGCTATCTCGGAGGAATGCAGAGCGATAATACCACTAACCGATCCTACGGTTCCGGCAACTCCCTGGAGCTGAGTTCGAGCTACTGCCCCGCTAATCCCGCGGGTACCTACTACGGCTCCGGCAGCCATGCTGGTCCTGGACGCATTCTCCCTTATTGTGGCAGCTACCCGTACAGCTACACAGCCCCGACCTATGGTGACTTTTTGCAACCCTTCGAATGGGGCGGCGGGACACCTGGAACCATCACCAGCTCCGCAAGCGGCGGCGGGGTGATCAAGCTGATTGTGAATGGTACATTAACCTTGAACGGAACGATCAACGCTGGAGGCGGCGATAACAACTATGACCGCGAATTGCCGGGAGCTGGAGGCTCTGCGTTTATCATTACAAACAGTCTGACGAGCACTGATCTGAGCGGCTCACCCTTTATTTCTGCGGCGGGCGGGTCCGGCCCAAAAACCGCAGGCGGAGCCGGAGGGGGACGCCTTGCTCTTTATTATGGCGCGATCAGTGCCTTTAATATCGCGAGCCCCACGAGCTTCCTGAAGGCCGGGGGCTCCTACGCGACTTATTCTTCCTATGTCGGACCAAATTATTCGGCTGGGTCGGGCACTGTTTACTTTCGGTCCGTGCCCTCGGCTCCACAGAACACGCCTCCAGCAAGCCCAGTCACGGGCAAGAAGTATCTTGTCGGCCGGGCGCCCACGGACGCGTGGACGGGCTATGCTGACCAGGTCGCCATCTATGACGGTGCCGTCTGGAACTTCAGCAACCTGGCCACAGACAAGGGTGCATTGATTTTCGATAACGTCTCCGCCACCACGCTCGAAACGCCACTTGATCTCAGATTCATGGACAGCCTTACCGACCCGGTACTCAATCTCAAGAGCCTCGCTGTTACGAGAGCTCCGGTTAAGATACTGCAGGACCCGGGCACCCAACTGGTCGTTGGGACCACGACAATCACCTCGGGAACCTTGAAGACTCCGACCGCGAATGGAAACAGCTTCGGCACGCTCACCGGAACTGTAACGGGATACTGATATCCCTTACGTCGGCGATGATCGATCCGCTCAGGACCTCGGCGTCTTCGTTTTGAACAGCCGGGCAAAGGTTTCGGAAAAAGCCTCGGCTCTCATTTCCTTCGCGGTAACCTCGCCTTCGACGAACCGATCCGTGATGCCGAGCGCTGCTTCGATTTGCTGTTCAAGATAGACGACTTCCTCCCGCCGTTGGAAATTCGTACCAATGGCGAAAGACTTTCCTTCCTTAGATACCATCATAAGATGATAGCTGATCGAACGTTTCGAACCGACCACTTTGCGGCAATAGAGTTGATCAATCTTTTCAGCCGGGACTGTCTTGTTGCCGAACGCGGGCAGCGGGCCCACTTCAATCCGCACCCGCGACGGATTGATCCAAAACGTCGTCTTATTCACCAGAAGACAAAGCGTGTAGTACGTCAAAGCTATGCCGATATAGAAATGAGGCATCGCAAAAAGAAGAGGGTTTAAACCACGCTGCCCCCGTCCGGCAAAGCCGAACCCAAAAACCAGGATTCCGTCCCAAAACAAGCAGAAAAACAATAAGAAGATCGCCGGACCGCCGAACCAACGACGCGTGATCACCAGATCCGATCCCCGCTGCTCCGTGGACATACCCGAAGGAAGTGCAACAGGTTCTTTACTGACCTCCTCCTCCGCGGAACGCGACTCAAGTCGAAACGCCCTGTCACACCTTTTACATCGGGCCAACCCGGTCTCCAGGTTCACATCCCCCGAACCGAGCTCACCTCGACAACCAGGACATGAAATGATTTGCGTCTGCAATGTTGGTGTGTGCGACATTTTGGTATCCTATCATTATCCTGCATTCTGCCAACTCAACTGGCCGATCAACCGTCGAATTTAACTGATACTCAGGGACCCGTGGGCCTAAGCAAAGAACCAAGCTGTCGGCTCACGCATCCGCTTCCATGGCCGTCCGGCCAGCCTCCCAGAAAAACTTTCGGAATATTGTCCGAACTCGCGTTGAGATACGATTCAGCGGTGTCCTTGATGGCCTTTCGGCCTTCTTGGGTGTTCATATACGAATCGAGCACATGCAGATCAGAGTTTGAGAACCTGAATAGCGGATCTGACATTTTATCCAACTCTTTTTTCAGAATGGGCTTAATGATTTCGGGATCCGCGGTAAAACTCCGAACTTTCTCGGGGTTCAACAGAACCCATTCTTTTATGAATTCATTTCCACCCTGATCGAGAACGACATGGTACACGAAATCGATTCCGCCAAAGTTTATTCCACCTTGAATCGGCTCTTTCCCCATTTGGCTAATCAGGACGGCCGTTACGGAGTCCTTCATCGGCTCCAGCATGAGGACACGCGCCGGCTCTCGTCCCCCGTTGCCCGGACGTGCGTACCATTCGCCTTTGCCTGCGCCCATTCCGGTAAACGGGTGAGACCACAGGAATAGCGCGTCCCGTCCGCGAAACTCCGGCCTGAAATATGCCAAAGCTTCGATCTCTCCCGTTGACGCGATCGTTTTAAGTGGCACACGACCGTCCACTTTCATACGCTCTGCGAGTCTCCTGAGCCCCTCTGGAGACATCCAACGAAAAAGACGCTCTGGAAGCTGCACCTGTGGCGTATCGGCAGCGATTCCCTGGGCACTTGCCGCCAGCACATAGAATAAAAGACTCAGCTGAAAGATCAACCGAGTCTGAGCAAGGATACGCAACCGTGAGAACACCTTGGCCTTCACAGAGTCATATCGGGACATTTCTTGTGTCTCTTTATCTATAGCCCATCCAGGTCGCCGCGCTTACATGCGCCCCCCCCCAACCGCTCAGTCGAGGGAACATTCCCTTGACTGGAATAACGCGTTGCGCTATATCCTTGCGGCGCCCGGATCATCCGATGATGCCGTACCGAGCCAGGAGCACTGTTATGAAGCTTAAAATCACTGGTTTTTTTGGAATTCTAATCACACTTTTTTCTATTTATCGCGCTCCGGATGCTCAGGCATTGGAGCGGATTCGACTTGGATCGATTCAAGGCACCGTCCAAGCACATGGCATGCTTCAGCTTACGGCAATAGAACCTTATATTTTGTGCAAATATTGTAAGGTATCCACGTGCGCCGGCGGCCCAAGGTCGATAAAAATTTTGAAGCTGGATCATGTAACAGGATTACCCGGACAGGTCGCCTCGTTCCAGAGCAAGGCGGGCACACTCGTTGGACTACACCCGTTGGCGCGGCTCGACAGCTGCAGCGTCGGGCTCCACCTGGAAGGACTAGATCCAGCCTCAGGCGAGCCCGTTTCGGGGCAGGTGACCTTGGCTTATTCCAGAGCCACCGATGACGAAAAGTTTTGGAAGGACAGCAATTTCAGCGAAGCAATTCAAAACAAACTCGACCGAATACTCATCGAGATTGAAATCAGACAAGCAGGAATTGCTGATCCAGCGATTGAGCTCGTGCCGAATTCCGAATGGGAACGAAAATAGTTTGAGATGAACCCCAGGAAAAGCTCAGTTTTCCTGGGGAATTCAGCATTCCAAACGGACTCGCTGTCCGATATGGTATGCTTAAATGATGAAAAATGACGTCAATTCAACACCCGGGCACCATGTCCGGGATTGGCCGTACATTTTGGGTTTTGCTTGCGCGCTTTGGATCATCGGATCCAGTTCCGTGAGCACTTCTTTCGCTTTCGAGGTGATTGAGCCAAAGCCAGAAAGCGCTGATTTTTTCGAAAGACTCGGCTTGCGCGTAACAACGGGCGAAGCCATTTCCGATCAGGAAATCAAGAAAGCCTATCGAAGGGCGTCGCTGAAATTCCATCCAGACATGAACAAAACCAAGGGCGTCGACACGACTGAGCATTTCAAGCGGATCAATGAAGCAAACAGCGCTCTTTCAAGTGAAATGAAACGCGCTGAATATTGGAGATACGGCCAAACGCGTTCCTCGAATACCGGTTCAAAGTCCGGTTCGTCAAATTCAGATCGGACCGGAAGCCACGACAGAAACTCGAACTCAGATCGGGCCGGCAGTAGCGGCAAAAACTCAAACTCAGATCAGGCCGGAAACCACGATAGAAACTCGAATTCAGATCGGGCCGGAAACCGCGGCGGAAACTCAAATTCGGATCGGTCGCGCGAGAGCGCAAATGGCTTTTCCGGTGCCGCCGATGATTTGCCGCCCTCAGCACAGGAGCCCTGGTGGAAGGAACTTCGTCGAGATTCCTCATTCGATAACCTTTTCAAGGACCGCATGGGCAGGGAATATCGCTATGATAAGGAGCAGTCCCGTTACTACCAAAGAGTGAGCAACCGTTCTGCTTATGAATTTTTCGATCCGGATACCGGGGAACAGTTTTATCTGGACCCCCGGTCGAATCGCTTCTCGTCACACGGAACGAGATACGCCCACGGTTCCTACGAGGACGGCCATTCCAGAACTCATCGGAGCCAATCGTCCGGTGCGGCTTCCGATATTCCGAAATCGAAGCAAGATCGAAAGTATTGGGCTCATCTATCGCGAAGCAGCCACGATCCCAATACATTCTGGGATGAGGTGAATAGAAAGCTCTACCGCTACGATACAGCAGCTCAACGATATTACCGCTTCGTCAATGAGGTCGGTGGATTTCACCAGACGTATCAGGATCCGGAGACAAACCTGTATTACCGCTTCGACCTTGGAGCCGGCACTTTTGCCGAATCGGGCCCGCCCGAGCCGCCAAAAGCGGGCTCGTCCGCCCATTCATCGAATAAAACCAGTCAGCAAGGAACCACGAATTCAAGCCATGAATTCGACGATTTCTTTGACGAACGCTTCACGTACAAACGTGCTGACATTGCTTCGGAGCTCCAGGCGAAGCTCTGGAATCAGAATCGTAAGAGCGCGTTTCAAAGTTCCTTTTTGGCGGCATTAAAAGACCCCAAAGTACGCGAAAACCATTCTCTGATTCGAGAGTGGCTCAGTTATCCGTTCGTGTCCGCGGAATTCCCGGATTTAATCGATGATTATCTCAACACAATCTCGTGGCATTCACATGCCAAGAAAGCTCTTTTTGTCGAAGTCCTTTCGCGCGAGCCATGGAATAAAAAACCGGGATTCGCGAACTGGGTCGGAAAAGTCGCGCAGAATTCGCCCGAGTTGGGGGAATTTATCGCGCGGGAATACCTGAAGCCGCCCTACAAAGGCAAAGGGGCTGCGATAAAAGCGTTAATCGACCTGGGAACGAATGACTACCGGTATTCACGGATGATGCAGATTATCTGGAATGATGTTTTCGCGAAGCCTGATTCTTTTCCCGTACTCGCCGACGAATTAGTTCATCTCGTGAGCAAATGTTTTCCTGAAAAGCGTGCGAACCTCGAAGCGATGAGTCACCTTCCGAAGGGTTTTAAAACGGCACTGCTCGATTCCCTTAAACTGGAAAGAGATTCGGCCACCTCTTATGCGCGGAGAACTTTCATTGTCAAACGCGTGAGAGCGACGGCTGGATCGAGCTGCCTTGGTTCGATACTCAACCTCATTCAGCCAGCACCCTGATTTACGCCGTCGTGAGGTGGACCATAGTTGTTAAAAATGAAAAGCGACTCCCGACGAGTATTCCATGGTCTGAAATGAACTTAAGGCATCACTGGAA